>ERZ1034882.595-NODE-595-length-16655-cov-23.127892_pt1 | contig 16655 bp, 26 predicted proteins | sample MGYA00520606_ERZ1034882 | MGnify/ENA primary metagenome ERZ1034882 (study PRJEB33766, sample SAMN09781726) | gut metagenome | biome: gut microbiome | host: Homo sapiens | place: Madagascar | study: EMG produced TPA metagenomics assembly of the PRJNA485056 data...
TGTCATTGATTTCGCCAGTGACGAAGATGCCGGGCACTTGCTTTCGCAGTTCCTTGGCAACAGCCGTAAAGATGGAATTGAAATAATCAATCAACTATTCCAAACCTCCCTCCACGTTGCTTCTACCTGAGAAGCCATTTCTTCAACAGCCCCCCACATAGCCATAGCCGGTTCATTGCCGCTGGTGTAGTTCAACTGGCCTTTGCCATCGACCTGCTTAACAGGCGTGCCAGCGTTGCCAGATTCGCCGTAGTAGTACCAACGCTTGTGCTGTCCGTTCCCTTTGCCGTATGTTCCGTGTTCGCCAACGCCATCAGGAAGTTCGCCGCCATAAGCGGAATGAGATACACCAGTACCAAACTCAATGAACGCAACCGCTTTCCCGTGAGCTACAATTGCAAAGCCATTAGATGTCTGCACAGGGTCGCGCTCAACCGTCACATCGTTGTCACCGGCGTACTGCGCGTTAGCAAACCTAATCGTCGCAACGTCAATGCCTTTTTGAGCCAACGCCCGTGCAAACTCCTGCGCTTTTTGATTCAGGGTGGTCTTGTACTCCTGTATCTGACGTTCCGCATCACGAAGTCCGGCATCGCTCAACCTCACTTTAATTTTCACTTGCAGCCACCTCTTTCAGCGCATACAGCGTGTCTGTGATATGCTCTGCGACCTTGACCACAATGTAGTTGTAAGGCATGTCTGGTTTTATTCCGAACCAGACGTGGCTTCCCTCGCAAAGCGAGTTGTTATTGCTTTTACTGGAAGAACCCAAGATGTCCCTTGATGCCAACTTTGAATACCCGACAAGAAACCAGTTCCTTCGTTTCTTTCTTGGCGTGCTGACAACGTAGCTGTAATCCGTGAACGCGCCGAAAGGGTTCGCTTCCGCAGAACCAGTAGGCGGGCTGACGTTCAGCATCAGCTTTGCGGGTTCGCTCCACGATTCGTATGCGGATTCGCCAGTCTCGTTTCCCCACTCATCCACGACAGGCGTTTTCTCGCCAACCGGGTTTGAATACCACAGCGAGCGTTTGTCCAGCGGGCTACCATTGAACATCAGCCAATAACACCTACTCTCGGAACCACTTCATTCAGCAGGGACTGTGCCACATCGGAGCTTTCCCATACACGAGTAATGCCGTTGTTGGTATAGCTCGTCTGTCCGTTTGCACCGATGTGGTTGTACAGTTCCGCTGCAATGCGTATCTGCAACGACTGATACTGCGAGGGCAGCTCGTTCGGTCTGTTACCAAAGGGGTAGCCCTGTGCAAATATCTTGTCTTTGGCGAAATCAAGCAGCAGGTCGAAGAGTGGGTAGTCCTCGTCCGTGACTTCACGGTCAAGTGCTGGGGCAATGTACCGTCCCAGCTTGACTGCCGCTTCAGAATACTGGTCTCCCATGCTGCTTTCCTCCTTTCGCCTTAGTAAGCTTTGATGCAATACACAGCGTCCATGCGCTCAAAGGACGGCAGGACGATTTCAGAGACGTAAATGTTAGTGTTGACAGGATGCACGGTCTGTTCGGTTGTAACGGCAACGCCGGTGTTCACAACGGAAACCTGTGCGTTGGAGATGCCAGCCATCAGGTCGGCTTCCTCAGGGGTGGCAACATAATACATATTGCCCAGAGAGCCAGAAGGAGCCAGCACGACATAGCCATCAGGCAGATACTTTTCGGCAGCAGCGGTTTCTTCCGGCTTGTACATCTTGTCGTACAGATGGATACGAATACCGGATGCAGTTTCGACAACGGAACGTGCTTCGGAATCAACCAGCACAGCGGTGGCGGTCTTCATAACCGTCAGGAACCGGTTCTTGATTTCATCCGCAGCAATCATCTTGTGGAAAGTGTTGGTGTTCATGTAGGCATCGGTGATAATCTCACCAGTGTTTGCCAGCACAGTGTTTGCGGCAGTGGTCATCGTGGCGATGGGGGTTGCGGTGGTGGGAGCGTCCCACTTCTCTTTAGTGGCCAGAGCCTTGTAATTGGACTGCTGCCAAGTGCCGTCCGGGTCATAATCGTAGACGTAGCTCACGCCGTTGGATTCGATAGAGATGCCGGGTTTGCCAGTCTTGGGAGCCAGAAGCTGCCACACCATACGCTCAGGAACGATGCGTGCGCCAGTGATAAGCTGTGCGGTATCATCGTAGACACGATTGATAACATCTGCCGCAAACTCCTGATTGGTAGCCAGAACAGAGATAATCTTGCGGCGGTCTTCCTCGTCAATGTGAGTGCCCTCACGGAAGAACGGCATACTGGTCTTGGTCATTTTGATGCCCTGACGAGTACGGAACGTAGCCTTGGCATCGAAAACGCTAGGCTTCAGCGAAACGCCAACGCCCTTGTGGCCACGCAGCCACTTCAGTTCCATGCTGACCTTCTTACGGGCAGGGAACAGAGCATCAGAAGCATAGGGCTGCGCATTGGTCGGGTCATTCGTCCAGTAGGCGGCAATCGCAGCAGGAGAGAAGATTTCATTCAGATTCAGTGCCATAATTTAGTCCTCCTTACTCGCTCTTTGCGCCAACATCGGTACGGCAGAAAACGGCGGGAACAGCCTTTTTCAGAGCGGCAATATCATTTGCAGAATAGGTAAAGCCAGACAGCTTTGCCTTGTCCACATCAATAACGCCCTGAATCAGCAGTGCGCCATTGGGGTTGACGGCGGGGTCAACAGTGTGCAGCAGAATGCCAATGGCATCGGTGGCTGCATCGGCAGCGCTGGTGCCAGTGGTGGCAGCAGCTTTCAAGCCAGTCTTTGCCATAGGATAACCAGCAGAAACAGCATTGGTCTCCTTGACGGTAAAGGGAATGGCAACGTAGGTATCAGCAGCCAGAATAGTGCTTTCAGGCGCAGATACCGGAGTAGTGGTATACTTCATGTTTTCCTCCTTAATGGAAAGCGGTCATTGCGTCACTCGATGCCTTGTTTGCGTCTGCGCGCTCCTTCGCAAAGCGTTTAGCAAAAGAAACACCTGCGCTATCTGCGTCGTCACCATTACCATCCGCACCCGGAGGTGTGGGCATATCCTTCAGCAGAGAAGCCTTGTAAGCGGTGTCGTGAGCGGTCATAAACTCCGACTGGAACTTAAACACCTTGTCCATGTCACCGTCAGCCAGTGCAGATGCAGCCTTGCCAGCCAGTTCAGCGTCATAACCCTGCGCAACGAACTTTTCACGGTAAGATGCAAGGGTCTTTTCCTTGACGAGGTTCTCCTTGTCTGCAGTCAGGGCTTCAATCTGCTTCTGCATCTCTGCCAGCTTGTCAGCCTGTTCCTGTGCGGCGTTCTCGTCATCGGTTCGCTTTGCCTTAAGCTGCTTCTTGTACTCGGCAGCTTCGCCATTGGCTTTCGTCACGGCGTTGCGCAGCTTCTCAGCCTCTGCGCTAGGGTCTGCAACCTTTTCAAGCGCAGAAATGATTTCGTCGGCGGTCATGCCCTCTTTGTAGGCATCACCAAGCAACACATTGAGTTTCATATCGTTAATTTCCTCCTGCGTTTTTTTACCGTTGCTTCCCTGCAACGCTGCGAAATTTATATCCCGGCTTCCCTGCCGTATTTATAGCAAAGGGTTATTCACCCTCTGTTTCTTTAGTGGTATCGGCAGACTGCCCATCTGCCATGTTCCCGACATTTGTGTCGGCAACATCCTGTTTGGGCTGTTCCTGCGGCTTCGGCGCTTTCCCGTCCTCGCCCAGCTTGCCAGAAGCAATCAGGAAGGGCTTGCTCATTTCGTAAGCAGCCTGCGGGTCGGGGAACAGACCGGGCGTGGTGAACGCCAACTGCGGGTCAATCGGCTGTTGAATCATCTGTGCAAAAATCTGAACCTTGCTCTGCTGATTGTCGTACTGACGGCGGGGCAGTTTGATATTGATGTCACTTGCCATCAGCTTAGAACCAGCCGTGTCACGCAGAATTTTCAACATCACAGACAGGCTCTGACGTTCAGCGTACTTAAACATATTCTCGTACTGCTGCGCCCTTGCTTCTGTGTGATTCCAGCCATTGCGAACAATAACCGCGCCCACGTTGTCGGACGTTGCGTTCTCGCTGCCAGTGGCACTGGGCATGGCAGTCAGGCTTCGATACACGTTTAGCATGGAATCAAGCAGGGTCTGGCTCTGCTGCTGGTCAAGCTCGTTTGCAATCTGCGAAACAGAAGCGGGCAGACCAGAAGTGGATTTCAGGCACATTGCGCCAAGTTCCTTGACTTTGTTAAGCGCATCCTCGTCCACAAGGCAGTTAGTGAACACCATGATGGACTGGATAAACTGTGCCACGCCGTCCAAACGGTTACTTTCAAGGTCGTTGATGGCATCCAGCACAGGAATAGCCGGTTCAAACAGACCCATCCGCTCCGGGTTTAGCTTGTATTCGACCATCGGCAACATTCCCAGAGAATGGTTCTCCGATTTTGTGACCTTGCCGTTGTCAATTTCAAAGTACTGGTTTGGCGTATACACGCAAATCAGGTCGTTTAGGTCATTCTGATAATTGCGTGGGATGTGCAGCACATTGGCGATAGGCTTGTGACCGATGCCGGAGTTGTAAATCACATACGCCATGTCCGGGTCAGGAACATCCACTAGCAGGGGCGTTTCGTCCGGGTAGTTCCCGTTGTACCCCTTGTCAGGAAGAACAACGCGGTATCCCTGCCCGCACTCCAACATCCACTGCCAGAGCCGCCGATCAAGCGCATCCTTGCCCTCATACTGCAAGGCGTTGGACAGGCGGGCGATTTCTTCGCCGTCACCAGTTGCCGTTTCAGACCGCACATAAGAGCAGGGAGTGCCGCTCATGTAGCCTGTGTAGAAGCCCACACACTCATTGGCGTGGTTCTCTACAATGCGGTTGGTGATTTCAGCGTGGTACTCCTTCGTGCGATGGAGGACAGGCTGACTGCCCAAGTAGTAGTTATGCAAGAAGCGAATTTCGTTCTTGTTCAGCAGATGGATAGGCTCTGCCTTGCCCATAACCACTTTCAGCACGTTTGCCCGATTGATTTCCGTCTCCGGCGTTTCAATCGGTCTGCGCCCGGTCAGCGGCTCATTCAAGAAGCCATTGACAACCATCTGATACTCAGCCATGCGTTCCTCCTTTCTGGCAAAATAAAAAGCGCAGCAAGACAAACCTGTTAAGGCCTATCTCACTGCGCTTACAACTGCGCTTAAAAAGCTATTCAGTTCTTAAACTTCGGTACGGAAACCCACGTCTCCCTCGGAAGGTTAGAATCTCCGACTGTAATCCAATGGCAAAGAGGGCACAGAAGGGAGAACTTTCCTTCCACTTCGCCAAGATAACGCCCACAATCGCAAGGATTGCCGTGTGCGTCTTTTCGGGGACGCTTGCATCTGACTTTTGCTACCATCTGTGCTCCTTTCGTTGGATTTCTGGAAACAGGCTGTTGAGCACAGACCTGTCAGAAGCTACTGGGAAACTGTTCGCACTTCCAGTCGTGCTATTCTTCGCCCGAAGAAAACCATTGCAGCCTTTACATTCAGTTGTCGGACAGACGTAAAATTGGTAAGCTGCAATTTTGGTGCTGCATAATGGATTTGAACCAATGTATGTCCGGTTATGAGCCGGATGCTCTAGCCTGACTGAGCTAATGCAGCATAGAAACCCGGCTTGATTGGTTAACCGCTGCTCTTTGCAATGTCATGCCTAAACATCGCATCGAGAGCCGGGAATAGCGGTGGAGGTTTTGGAGAATAAAGCCATGCAAATCTAGGTAGTTGGTTGTGCTGCGTAACGGAATCGAACCGTTGCTTGCCAGCCGGGGGGAGACAGGCTGGCATTCCCCAAACAATTGGAAACGCAACATATAAAGCCCGGTGAAGGTGAAAGAGTGAGAAAACCTCCACCGGTGAAAGGAGGAATATGCTTGTTGACACGCACGCGAGTAAAATGACAAAACCCCGCGTGCAAGCTATTCCTTTAAGGGAAGCTACAAAACTTCCTGCGTACATTATAAGCCTTGTCAACTAGTGAAATCAAATAAATAGACCCAGCGAACACAATATATTGTGTTTTTAATCAAAAAGGCCTCTTGACAGGCTCAATTTTACTGATTCCGTTGTAAAGTTCATCGGCAAGCTGTGCCAGACTGTCCGGTGCATCATCGTGCGGAACTTTTCCAAGCTGCGTGAACATCGTCACCTGTTCCATGAACGCTTTGTACTCTTTCGACTGGTGTTTCTCGTCAAGGAAATAGAATCGCTTGATGTCCGGCGCATACTGAATGATTCTGGACAGCTTGCTTTGCCCACTGGGCGCACGTTGGCTGCGGACAGAGCAGTGATAACCCTGCTGCCGAAGCTGGTTGTCTACCACGTCACAATATTCATCGCCGCCGTTGTTGGCTTCGCCGCGCACCACGTTGATTTTGTGCTGGATGATTTTGCCCACAACTTCCGGTCTGGTCACGGTCTTATCGCCATTATTGAACACAAGGTCTTGGATAAACACAGCATCTCCGTACACATAAGCGATAGGGCAAGCAGTAAAATCACCGCCGCCCCATGCAATATCCATGACCATCAGCTTCCGATCAGGCTCACCGTCAGGCAAAACACCGTTGAAATACCGCAGTTCATCGGCAGGGAACAGCAGACCTTCACGCACATAGGGCTTGCCCATGTACTTTGCCCACCATGTTGCATCGTCAATGCTAGCTTTCATGTCGGCATAATAGACATCATCAAAACCTACGCCGTAGTCATAATTGAAGTTGCTGTGTCCGTTCTCGTCCACCGCAGGAATCACCCGGAAGCGATACTTCGGGTTATCTGCATACTGGTTCTGAATGCGCCCCAGAGGGTCAAGCACGTTCCAGCGTGTACCGACCATCAGTTCCAATGCGCCCTGCTTTTTACGGTCTTTCAGCTGGTTCAGGTAAGCATCGTACTTGTTGTTCAGACGCTCAACATTCAGGCTTTCTTCCAAGTCCTCAATCAAGTCATCGCTGTACAGAACGCCGCCCTCGCCGATTTCAACAGCACCAGTCAGCGTACCGCCGATTGAGCGGCAAGTCAGGGTGGGGAAGCGTTTCTTTCGGTTCAGGTCAACGCTTTCGTCTTTTGCGCTCTTGTCCACAAGCTGAACGTCAGGGAAGATTTTGCCCCAGTTGTAGGTAACAGGGTCGGTGATGATGGACAGCACTTCACCGTAGAAGCCGTTAGTCAGCTTGTCAGAATGCCCGCTCATAACCGATGCAACGTCAGGGCGGTTGCCCATCAGCCATGTGATGAAGAATATACAGAGAGTACTTTTTCCTGTACGCGGGGGCTGACTAACCCCCAGAAATTCTACACGATGGAAAAACAAGTCCTCTAGGTCACGAACCAGCGTCAGAAGCACCTTTCTTCTCGGCTGATAGAACTTCTTCTCCGGCGCACGGTTCCATTCAAGGTAGATGCAATAGCTGTCGAACACGTCCTTTGCTTCAAACAGGTACGTCCGACCGATAATATCATAGACTTTCGCCACGTCCTCGCCTGTTTTCATCTTCCCCATCATGGCCGCGCAGACAGAGCGCAGCTCACCAGAGTATTTGTAGGCATCGAACCGCTTGTCTTGCGGAAGAGCATCTCTCAGGTTCACCACCGCCTGAAACCAGTCCTCGTAAACCTGTGCTTCGGTCGGATTCTGCTTTGCATACGCTTTGATGCTGTCGATAATGGCGATACACTGCTTTGGCTGCATAAAAAATAGGCACCCCCTACCTGAAAATGTAAAGAGTGCCTACAACTGCACAAAAATCAAATATTTGGTTTTATAGTGCGATTTCAGAAAATTTCTTTCTCAAAATCAATTAAAAGAACTGTCCGACCGTTTCTAACCCTTTTTCTACCTTCTTCATTATGCTGTTTTCAGAAAGGTACTCCATACCTTTCAAGGTAATCTGCGGGTGAATCGGCTCTACGATATGTGGGAACTTGTTCGTCAGGTCTTGCGTGTAGACCAGACCGCGAATGAAACCGTTCATTTGCAGTTCAATCATAATCTGTTCCCAGTCAGAGACCTTCATCTTCATCGCCTTTGCAGAGATAAGCTCATAGTCAAATTCTTCATCGCCCTTGTGCTTATCCAGCAGTTTGAGAATCTTGTAAATGGCATTAAAGTTGTCCATAAGCTACTCCTTTCGACCTTCTCAGGTCATAATCTGCAAACATAGATACCGCAATCCTCATGGCTTCTTCTATGGCTGGTGCTTTGATGAAGATTCGGCATCCAAACAACACGCTGCTTGCTCTGGTCTTGCTGCTTTCAGGGATAACGTAAATTTTACCGCTCTCACGCTTTGCAAGCCACGTCCGTTCTGGTTCTTCGTGCTTTTCTGGTTTCCGTCTGAATGCTTCTACCGGCTCACCGTCAACGTATGCTTCAACTCTAGCGCCGTACATCTCTGCGATTTTCTCCGAACGTCTGCGGCTCTTGGTCAGGGTGATGATGTGATAATCATCGCATTCACCGCTTGTCACTGCGTAAAGTTTTCTAGCCATACTTTCATCTATTCTGTTCAGCAATCCGATACCATGTCTGGCGGGTCACGCCAAGCTGCTTTGCAGCGTCTGTGACCGTGAGAATGCGCTTCTCTACCTGCTCATGAAGAACGTCAAAGAGGTTGCGGTCGTACTCGGTGGGCTTGCGACCTTTATAAACGCCTTTCTGCTTTGCCACTTCGATGCCCTCTTGCTGGCGGTCGAGCATATTCTGTCGTTCAAATTCGTTAATGGCTGCAATCATCGTCAGCATCAGTTTACCAGTGGGGGTGCCTGTGTCTAGGTTCTCTTTATCACTGGCAAGGTGTACGCCGTTAGCTTGCAGTGTTTCAACCATTTCAAGCAAATCCTTCGTGCTGCGGGCAAGGCGGCTAAAATCGTGGATAAACACGGTATCGCCCGGCTGAACCGATTTAAGCATCTTCTGCAACTCCGGTCTATCCATATTCTTGCCAGAGACCTTCTCAATAAACCAAAGGTCAATGTTATGCCGCTTTAACGCTTCTACCTGTCGTGCTTCATTCTGTTCGACAGTAGATACACGAACATACGCTACGTTCATTCAGAATCGTCATCCTTTGCTCTTTTGGGGTATTCCAAACGGTAAAAATCTTCTTTGTCCTTTTTGATGGTTTTGGGACGAATGATAATTTCGTAGCCAAGTTCATCTGCAAATTGTGCGAATTTCTCTGCGCTCAGTTCTCCACGATTCAGCCTATCTGTGACGCTCGTTGCTGCTTTATAACCAAGTTTTTTTGCGAGAACCTTGTAAGTTATTTTCGGATGAGAATTTGCAACCATGTCTTTAATAATTTCTGCGGCTCTCATTTTTTGCTCCCTCTTTCTTTTTGCTGGCTTCAGTATACCACAAACGTATTTATACGTCAAGCGTAAATTTACGTTCCCTGTATATATAAATATACTATACTCTGTAAATACAGAGTATAGTAGTATAAGAGCGTTAATCATTTTACACAAAAACGTGTATACGCTTTATTTTTTAGCGATTCTGAATCTGTAAAGTATATTTTATTCAAATTTCCATATTGACAAGAGTTTGGCATTTGGTATATACTATCACCAGCAACAAAGCGAGGTGATGAAGTTGCGGAAAGCAGCAGAGCCATCTAAAAACGAATCTATGCGTATGGTTTCGTTCAGGCTTAGCGAAGAAGATATCGAAAAAATCACATTTTGCGCCAATGCTCTGGATGGAACCAAGAGCGATGTTGTAAGAATGGGGATTGATCTAATCTTTAACGTTGCAGAACGCATAAAAAAATAAGCTATCAGCACCCACCTACCAAAGTTTAGCTGATAGCTTATCCGTTACAAAAAGAAGGCACTGCACCACCAAGGGGGCAATCTCCCTTTTCGGAATCTATTATACCAAAAAGGGCTGCTCTCCGCAAGAGTTAGGAGCAAAAAACATGAACTTTCCCACGAAAACCGAAGAATTTCTGAAAACCCTTGCCCACGGCAAAGAACCGACAAGCGAGGATAGGGAGTATGCAGAAGCGCTGGGTAAGCTGTCCGAACTGAATTACCGGGCAGGGTACGAAGCGGGAGCGGCCAAAAATAAGGGGTGAGTTTTGTGCAAAACGTAGAAAGTGGTTTGTCAAGATGAACGAACACTAAATGTAGTGTTTCGTGGGTCTATTTCCGCTTGACTTTACCACATTTTGCGATTACACTTAATGCACCTCAAAGAAAGGAGCTGAAAATATGGCAAGAAGTCCTTACATCGAAGCATACCGTCATCAGGTAGCCGTTGGCTTTACTGACCGTCAGTATGAACTGCTGGTGGAGCACTGCAAGAAGTACCGCGTATCGCTGTCACAGGCCGTCCGCGATGCCTACCTTGAGAAGTACCCCATGCCCGATGAAGAAAAAGAATGATACGTCCGCTGAAGTTTGGCGACAGAAGCGAACGTATCATGAACCACACTGGAACAAGCTGTTCCAGCCTTATTATAGCAGGAATTGGCTTGTTCCGCAAGAACCATAGGAGTTTTTATGGAACAAAAAGTTAAATATGCTATCAATCTTATCAGCGAAAACGGGCAGATTGTCGTGTCCAGCCGTGAAGTAGCGGAGAACTTTGGAAAAGCCCATCGACACGTTTTAGACGCTATCGAGAGCATTTTGAAGGGTATGCCGAAAATTGGGCAGACCCCCATGTTCTACAAAACCGAGTACACCCACGAGCAGAACGGTCAGACCTATCCCATGTATCTAATGAATCGTGATGGTTTTACCTTGCTGGCTATGGGGTTCACCGGAAAGGAAGCCCTTGAATGGAAACTCAAGTACATTGATGCTTTCAATCAGATGGAGCAGAAGCTTACCAACCCGGAGCCGGAATCCACAGAGATGCTGTTGAGCCGCGCTCTGATTGCTGCCAACAGTGTTATCGATACGGAGCGCAAGAAGGTAAAGGCTTTGGAAGCGGAAAACGCCAAGATGAAGCCGGATTCTGACTACGCAAAGGCGATGCTGCTCTCCGATGAAAGCCTGACCACAACGCAGATTGCCATGAACTACGGCATGAGCGCACGGAAGCTGAACAAGATTCTTAGAGAGCTTGGCATTCAGCATACCGTGAACAAACAGTGGATTCCTTACCAGAAGTATCTTGGCAACGGATACGTTGTTGGGCATCCGATCGAGCTACCGAACGGCAAAACGAAAGAGGTCACTCGCTGGACAAGAGCCGGTCAAAAGTTCATTTACAGCAAGCTCAAAGAAGCGGGCTATCTGCCTGTTGGTGAGCAGATTAGAATGGAGACGTGCTGATGGACTACTCGGAAGAAATGTTTCGGCTACAAGCTGAGAATGAAGAGCACAAAGCCGTTTTAGAAAAAAGCCATGAAATCCTTAATCAGGCATTAGAAATCATCATGCCAGAGGATAAGCGGTCAAGAGAAGTTGTAAGTGTAGCGCTAGCAACGTCCGTACAACATTTTTGCGAGGACAGCTATTCAATGGGATACAATGATTGTTTGCTCGACATTCTCAGGAAAAAGGAAGAAGTCAGCGCTCCTATCATGTTTCCCGCACTTAAATCGTAAATAACCCATAAGAAAAGCCAGTGGTTAGAGAGCATCTAGCCGCTGGCTTTTTGTGTTTAATAGATTTTTACCGTTTTCCCATCTCTGGTATAGCTTTCAAGTTCACAGCTATAAAAGCTCATTTTTGAATATTCACCAACAAAAGTGATTTCATCACCAGTATTGATTTTCATAATGGCGTCTTTTTGGTCTTTGGAGAAGGACGCAAAGAAATAGACCGTTGTGTTCCCGACTTGTCGGACAAGAGTGACTGTTGCACCTCCAAAAAGATTCGCCAATCCACTATCGGTCAATCCGTTTACAGTGCCGGTTACACGGTATCTCTTATTCCCGTATGTTTCCTCCGCTCTTACTTCATTCGACTTATATTCCTTATAGACAGCATTAAAATCGATATCGGTAACAGCCTGCTCAGAAGCAGAGGGACTAGACTTTTTAGGCTTAGAAGAGGATTTGCTACTTGCCGCTTGTTTTTCGGATTCTGCTCTAATAGCGGCGTTCCGTTCCTCTTCTGCCTTTTTAGAATCTGATGCTGCTTTGCTTTCCGCTTCTTCTTTAAGGCGTTTGGATTCTGCATCCTTGCTGGCTGCTGCTTCACTCTCGGCTTGCTTTTGCCGTTCTTCTTCGGCTTTGCTGCTCGCCGCCGCTGCCGATGATGCAGCCTTTTCAATTTCTTTGGCTTCTGATTCTGCGGCTCTTTGAGCTGCTGCCGCCTTATCGTATGGGAGCATCATTCCAACAATGAACAACACAAAAACAGCTATCAATACAAGCAAATCTTTCTTGCAATGATACTTTTCGTGCTTGATGGCAGCTTTTAAGAATCCCCATACTACTTTTACAATATAGCAAAAGCAGATGAGCATGAAAGCGATGCCGATATTTCGTGCATCCCTTTGAGATGCAGCATAGCATACACCAAAGCCAATGTATGCCGCTATCATCCAATACCATGTTTTCTTGTTAGGCTTTCCTCTGATTGCGTTGATAGCGCAGCAAAAGCTAAGAACGAATCCAGCAAGCATAAGAATGATGCTTATATTATCCATTTGAGATTCCCCTTTCAAAAAACATTTCCACTTCGGATGTCATACAAGTCAGCCGGACACAAACGAAGCGGAAAGAGTAAACTCAAGATAAAAGAAAATGACAATCATGACAACAATGAGAACAACCTTGCCAGTACTTATATACTTTTTGTTCCGTCCGCCGCATTCCGGGCAAGTTTTCGCCGTCTTTGAAATCATGTGACCGCAGTATTCACATGGAATCAAATCGTTTTTTGACTTTTCATCTTTAGCCATTATAGATTCCTCCCTTTAAAGGCTTGTAAGGCAAGTATAGCACAGAACGCAGACCCTTTGTAGGGGTCTTTTTGTTTTTGCGGGAAATTTTGGGGATTAACAATAGGGGGTGGGGTGTTTTGCGCAGAAAAGAGGGGGTGGTGAATCACCATCCCTTTAATAAAACGCCTTTTTTGAATTTTTTCTACGCGAGGTGTCGACCGCCCCACCCCCGGCTCTACCCATATACCCCAGAGGTGGAGACCCCAGCCCCAACGCACCCGGACAGACTGCACAGCACAGGCAGCAGCGCAGACCGTGCCAGATGCAAGGCACGACACACACGTCCAGACGCTGGACACGCTGCACCGGTCTGCACTCGATACCAGACAGGCCGCGCGGGGCAGATCGTGACGGTGCAGGCTGCTGAAGGGCGTGGAACGTGTCCGATAGGGCACGCCCAAACGGACAAAAAAATAAAACGTACAAATACGTTATTATGTTGCGTGCGCAACTTGACAAAAACGTAAATATACGTTACAATATAGGCATAACGTAGATATACGTTACACCTACCAAATACCGTTACAAACAGGAGGACAAAAACCATGAAAAAGACCATCGATTATACCGCACTTTCCGATGCCATCCGCGCCGAACTCAACGCCCGCCATGATCGCAGCGCATGGGATAAGGCCGTCACGTTGTACGCTCTTGACCTACTGGACGATGTGCAGGAGGGCGCGGACAATATGGAGCGCTTGCCCCTTGACGGTGCAGAACTTGAGCGGTGGGCGCTCAACGGTGCAAGCTGCTGGGAGCAGTACAGCAATGGCGGCTGCTCCCTGTGCTATAACGCCGATATTGCCGCCCGCGTTTGCACTCCCTCCGAACTCAAGCGCAAGCACGGCGGGACGTATGAGCCAAACAGCCGTGAAACGTGGCTTGACGTGCAAGCCCGCGCACTGTATCAGGCTTGTAACCGTATCCGCAAAATCTGCCGCGCCAACGGCCTGTATCGCAAGGAGGCCTAAATTATGAAAGCAAAAAGAACCATTCGGGATATCAAATCCCAGTATCCGACCATTATCCAAATCGGCTATTGCGATTTGCAGAATATGCTCTGCATGGATGACCCCGCAGCATATACCGCTGGTGCGTACGGCTGGAACGCAGATATTTATCCGATCGCCTCAGGCGTTGCAATCTGCACCGGGTACCGCCCCTTTGGAAGCATCAAGCCCAATTGGGAAACGGTCAGCCGCTACGAAAAGCGGGCGCGGGAAATGCGCCGGGACCTGTGGAACGCTGAGGAGCTGGCGGAGCGCCTGCACAACTTGCAAAAGGAATTTATTCGGGAGGTGTGCAAAGTATGATTGTTTTGGACTTTTCCCAGTGGGCTGCAATCTGGTATGTTGGCGGCATGATTTCCGGCGCACTGGTAATGATTGCATTTCTCAACAGCTAATAAGGAGGATTCAAAAAATGACCACATTCGAAGAAAAAGTGAACGCATACCGCGAAAACAAGCGGCTTTTGGAAGAGCTTGAAGCAATGAACGACGCCTTAAAGGCTGAGATTATCGGCATGATGCAGGGAGCGCCTGAGGTTGTCGCAGGCGCTTGCAAGGTGATGTATAAGGACGTGCAGAGCGTCCGGCTAGATAGCAAGCTTTTGCAGGCCGCGCACCCGGATATTTATGCAGAATGCAGCAAAAAGACCAGTTACAAGCGTTTTAGCGTGGTATAAGAGGTGAGTACAATCATGTTACTTGAATTTAGAACAAAACCGACAGAGGACGGTTGTAAGTACTTGTGGATTGATACTTGCGCAAAAACTTTCCGTGTAATTCACCTTGATTTTGTGTCCCTCGATGTGCCTCAAGTGCGCGCCTCCGATATCGACACAATTCGCAGCAATTGCCTGCGCAATGGATACAAGGAGGCTTTAAAGTGATTTTTTCTTGCGTCCTGTTCTGCTTTTGGTTTTTCTCGGCGCTGTTTAAGGCGTCCAAATAAGAGCACTTGTATAATATGGAGGTCAATTATTATGATGTATACTGACTGGGCAGACGCTGATACCATGTTGACCGGCACCACATACCACCACACAAGCACCGCGCGCGGCTATGTATCGCGCAAGGCAGCTTGTAAGATCGTCCCTTACAATGGCAAGTTTGGGCGCGGATACGCAGTATATACTCCGCGTTGGGATTCTACCCAATATTGCAACGTTGCTTATTATGTATTCTAACTTCTCAGCACTCCAACCCCGCTCCGGCGGGGCTTTTCTTTTGCCTTGCATCTGCTGAAGGTGCAGGGCTTTTATTTTGCCCGGATGAAATACAGCCCCACACAAGCGTTTACAGCGTGTTTTGCTGAGCCAATGTAATTATACCGCCCATGCCACAAAACAGCACACAGGGCTTTACAGGGGCTTTTCCTGCGATTGTGCCCTCTCAACCTCCCATTATAATAGACCTACACAAGCGGCTATAATACCGCCTGCGACACGTTGGAGCGCCTGCCAGCGTCCGGACGCCCTCAGCCTATACCAGATACCACCGCCACGCAAGGACGCTGCACAGGTCAGCACAGCCGCCTATTATAATAATGTATATAAGGGTGTAGCGGTGCGCCCCTGTCGTGGATCCATGCCAGACAGTGCAGCATATCGCAGACCATGCCAGCCCTGCGGGGTCTCGATGCTTCCCACGCCCAGCGGCTTGCAGTCTGGCACCGGTCAGCAGTTAGGGCGCACCGGGTCAGCCCGGCACCCTCCACCCGGCGGGGCAGTCCAGTAGCGGGGGCGCAGCGGGAGGCGCGGAACCATTGACGGCTACCGCCGTATCTCTTTTCGGGCTTTCGCCCGATAGCCAATAAGGGCGAACAATAGTCGTAGTGTTCCGGCTGGAATAGTCGTAACAGCTTCTTGAATAGTCGTAGTTTCTCCCGACAAATAGTCGTAAAGTCGTCAGATGACCACTGTTTGAAAGTCCTATATATAGTATAGTAACAATCCGTCCGCTGATAGTCGTAGAGTAATAGTCGTAGTGTTTTCTTGCGAACCATCGTCAAATAGTCGTGTATTTTTTGTGTGAAATAGTCGTTTGCCTTTTAGATAAAGAGAGGTGCGATAGTCGCTAAGTCATCCGACCACCCCAAAATCAATAGCTGTCAAGACACCTGTCAATTTTAATCCACATCACATTACTTCAAAATCTTTAACAATCATACTTATTATAATAGTCGTAGGCAATTGCTCAATCTTTTTAACTATTATTCTGCTGGAATAGTCGTATCATCCGATTCGGTTCGTTCTCCTCCGATTTAATTGCCGACAACTACAACCATATCATACCAATCAACTAGGATTATTCGTTTAGCAAATACCTCAATACTTTTAACTATATAATAAGACTATCCGACTGGTCAGTTGCTTTCAATTTGTAATCAACTGCTCATACTACTATGCAACATTTCTACATATTCAACCGGCTGCAAAATGAAGTCAATTCTCCATGTGAAATAGTCGTAAACCATCCACTAGCCCGAACCTCACGCCAGTTCTCACCTACGGTCTGCTCTGCTGGCTAACGGTGTAGCTTTGGAGATAGAGGGTTGTAGGGGGAAAGAACCAGTTTGCAATTTCGCATAACTGTTATTTATTCACTTTTGAACTATCGTGGCACACCCGGCTCCGTCAACGCGCGCTCGCGCATATAACGACCGCGGACGCGCTAAACACACGGGGAGGGAAAGGGGGAGCACGGAAGATGTCAGGGGGATTATAGG
>ERZ1034882.596-NODE-596-length-16636-cov-9.274652_pt1 | contig 16636 bp, 25 predicted proteins | sample MGYA00520606_ERZ1034882 | MGnify/ENA primary metagenome ERZ1034882 (study PRJEB33766, sample SAMN09781726) | gut metagenome | biome: gut microbiome | host: Homo sapiens | place: Madagascar | study: EMG produced TPA metagenomics assembly of the PRJNA485056 data set...
GTCCTGCTTGCAGATAGAAAGCTGGTTTAAATACAGCAATACTTTTGAATTTCAATATTTCGATAAAGACGGCATCATGCAGAAAATGATTATTCCGTATGAAAAAAGATATATACACAAATATGACTACTATAAGATTGCGGGAAAACTTAATGAGAACGAAAACGACTATATTTTTTACCTGTATGAACCGTACAGAAAGAATAATTAATTACAGAAAGAAGAAAGAAAATGGCTTAACCAATAGTGTGCTCCTCTCATGACTAAAATCACGAGTGTCCGTGCATAACTTACCAAAGGTATGTTATGAAATTGCGTGCAGCTGGCAGACCAAATTCATATTTCGTATGTTTGTAAAAAATAATAAAGTTAATGATTAATATCAAAATTAAAAAATGTCTACTAAAGTAGATTGCTGAAAAAACGAGACCATTTACATATGCTGTAACATATAAATATGAAGTAAATGAACTTATCTGCCATAAAATCTGCAAACAGATATTCTTTGCACCAAAACCCGGCGGGATATACAGATTAATTGTAGACAGACGCGCACTATTAATTGCTGTGCCACTCGCGGAAATGATTAAATGGATAATAATAGTTATGCTGCTTGTTGCACTTACAATTACTGTAGACGTAGCGGGCATGCACGAAAGACACATATACAAATTGGCTCATCAAAGATGGCCATAAAGAAAGGAAAAATCAAATGATTACAGATGAGCAACTTACTTTACTTGGAAAATACATAAAAGAAAGCAACAATATCGTATTCTTTGGCGGCGCTGGGGTTTCCACGGAAAGCGGCATTCCGGATTTCAGAAGCAAAGATGGATTATATAACAATATGGGCGTGGATTTCTCAAAGTACAAGCCGGAATACTTATTAAGCTTTGCCTGCTTATACCATGAACCCGAGGTATTCTTTGAGTTCTACAAACAGAAAATGGATACAAGAAAATTTAAGCCTAACATTACACATAATGTATTAGCAAAATTAGAAAAAATAGGGAAATTATCCGCAATTGTTACTCAGAACATTGACGGTCTGCATCAGAAAGCCGGAAGTCAAACTGTGTATGAAATCCACGGCACTACTGCCCGTTGCCACTGCATGAACTGCGGCAGGGAATATGATGGCAGCTATATTTTTGACAGCAATGAAAAAGTGCCTCACTGTCAGTACTGCGAAGATGAAAAAGCCATTGTAAGACCTGATGTTGTATTGTATGGTGAAAACCTACCGGACCATACTGTTGCAAAAGCGATATTAGCTATTGAAAAGGCAGACTGTTTGATTGTTGGCGGGACATCGCTTACAGTTTGGCCAGCAAGCACATTTCTTAATTACTTCAAGGGCGATCACCTGATAATTGTTAACAACGAACTGCTTGACGTTCCAACTAACGAGAGAATAGATCTTATTATTACTGATACATTGGGAAATGTGTTTACAAAAATTGATGATGTGATTAAGGAGTAAGATATGGATATAAACAACATTCCAAATGAATTTTATAAGGAAATTATTGACAAAGACGGACAGAAAATAATCTTCGATTTTAAAGACTTGGATAAGTCCAAAAAGGAATATATCAGACTTACTCAGGATGAGTATGGTAAACTGAAAGAATATGCAACGAAAAGGAAAAAGGTCAATAAGATTGATGGTATCCTTGGAATTATATTACTCGTCCTTGGTATTAGAGCTTTATTTTATACTAATTCATGGTGGTCATTATTAATTTTAGCCATAAGCCTTGTGTTCATAGCTCGAAGTACTACTGACTACAGTACGTCTCTCAGTATTTATGGATATACCTACGGTGTTGCCAAATATACGGACGTGGGTATGAGTACTTCAGATATTATCAACATTCTGGTATTAGAGAAAGAATTTTGGATAATATCAGAAATTACCGATATAGATACCAAGTCTCCTTCAAAACTTAAAGTCAATAAGGACCATATTGATTTTTTGTATGTCGATTCCTCAAAAATACCGCATACAATATCATTCAATATAAAAGGCACAACAAAAATATACTATAAAAATATAGATTATATTCTGATACGCAATCTGATACGCGATGAAACCACTGGATTAAGTATTGATCTTCCGCTCAAATATTCCAATAGATACAAAATGCTGGTTGAGTAGATAAAAGAAAAAAAACATGACAGGTATTCAGAAAATTTAACGAAGCAGGGAAAATAAGTGTATTCACAAAGATTAATATTTTTTGGACAGATTTTAAAAACGAAATATTATATATATAAAAATGTTTAAAAAAATAAGAATATGGATACAGTCGTATTGATTTTGAAAAATGTCTACTAAAATAGATAGTATTATTTTTCCGCTTAAATATTCAAACAGACACAAAACGCTGGCGGACTGACAAAGGAGACAAAACTATGACAGATATTCAGAAAGAACTTAACAAAGCAGAGAAAATGCTTCAGGATGCTGTTAATGAAAAAATGGAACTACTGACACTGGTACGAAGTTTAAACACTGCAAAACCTGTAAATGAAAAAACTTGGCACAAAATTACACTGACGCCACTGCGTACATCGAAAGCTGTCATGAGCGCACTAACCAAATCAATATTCCCGGATGCTGAGGATATTACTGTCGGCTGTAATGTCGTGCGGTGTCATTTATACGGCTTCACGATTCTAATACCAACAAGTTTTGAAACCTGCATATACATTGACACATCATGGTATGAGAAAACAGAAATGAAGTCTTTTGAATGCTGGTCACATAATCAGTATAACCGCTTACAGAATTTCCTCGATGACAAAAATCCGTCAATAAGCGCAAAGGTCAAATATGCTATTGGCGACTGGTATTCAAAGCCAAGGGAGCTGATGATATACCTCATGCACCGAAAAGAAATCGAGGAAAAGTGCAATAAAAATAAACTTGAAGCCAAACTTGCCGACGCAAAAGAGTCTTATGATAAATACTGCAAAACACAGGCAGAAAAAGCCCAGTTCAACCATGAACAGGCAGAGAAAATGGACAATGTACTGCTGCCGGAATTAAGAAAGTTTTCAAACAGATTTCTCAATGTGCGTAGTGGATGCAGCAACTCATTGGATGTTAACGAGATACTTGAAAAAGAAGGATTTACCCTATAAATAGAGCTTATCAGAAGGGACATTATTAATATGGATAACAACACCGCAAAAGAGATTATAACTGAATATATTTTTGCTGATTATAATATGAACGTATTAAATAGGTATCTTAATGCTAATGATCAAGATCAGTTGCATAGAGAAGCTCTATTGACTGAAGCTCTTAGAAAAGCTATTATCGCTTTAAACAAATAGAAGTCGAAGCCGTATTAAAAAGGACGCATGAAAAACGAAAGTTTTTTATGCGTCCTTTTCTTTTACCACTCTGCTACTATTCTGATTTTTTCATCGCCATCAAATATATAAAACAGTCCTGTCGTCTCATTAACAATTATCTGCTCATACTGCCTAATTGTACAGTCAGCATAAATTATTGTTCCGTCTTCAGTCTTTCCTGCTGCAAAAGTGTTTCTTGACCTGTTAATAAGATCTTTGCTTTTTGCTGATTTCTTCTCGCATATGATACATCTTACACCTCTTATGCGGTCTGCACTGAATTCCATGATTCTGCAAATTTTCTGCATCATCTTAATTTCCACCAAAACAAATATAAGTGCAAATCCCGCAAGCATAATCTTGTCAGAAAAGCTTGGGCATTTGAATACTGCCGAGTATATGACCAGAACTATGATAAAAAAATTATGCCCGCAGCAAGAATATTTCGGGCAAGAAGCTTTCTTTTCTGTTTCGTTACTGCTTCTTTCTCTTTTTCTGTTAGTTGAATTGTTTCCATGCACTCTATGTTTGCAGACATATGTTATCTCCTATTCTTTTGTTAGTGTTAATTTTATACTGAAATTTCCCTGTCAACATTCTGCCATCAGCGGTTTATCTGTAATTATATCATAAACCACAGAATAATTATTTTTGTTAATTACACTGCTGCTGCTTTTTCTTTTTATATTGGCTCTTACTGACAGCTTATCCTATATCTCATGAGTCATGACGTCCACAGCATTCCTGTAACCATCACCCAAAATACCATCTAATCTATAGCCAACCGGTTCCTTTACTTTGACGGTAACAACATAATTGACATCATCATATTCAAGTTCCCAATCGCCTGTATACTCATATTTCGGATCAGTATATGCTTTCTGAAAACCGTTCTTGTCAAAAAGAACAGCCTCTGTATAAGGGTCTTCATCGCAGATAACAAGCTTAATGTCGGCCTGCATTCCGTCTGAAAAAACAACGGTATGCACGATAGTCTCATCGCGTTTAAGGCCATGCTTCTCGTAAATTTCATCTCCTGCCATTGAAAGCAGTTCATTGACAAAATCTAGTTCTTTCTGATCCAGAGTAATCTCAGCTCTTAATGTGTAGACGTCTGTCATATCGTCAACAAAACAGCCGTCACAAACTTTTTCTTCACAGTATTTGCAGAACTCTGTTTTGATGTCCCCCTGCACATTTCTAACCTTTTTCGCAAGTTCTTTATTAAAGGTGTTTGCCATAATTATTTCCTCCTTTATTCATATGACAATTTATTAGTAACAATATGAATATGAGTTTTAAAGTATAAAAAAGATCCCGATAAAATCAGAACCTTTTTTCTTTGTTTACTTAATATCATACCCACATATCAACAAGCCGCTCATTACGCTCATTAAAATCCATCTGTAGGTCAAGGCAGTTATATTTTATCTCGTCCTTGCTGATACCGTATTTTTTACAGATACTATTTGGCACATAAGTATTAAAATCACCATAATTAAAATGATTATGGTTGTCTTCGTATACTTTTATGCCCTCTGGTGTAGAACAGTATTCAACACTAGCCATCTTAATTGCTTTTAAAATATCATTTGGCGTCATGTCATCTTCTGCATTAATCAAGAAACAGAAACCACAAGCTGGAATTGCATATTTTGTCATAATATTTCCTCCTTTTATTCATATGACAATTGTTTAGTAACACAATAAATATGAGTTTTGGAAATTCAAATGGAAATCTTCCGGTAATTCAATTACTAAGTGATTCACAGCATTAAAAAAAGACTCCGGAAAACCCAGAGCCTTTAATTAGTTTACTGCAGCACTTTCGCCATCTTACGGTAATTACCATTAACACCTTTCGGCACAGCAAAGACAATCTTTTTGAAGCTGTATGCTCGCTGATTCAAATGTTTCATAAATAAACTGGCAACTTCTTCAGCATCCTGACCAAATACACCAGAGCCCCATGCGCCAAGAATAAGTGTATCAACTTTATTATCCTCAGCAACATCAAGAACGAACTGACAGCGGTCATCCAGTATGCTGGAATTTTCCGCAGCAGAAACATTCATGTACTTCTTTGCTGATGCAAAATTTGGTGCCGCGCAGGTAATCACATCGCACACAAAATCCTTACTGCCATTCTTTTGTGTAAAAATGACATTCGGCGAATATAATGCGCGATTAGTATACATTGCGCGGTTTTTATTCTTATTATTCCACGCATAGTAGTTTGTCTGCTGTCCCAAAACATTGTACAGAAATGATTCATGGCAGAGAGCTTCCTCCTGCGCAATGGAGCCTTCAATAAACATTCCGCCAGGAAGTTTATAAGATGCAAAATTAAGCACAGCAGTCTTTCCTTCTGCATTATTTCTTGCGGCCGAAACAGTGTCAGCATCGAGCAGTACAATCTTACATTTTGTATCTGCCTGTGGATGATGCATCAACACAACGTTTGAATAGGTTTTTGTATTGACGGAGCATGTATCAATCTCCGGAGAATACAGTTTATCCATTAACTGTGTATGTGCTACCGCCTGATGTTTGCGGGCTTCTTTCTGTGCCCATGGGTTTATATCGTATGCCATATTTTTTCCTCCTTTTTTTAATATCCAATATGGTTACTGAATAAAGATGGATTTTATAGTTTATGTTAGTATTCTTATCGGCTAATACTTGACATATGAAAGCAAATAAGCTAAACTTATAAAGTCTAATTAAGACTAAGACTTTAATATTCACAAAAGGCTCTGAAACCATTACTTTCAGGGCCTTTTTGCATATATAAAAATTATTCTTTATTCATTAAGTCGAACCAAAACTCTCCTCGTTTACCTGTAATCAGCATAAAATCATAGGTTTTGTGAATATTTTCATGAAATGCAAACCAGAACATGTACACGCCTAGTCCATCATATGCATAATGCCTTTCCAGAAGTTTTTCATCCGGATCAACGCCTTTTATATATTTAATTTCCACAACATCTTTATTTGAATTCCTGAAGCCAAGAACAATGTTTTCATTTAGCAAATCTTTCAATGCTTCTTCTGCCAAGTAATATCCATAGTTGAAAAACCGATGCTCAAAATATGAAATAATGCCAAAATATAATATAGTGCCGCCCAATATAATTGCTATAAGCAGTGCTATATTCATAATTTTATAAAAAAGCAAAATTGCTGCGAAAGTTACAGTAAACATAAAAAGAAACCATATCGACAAGACCAGTTCCAAGTCATCATCATCATAATTCATGATATGATAGGCTTTTTCACACACCTTTTTCATAAGTTCACTGGATTTTTTATATTTTTTTGACTTTCTTTGGATTTTCTCAAATTGACTATCGTCAACATGAACATTCAGCGTCGTATCTTCAATTCTTCTTGTGATTATCATATCCGTTTCCTTTCTAACAGGCCCACACTGAAAACATGAGCCTGTAATATTGTTATTTGAAAAGCATAAGTACAAGTGGAATGACAAAGATTGCATACACAATCATGATGGCTGAGCAGGCGGCAATACATTTAGCAAAAAACTTTCTGCAAAGTTTATCATAATTATCAATCTTACCTAATTCCTTAAAATCGCCACATGACGTCCAGTCACCCTTATTCTCATTCCAGCTCAACCAATCCAGATGCTGTTCTTTCATCATTTCGTTAATAGCTTTTTTATCAAATTTCTTTTTCTTATCATTGGTTTCATTCTTAACGAAGGACGTATATTTTGTAATATTGTATTCATTAAGCACGTTTTTAAGCTCAGTATCAAGATCAGCATCATATTTGTATCCACTAAATTCACTATCCAAATCAGGGCCAGAGGTATATTTATATCCATTCGTCTCTATGTCAACAATAATATCTCTGATTCTCTTCCTGAACTCATACCATTTTGTTCCCAGCTTCTGTGCCTTTTTATAAGCATCATTCTTTGCAATCTTCTGCACAACCTTCTTGTTTCCAAATATCGGAATGAAAATAATCGCAAGAATTGCAGCAATGTACACAATTCCAAGCAGCAACACAAGAAACTCGGTACCGACAGTCGTGAAATAATCAGACCATGTACTGTTGCTTCCTCCTAATGATGTTAATTTCTCAAATGCTCTCTCAAAGAGCTGTAAATATTTTTGCAGCATATGTTGCTCTCCTTTCAATCTTTATTTTAAATTAATAATACCCCTGAGACGCTTGTCGTCAGCAATAAAAATTATCTTTTTGTTCATTGCTTCTGCTCTTTCCATTGCAGAATCATATGTATCACTCATTGCCGCCACAACTTCCGATGCAGGCTGATTTATTTTGTACAAGGCAATCTCATCAGCAGCTTTTGCTCCGTTAGAAATGGCGCATCTGATTGTCTCATCGGTACAGAAAGCAATGATGTTCTTATCTTCATCAACTATTGGCACAGAAGGAAGCTTGTTGAGAACTATGGCAATCTCATTGACTGTACTATGCAGCGTATAAAACTTTCTTACAACTGACATTTCATCCTTACAGGTTTTGATGTCTCCTGATATTTTCGTTTTCACATCATCAAGAAAATCAGCCATCGCATCTGATATATCAATGAAGAACCCACCATCCGGATTGTGTGACATATAATTGCGCAACACCCGGCACACATACATTTTCTGCGACATCTGGTCCTCGCCGTCGTCTTTCATTTTATCCTCGAACCATTTGAAATTCTTATCATCGCCATATGTCTGGCGAATAAGTTGCTCACACTCCTTGAATTTCTCAAGAAATGCTGCATTGTTGTCTGTTTTCTTTGCCACAATTAATCCTCGCTTTCCTCTGCATAAACAACTTTATCATTGATAGAATATTTTATAACGCCAGTTTTATCACCGTCATCGCTGAAAAACAATTTTGAAACAACGCCGCCTGTGCTTAAAATATTATTATTATTTTCATCAAGCCAGTAGCTTTCATTTAGATTTATACATATATCTGCTTCATTTCCATTATCATCAATACAATGCAGTCTAATTTTTCTTGCAACAGGATCATTCTCATTTTTAACATCTTCAATTGCTTGTATTCGGTATAAATGTTCCGTAACTTTATTGGCTGCAATATCTGAAAGACTAATTCTATATTTTCTCAAAAGTCTTTTTGATTTCATTCTCATTGACAAAGTGATTTCAGACAAATATATTTCAAACGCGGTCAGTACCACTGCTATTATTGTCAAAATCAAGCCTGTTCCAATATCGCATTTACTAATTGTTCTGAAATATAAAACGCCTGTAACAATTACAAACAATAATAACATCATTAGAATGCCTGTCTGAAAACTAAATTCATTCCACACACTATTGTAAGCAGCTTTATATATTTGATAAACCTCTTTATATTTACAGTTCTCATCGCAATCAGCGATATTACTTTTTACTGCCACAATTAGTCCTCGCTTTCATATATTTCTTCTATAGCTACTTCTTTTATATAGACCGTTTTATCATTAACAGTGTATTTTATGACACCCGTTTCAGAGGTTTCACCGTCATCACTAAAAAGCAATTCTGAAACAATACCGTCTGTGCTTAAAATATTATTATCATTTTCATCAAACCAATAGCTTTTATTTGGGTCAATATACACATCCATTGTATTTCCACTGCCATCAATACAATGCAATATGCTTTCTCTTTTATTAAGACGTCCTTCGTCTGTAAATATATTTTCATTTTTAATATCTTCAATTGATTGTATTCGATATACATGCTCTGCAATTTTATTAGCCGCAATATTTGAAAGCCTTATTTTATATCCTTTTAAAAGCTTTTCTTCTGCTATTATCGGCAAAATCATTGCAGATGACCACAGACCAGTAACAACTATTGTCATTGTCATAGCCATTAAAGCTCGATTAGAGTTGTCATTATATTTACCAGTTATCCTGCAATATAAAAGATATACAACCGTAATCGTGACAACGAACAATAATAACACCATTACAATCGTCTGAGAAATAAATTTCTTTCGAATATCATCATACACATTTTTATACGTCTCATAAAGACCTTCATATTTGCAGTTCTCGTCGCAATCAGCTATATTACTTTTTCCTATCATAATTAATCCTCGCTTTCTGTATACACAAGTGCATTGATATATAATCTTCCAGCGCCGGTAAACACCGGAATATGATGGTCAATTATCCATGCGTTTGCTCTTTTGTTTTTGTCATACATATAATAGGTACGCCTGCCATCAGGCATAATTGCTGGCCTGTTATTTCTTACGCAGCAGCTTCCCCATACGGCATCATTTGAATATGCAGACCACTCAATGCCTTTTTCTTTGAGCATCTTAATGATCTCATCGCCGCTCTTATTCAAAAGTTCTTTGTTTGAAAAATATGTGCATCCTGCTGCCTGTATCGCATTACAGTGTCCACAGCATTGTCTCCAATAAATAAGATTTGTCACTTCTTCTTTGGGAATGTTGAAACACCTGGCATCAAAGTATGCACCCTGCCTCCATGCCCTCCTGTATGCATTAATCAGCTTTTCATTTTTTAGCATATGCACATGCGGATATCCATTTTCACCGATAAACTCATTAGTATTCTCGCAAAAAATCCTGTTGAATACCATGGATGCCATGCCCGCTGTTACGCTGCATATCTTTTCCACTTCATCATCGAACCATGCTTCTGAATTAAGATGTTCATAATCCACAAGAATAAGCGTAATCTCGTCTGACTGCGTATATCCCATTACACATCCCTGTACATTCTCACAGAGATATTTCATAGTTTCCTGCATAGATTTCATAAAAACATTATCAAACGGCTTATCAAAGCCTTTTGTGAAGCTTTTAAAATGACAGCCATCCAGTCTTATTGCTACAGGACAGCGTCTCATAAGCTTATTTTTGGGAACATTCTCATAAGTTTTCATGCGAGTTTCCAAATCTGTTGTTCTTGACATATCAGTTTCCTCCTCTCACTGCTTCTTCTGGCTACTCGTACTTTTGCAATTTTTCAATCCAGTCAGCAATCTGAAGCCTGTCTTCATTACTTAACTCATCAATATGTTTATTGTTATATCGAAACAGCCGGATTGCGTCTTCTTGTGTAATCATCTTCACAAGTTCTCTCTTTCGCTATTGCCACTCATAATATTTAACAATCATGTCATCAGAAACAGGAATATCCTCGCACTCCTCACAGCCATTCTCGCATGTATAATTGTCAGGAATATCTTCCCTGTTATAATACTTTCTGCTGAGTTCCTGACATTCTGGACATTTAACAAAATACACTTCTACACATTTTCCATCACTCACCTGTTTTTCACACATTTCTATGGCAGTCTGTTTCGTAACCTCGAAATATCGCTGTACGGCAGATGGAAAGACTATATCACCTCTGTGACACATATCCCAAAGGTCCGGATTCTCTGTTTTTACAATACTCTTCTTTTCTGTTTTTAAATCATTCTCAATAATACTTTTAACTCGCCTTAAGCTTTCAAGCGACACATCATTAAGAAGTTTTCCTGACTTTCCAAGCCATGCTGCAATCTGTCTCTTCTCTACATAATCCAAAGCATCCCGTTTTACTGTAAAAAGATACCTCGGCCAACCACAATTGACCTGCTCAATTAAACAGTTTCTTTCATACCCAGACTCAGCAAATTTTACATTATTTGTGATTATTACATATTTGCGGCCAACGGATATGATATCAACCTCACTAATATTCTCGTATTCAGGTATAAGTCCATTTCTTGTTAACAAATATGCTGTTTTGTGATTTTTGAATTTATCAAGCGTACTCATAACAGAACCTCCATTTCTTATATTCCTACATATATAATATTTACAAATTGATTTTTGTCCAAAAAAAGACTGACAAAAATGCCAGTCTTTCCAGTTTTACAAGCTTTTTATTGCTTCTCTAAACGTCTGTTTTCTCGCAGCATCGCCGCCAATAAGAAACTCCGCTGAAGCAATCTCGTCAAGAATGCTCACATAATACGAATATTCCAGCATATATCTCTTTGGCGTAGACATAACTTCATGAACAGAAATTCCGTCAGCAAAGAGCTTCTTGTGCCATAGAATTTCGCTGTTTTTGATGAGAGACTCAATATATTCGTCCGAATCAATATCAGCAAAAGTCATTAGGCCCACATGATTTTCGCAGACAGAAATGTAAGCAATACTATTACACTCAACGCCGTTTACAGTCATTACATGCAAATCTGCTGCTGACGGATGGAGCTTGACAAAAGCCTCAATCCTACTGCAAAAAACCGAAACGGTGTCGCCAAACTCTGTTCCCGTTTTTATGCCAACTGCTTTTGTGTTGAACAGATTTTCCTCAATTACTGCAAGCTTTCTTTCCATAAAACAAAGATTACCTGCAAAATTTACAATGTAGTCGCCGTGTCCTGCAGCCTCAACCTTTTGAAGTGTCATCCATAAGTTCGATAAAATCATAGTCAATTCCTCCTTTTATAAATATGATTTATTTAATTACAAGACAAAGGTGGATTTTATTGCAAAAAAAACAGGTGAAAGAATAATTCTTCCACCCATTTTTGTTTAGCAGCCCCAGCCTCCAGTATCAGTGTCCAAAATACTGGAATAATTAGACATAAGCCAGCTGTACAGCCATTTAGTGTCTTCTGTAGCATAAGGTTTTCGATGAAGATGTTCATACAGACGCGCATTACCATCAAAATTAGCATAATCCACATCACAGAGCGTATAAGCTCCACAATTTTCGGCTAAATAAACCAGCTCATTTTGCAATTTCTTAGGCGTTATTTCTGTAAAATCAGCAAGAGACAGTATCCTTTTGGTTGTTGTAGCACAGAGTTTTGCATCTTCATAGCCTTCCAAATAATATTCGTTTTCCGGATCCGATGCCAACCTTGCAATAAGTTCGCAAATCCTGCTGACACTGTTTATTATTGACAGCTTAAATTCCTGCCGACGGGTTACATCAATATTTCCCAGAGACAGGTTAATCCCATTTGCTACTGAGATAGCTTCTTTTGGAATTAACTCGCTATACATCTTTTCTTTGTAAAAATGATAATCCCTTTCCAGAATTTCACTTTCATAAAGATATGATGTATTAATCTTCAGCAAAACACCGGGCCTATCCAATAACAGATTCCAGTATGGCAGATACTTTCTTTCGGACATATGACTGGCAGGCACCATATCGCCAACAAACTTTGAGTTGTCGCCTATGATTGGTTTGATCCCCTCTGACAAAATCTGGTCAAGATATTCAGGTTTCGTTAGATGATATAAATATCTCATAATGTACCCTCCTATCTTCTTATTGGCTGGATATGATCCACCCTGATGGCCTGATAGTCAATATGATAATTATCATATGTGCTATAAGCAGAAAAAAGCCAGCCACATCCATCGCTCGAATCAATAACATCGTCAATAGACACACAGCCATATTCGTAACAGTGTTCATCGTTTTTACGATCTGATGTTGCAAATGCAACTAGAGTCTGTTTTACATCATCAATACTTCCATGCAAATTGTAGACAGCAGTTCCATTAGCCTCTGACGATGCAACTGTAATAATCCAGTCAGCCTTATAGTTTTCATCATATTTCTCCATATTTTTTTCCTCCTTTATTAAATATGATTTGATTAGCTACAAGATAAAGATGGATTTTTATCAGCAAATACACAAAAAAAAAGACGCATGATACAAATCACACGTCTCACATCACTTAAAGCATAAACTCTTCGGCGGCAAAATCGTTGTTTTCAAACTCGCCAAACGATTTCAATGTTTCCAAGTCGTTACTAATGGCTTTATCTGTTACATATTTTTTTTTGCTTTCAAAACATCCGGCTCATTTGTAAAGTAGCCTTTCTTCTTGGAAACGGTTCCGACATATCCCGTCTCGCCGCTGTACTTATTTGTCCACTTGAGAACTTTTCTGCTCATTATTATCATCTCCTTTCATATTCTGCGAAAACTTGTACTCTGAAATCATATTAAATATAAATCCGCATTCTAATACTATTGTAAATGCAAGCAAAATCTCAAATCTTATATTTTGTATTATCATCTGAAAAAATACAAAAAGCATTGTCATAGTTGTGAGTATCAGATTATATTTCATATAATCACTGGACAGTTTGTCAGTAAGTCCATCAACAGAACAAGATTCAAGCTTTTCCTGAGCCTTATTCAAAAGCTCTTGAAAATTCTTATCTCCGACACTTGGCAGAGATATACCCATCCTGTTAAGTTCACTGTCATAATATTTGCTTACAAGTCTGCGACTTTTTACGGTAAAAATCACAAAAATAATAACATTAATGAGACCAGCCGTACTAACAACAGTCTTTAATGCATCTGTTTTTATTGAATTATTTAAATTGTTAATCATTCCAACCAATCCAAAACATAAATTTGCAATTAAATCATACCATAAATACTTTCTTACTGTTTTCTGTGTATCCATAAATTTATAACAATAATTTCCTTTCCTGCGTTTACTTATATATAATATTTACAAAAAAAAGATTTGTCCAAACGAAATGAACATTTATCCGACATTTTTCTGTTTCTGCCGCTCTATTGCTGCATCAATTTCTGCCATCTCACGACGTTCTTTCTTAGCAGCTTTTCTTTCACGGGCTTTTCTTTCCTGCATACGCTTTTTCTTTTCATATGCTTCTTCCGCTCTATTTTCAAGGTCAATCTCTATGATAGTTACTTCCATGAGCCCCATAAGCGTAAGCATAAATCCGCTTGTAAAATACATGACAAACTGTGTTCCATCATCATAAAATCCCATCAAACTTCTTATTCCACGCTCAAGGCATATAAAGCCAATAGAAAACAGAGTCAGAGCTGATATTGATACTGACATGTCCTTAAGAAAGACATGCTTTAAAAGTGTTGATTTTTTAATTTTAACCTGCATAATAATTATTCTGGGAACCTGAAACCAAAACTAAATGGCATATCTCCCAAGTCCTTTTTGATATTTTCCATTTCTTCGCGGGAACTGCATTTCACTATAGGCGTTCCGCTGCTGTTATCTACTTTGTATCCCTTTTTGTTCATTCTTTCCGTGAACAAATCTCTCTTATCCGGTTCCGGAATATATTGTCTGTTCTCCTCTTCCGAAACCGCCTGTTTCTTTGCCATATTATAATCTCCTTACGCGGTGAAACTGTACTTTCTTCTTCTGACAAGTTCGTCAACATCATACTCATCGCCTATTCTGCTTATCATGCGTTCGTCTTCATCAAAATTATACTGCCACCTGCGCAGTTTTACATCATAATAAACCGGATGATTAAGTGAATTGTTAATATAAAGTCTTCTGTGACCATTCTTTTCCCACAGTACTGCTGTAAGCGGATCATTTTTAACTTTGCATCTTGTTTCCACAGGTGCATCAGTTAAATCTTCATTACTGAAAGTTTTCCACTTTGACGGATCGAGCATTACCGGCTTTCTTTCATCAACAACTGCAGCTTTCACCTGTTCAGAAACAGAATTGCTGTTATCATTAACAGGGAGCACTGCTACATGCTGCGAATAAATATCTTCATCAGAAGTTTCTGCATTGTCCGTTTCAAGCGACGCATTGACGACAGAGCCCTCATCATGCTCATCAGTCCTGCATTTGTTAACAAGTCCCCATAAAACCCTTGATGTTGCAATTACATCATCAATACTGTTATGGAATTCCAGTCCAACATCTGCATGAAAATATTCTGCCAGCGTGCCCAGCTTAAAGTTTGGCACATCCTGCTTTGTAAGAACTGCCTTTGCAAGTATCATGACATCAATTTCATTCTTTGGAATCCACTTGCCAAAGCCAATTCGTCTTGCCATTTCGTTTACAAGTCCATCATCGAAATTCGCGTTATTATAACCCGAAACGAAGTCTGCTGAATTAAGATAACTCAATATTTCGGCACCAGCCTCATATTCCGTTGGACAATCAGCAACTTTTTCATTTGTAATATGATTGACAGCAGTGATATACGCAGGAATGGTCATCATCGGATTCAAAAACATATTGCGTCTGTCAATTTCGTCCATACCATGTTCACTTACTTGATACCTGATTGCTGAAAACGACAATATTCTGGTATTCTTTGACTTAAACCCGGTTGTTTCCAAATCATATACCACTATCTTTTTATCTTTAATCTCATCCCACAGGGATACAAGATTTATGTTCATATTTTCTCCTTACTTGTTTTTCATTGTTTCAACACATTTATCCTGCCTTTCGTGCCACCATCTACCTCTGTAAACATTTCGCTTACGATTTCGACAAAAAAAAGAGAAACAAAAATCATACTCATCTACCTCAGTAGACATTTTGTTCGCAGTCTCAACAAACCCATATCTATTTATATCTACATATCTGCATCAGTAGACATTCCGCTTACAATTTCAACCTTTCATTACAGCTTTTTCCCGCCAAATCTACACCAGTAGACATTTCGCTTACGGTTTCGACTTATTTATCAACCTTTGGGACCATATATCTACCTCAGTAGACATGATAAGGAAGTATAGTCAAACCCCCTATGGTAAGTTAAATGTAAGCATATGTGGTTTTCATCCCACAGGCAAGTCTGTGGGTTTTTCGCCACTGGTTCTATAACACCTATATAATATTTACAATTCAATTTTTGTCCAAAAAAATATGAAAAAATATTAAAAAATACGACAGCCTCAAATCCGATCAGGCTGCCGCTTATATAATAATAAAGGAGGTTCCCGCGTCTGCCCTAGCAGACATCTTAAGAACGGGAAGTGTAAGGGATTTATGACTACAATTAATCCTTACACTATATATAGTATTCCATTTTTCAATTTTGTCCAGATATTGACGTAAATTTTTTACAAAAAAATGCGACAGCCATTTCGCCCCGGCTGCCGCTATCTTATATAAAGGAGGTGTATTTGCAAGGCACTTTTACTTACAACACCTTGCAAAAAGAATTTATGAATAAAACAAAGTTTTGCTTTACACATATATAATATTCCAAACTCGATTTTTGTCCAAAGAAAAGATAGAAATTATATTTCATTTTTAACCACGTTTCTTCCGCTACAAAATCCAACTTTGTTATGTAACTAATAAAGATTTTAAAACATGCAAAGGAGGTTTTGTATATGAAATCAAAAGAATCGTCTACAAGCAATGAATCTGTTTTACAAGACAAGCAAGGAGATGAAATACCTAAGATTAATATCTTTACAGA
>ERZ1034882.597-NODE-597-length-16628-cov-22.542026_pt1 | contig 16628 bp, 16 predicted proteins | sample MGYA00520606_ERZ1034882 | MGnify/ENA primary metagenome ERZ1034882 (study PRJEB33766, sample SAMN09781726) | gut metagenome | biome: gut microbiome | host: Homo sapiens | place: Madagascar | study: EMG produced TPA metagenomics assembly of the PRJNA485056 data...
AGACATGCAATATTATTAAAAATCGGGGGGGGGGGGAACTCCTAGACTAGCCTACACTTTAGCCGAAGTTGTAATTGTAATGCTTGTTATAGCAGTAATTGCAGGTGTGAGCGTTAAAATAACTAAGGCTAAATTAGATAATATTACGGCTTATACATATTATATGGGTTATTCAACATTGAGAAATGTTACAGGTCAAATGTTGGGTGACTTTAAATCAACTGATGAAGATTATACAACTTTAGGTTTTTTAGATATTGTTGGTAAAAAGTTATCATTTTTAAATAATTTCTTTTCAAAACCAGTTGAAGCTAAAACAGTTAAATATTATTCTTGCGATGAAGAATATTTTTGGGATGCTTATGGTGGTTCAAATTGGGCTGATTGTGGAAGCGATACTGAAGAAGTGACAAAATCCGAATATAAGAGCTTAAATGATTGGTTTGCATATAAATCATCTTTAACTTATTGGACTACAGATAAATCTTCTTTAAATTGTAAATCAGTTTGTGCCGCAACTCGTTCTTGGTACAATTATTATCCAAATCCATCAGCATCACAGTGTCCTGGACAAAGATTGGTGTTACGTTATAAAGGGGCTACTGGTCCATACGTGGATGGAAGAGATAGGTCACTCTTAAATACATACGCTGAGCCAGGACGTAGCACATCAGATTCTTGTAATTATCCTTGTAATAATGGGAATAATAATTGTGGATATTTTTCAGAAGTAGAACATATTTGTATAAAATGGTATAAGAACTATGGTAGTGTTTATGAAGACGGTTATTGTGTTACTTATGTTGATGATGGAACTCCTGACGACACTCCAACCGAAAATGTTTGTTCAAACCAACCATCAGAGGCAACAATTCGCACAGAATACTGCCAAAATCAGCGAGAATGGCAAGGTTATCCAACTTGTGATTATAACCCCGTTCCTTGTAATCAAGAAGGCTCTCGATGGAGCAAAACTTCTTGTGCTTGTGTACCTGAAACCCCAACTTTACCCCGAAAAGGTGCAAATTTCTGCGAGAAATTTTTAGATTATACAAACACTAAATCCACTGCCGAAGAATGCAATGGTGATGCAATTGCATCTAATTTAACAGATTTTACAGACAAAAAAGCAGATATCGTATTGAGAAACGGTCTTAAACTATATAATGTTCGTCAAAATCCGGCACCTTTACCTTTGTTAGCCGGTAATAATCAAGGTGGTTCTTATGAATTGGCAGACGGAACAACTGTAAATGTAAATGAATTTGGATATACAGTATATTTAGATATTGATGGCGAAAAAGGATCATCCACATTATGGGAAGATGTATTCCCATTCTATATTACAATGGCAGGTAAAGTTATTCCATTGTATCATACAGAAGGAGAAAAAGAATACGGAGGAACAAGTCGCCAACATTTGATGACCAGTGTCCAAAAAGAAGTAATCACAACAACCGGTCACCGTCAAGTCTTATGGATAAAGAAAAGTGTTCCATTTAAAGAAAGTGCTTGTACATCGGGCTACATAAATTCAACTACACCATATTGTTCAGGCGTATCATTAGAGCCAACCTGTAATGAAGGTGCTAATGTATGTATCTTGAAATATGTAAGTCCTGTAAAATTTTTCTAATATATTTGGCAAAAAACTATTTCCTTCCCTAATGAGGACTCTGCCGAACAAAAGGTGACTAAATGTCACGTTTTGTGAGAGGTACAACAAAATCTTTGATTTCGAGGAGGGGTTAGATATAACTTGAATAAAAAGTTACGTTGTTTGGCTAAAAGCCCAACCTACTAGAGGGCTACGTGCGTAGCACTAGTAACCAAATCCCATTTCTATAGATTGAGATTTTAGTATATTATACAATTGCGGGAAATCGTAACGCATGATTAAATCAAGGTTTTTGGCATTACTACAGAACATGTGATCTAATCTGCCTGTATTTAAAGTTACAAAGTCCTCAAGCATAAGCTGAAGTTTTACTTGTTTTACTTCATCACTAATGTTGTCATCTAGCAAAATTCGGGGTGTCCCTCCGTAATTTTCTACAAATTTGGAATATTTGAGTTCTCTTGCAAACTCTTTTTTTAGTAACGGGTCGTCTTTTATATTTGCCGCTAACAATCTTCCCAGAGCGTTTAATTCCGAACCCTTTTGGTAAATTGCTTTGTTTTCATCAAAATTTGTAACATAATCAACTAACATATTATTGATTTTGTTGATTTCATCTTTTGATTTTATTGGTGTCATGTATTCATGATATTTTTGATTTAATCTTGCTTTCTGCTCCGGAGTAAAATCTTTGATGCCCAATTTATCAATAAATGCTATAATTCTAAAAGTGTCTAAAGCAAGCATTTTGGCGTATGCTGCTTTATTGTAGCTTGGATACATGTTTAAAACTGTTTCGCTTAATGCTTGGTTATTTGCTAATGCATTGAATGGAAATTTCTTAGTAAAATCTTCGTTTATATTAAGAGTTATTTTGTCCATTTCTTCTGAAGAAAGAATTGTGTCTTTATATTCCTCAGGAATATTTGCTTCAGCAACTACAGAAAACAAGTATTTGTCAGTTGCTTTTGGATGTTGGGTAAAATAATTCATGTATTTTTTAGAAAAAGCATCAGGTAAAAATTTTAATTGAGGTTCCATGTTTTTAATGAAAGTTTGTTGTAAATCACCGTCAAATATAACCTCATGGGTGGTTGGTCTTATAATTAGTTTTGGGTTTTTAGGTATATCTATATTTTCTTCAACAAGGAGTTCGCTACTTTTTGGAGTTATATTTGTTTCTTCTTCTTCAAAATCTTTGAATAATTCTTCATACATAACTTGCTTTTCGTCATGGTCAAATGGAAGTTTTCGTTCTTCTTTTATCCCCGTATGAGCGTATTCAAGAAGGCTTTGAAAATCTTCGTTGTTGCCGTCTACACCGTATTCGTTAAAGAATAATTTGATAGTGTCTTTCATTAAAACTGATTGAAGTTTATTCATTTCAGGGTTTTGCCAGAAATTTGTGAATTTTTCTTGCTGAGTTTTATTCATTTTGTCAGGAGAATTGAAATATGATTTCATTTCGTCGGAAACATGCATTCTATCCAAAACGATAGAATTTATTTCGCCCATATATTTAGCTACGAAATTTAGAGATTCATTATCTCTGATATTGCTTTTTCTCAATCGTTTTTTGGTTTCGTCTGAATTTCCTTTCCCTTTAACCATTGCATCTGCAATTTTGTCGATTTCCCAATCTTTTACATCATCAAATTTTTTCTTTTCTATTCTATGTTGGGGGGTTGAATTTGTAGTGTGAATAAAAGTTGCTCGAGGTGAAACAGCTTTTCTTGGTTTGTATTCATAAGGAAAATCTTCTCTTGTAGCAGTAAATGATTTCCAAAATGCGCTATTTGGGTATTTTATTCCGTAAGCTGAAAGCGTTTCGTATTGAATTGGACTTAATCCCTTGTAATAAACAGATATATCTTTTTCGAAATCTTTGTTGATTTCTTTTAATGTTTTTCCTTCAAGGTAAATCTTTTTAACTAAATACAAACCGAGATCATCTTTCCCGTTTTTAAATAGAGTTTTGTCCGGTTGTTTCATAATAGCTATTTCTGCAAGAACTCCGCTTCTTGATTTTCGGTCCTTAGCGTCTTTCAAGTTTTTGAACAGTGGTTCATCAGGGTATAATTCTTTTACGTCTTTTATATTATCAGCAATATTAATATCGTCAAAAACGAGTTTCATCATCTGTGCAGGTGGCATGTTTTGTCTGTCTTCGTAGTCGTCAAATAGGTAGTTTTTCATTGTTTCCGGCATTCCGCTTTGGTTGAACGGTTGTTCGTAAAAATTCGCAGGAGTTCTGAATAATCTTGCCGTGAAATTGATATTGTAATCTTGATATGCGATTGGGTTATATGAGTAATTTATTGTTTGTTGTGAATTATTATTGTTTTGAGTTTTTGAGTTAATTCTCTGGGTAGAGAATAGTTGTGGGGTAATTTTATTTATTTTCATAATTTTAATTCCTTAAAAATGTATATAATACACCTATTTTAAGTTAAAACAAAAAAATTTTTGATAGGTATTAATATAAATTAACAAAAAATATTTTTTGTGCTAAGCTGAAAACAACTGGAGGATAAGAAGATGTGCGATGTTATAACAATCGGTAGTGCAACAATGGATGTTTTCGTTGAGAGTGACGATGCAAATATTGTTTCTGTATATACAAAAAATAAAAAATCTGAATTTATGAGTTACCCGTATGGGGCAAAAGTTGAGATTTCTGATTTTGATTCGCAAGTTGGTGGTGGTGGAGTTAATACTGCCGTAAATTTTGCTAATCTTGGTTTTAAGACGAGTGCAATATTTAAAATTGGTGACGATATATATTCGGAAGGTATTTTGACATCTTTTAAAGAAAAAAATGTTGATTTGTCTAATATTGTTCAAGATAAATCATTAAGTACAGGTTTTTCTATTATTTTGGTAAGTTTTCAGGGTGACAGAACAGTTCTTGCTCATCGTGGAGCGAATGCCAAAATTAAAAAATCTGATATAAATTTTGATGCAATTAAGAATGCAAAATTGTTGTATATTGCTCCTATGAATGGTGATAGTACCAAAATTCTTGATGATATTGTAAATTTTGCGAATGAAAACAATGTTTATGTTTGTTTTAATGCCGGTTCTTCAAGTATTAAAAGGGGATTTAATTACATCAAGAAAATTCTTGCAAATGCTAATATTGTTGTAATGAATAAGGAAGAAGCTTCTATGGCTACACAAATTCAGGTTCGCCCTGATACGAGAGATGAAAAATTTTCAGAAAAACTTATTCATCCTGATATTAAAGAAATGTTTAAAAAGTTAAAAATTCGAGATTATCAAATCATAGTAATTACCGATGGCGGAAATGGTGCTTTCGCTTATGATGGAGAACATTATTACTATTGTCCTTGTTTTGAAGGACCTGTAGTTTCTACATTAGGAGCTGGGGATGCTTTTGCCTCAACTTTTTGTGGAGCATTAGGAAGAACTGATAAAAATATTGGTAAAGCTTTGATGTACGCATCAGTAAATTCATCAGGTGTTGTTTCTGAATTTGGTGCAACTCAAGGTCTTTTGACTTTTGAACAAATTGAAGAAAAGTTAAATGAAAATCCAAATTATAAATATGTAGTTGCAGAATAACGAAAAATTTTATATAATATCAATATAAGAAGGAGAATTTATATTATGGGATACAAAATTTTATCCAAAAAAGAACTTTGTCCCAATCAATTTGAAATTAAGGTTGACGCTCCATACGTTGTAAGAAACGCTAAAGCAGGACAGTTTATAATATTTAGAGCTGATGAAAACAGTGAACGTGTGCCTTTAACTATTGCAGATGTTGATAAGGAAAAAGGCGAATTGACTCTTGTTTTTATGGCAGTAGGTTATTCTACAAAACTATTAGCATCATTAAATGAAGGAGATGAAATCCACGATATTGTTGGACCTTTAGGTCAACCAACTCATATTGAAAAATATGGCACAGTTGTTTGCTTGGCTGGCGGTTATGGCGCAGCGCCTTGTTATTTGATTGCAAAAGCTTTCAAAGATGCAGGAAACAAAGTTTATATGATTATGGGTGCAAGAAACAAGGATTTAATCTTCTGGCAAGATAAGATGAAAGATGCTTGCACAGAATTATTCATTACAACAGATGATGGAACTCTTGGAGAAAAAGGTTTTGTAACTCAGGTCTTAGATAGAATAATTAAAAATGAAAAAGTTGATTATGCTATAGCTGTCGGTCCTATGCCTATGATGAGAGCAGTGGCGGATTTAACTCGTGATAAAGGAATTTATACTGAAGCTAGCATGAACCCTATCATGGTTGATGGTACAGGTATGTGCGGAGCTTGTAGAGTTACTGTTGGTGGTGAAACAAAGTTCGCTTGTGTTGATGGCCCGGACTTTGATGCTCACAAAATTGATTTTGATGAAGTTATTAATAGAACAAGAATTTACAAAGATCAAGAAAGAAAACGTTGTGAAAACTGTAATCTTTTAAAACAAGCAGAAAATAAGGAGAAAATATAATGGCGAAAGATATTCCATATTGCCCGTTGATGTCAGCAGGTTCTGATATAGATAAAGTTTGTACACTTGAAAGTTGCGCATGGTATTTACCGAGTGTAAAAAAATGTTCAATGTACATGATGGCTTATAATGCGTTGTTGGAAACAAACGCAAGGCAAAAAGCTGCTCAACAACATAAATAAAGGTATTTATGAAAATAATTGTTTGTATAAAACAAGTCCCGGATACAACAGATATTAAGTGGACTGAAAATAATACTATTCAAAGGGAAGGTGTCGAAAGTGTCATCAACCCTTTTGATGTCTATGCGATAGAAAAAGCTTTACAAATTAAAAAGGCTTTAGATAATGTAGAAATTACGGTGCTTACTATGGGACCAAAGCAGGCAGAAGATATTTTGAGAAAGGCTATTGCATTGGGTTGTGATAGTGCTGTTTTAGTTTCTGATAAAAAGTTTGCGGGAGCTGATACTTATGCAACTGCCAAAACTCTTTCTGCCGCTATCAAAACAAAACTATCTGATTTTGATTTAATCATTTGCGGACAATTTGCGGTTGACGGTGATACAGCACAGACAGGGCCGGAAATCGCAGCTCAATTAGACATTCCGCAAATAACTTACGTTAAAAATATTGATAGAATTGAAGAAAAATCAATGTATGCACAAAGAGAGCTTGAGGATGGTATTGAAACCGTAAAAATTGATTTTCCGTCGTTAATTTGTGTAGTGAAAAATTTTGATAATCTAACACGCCCTACAATTAACGGATTTAAAAAGGCACAAAATCTTGAAATTGAAAATTTGTCAATGGAAAATGTCGGTTTAACTCCAGAAGATGTAGGAATAAAAGGTTCTCCAACATTTGTAAGTAAGGCTTTTAGACCTCTAAAGAATAGAGAAGCTTGTGTCTTTGTTGAAAATAGTGATGAGTTGTTAGCTAAGATTAAAAAGTTTGGGGGTATTGTATAAATGTCTGAAATTATGATTTATGCGCAGGTTACGCAGGACAATTATCTTCATACGGTTGTTTTTGAATTGGCAAATAAAGCTCAAGAATTAGCTAAAAAGTTGAATAATGCAACGGTTTCTGTTTTTTTAATATGTAAAAATGATTTGGCAATTAATTTTAAAGAGGCATTTCAAAATTCAGGTATTGATAAAGTTTATGTTTCTGAAAATAATAGGTTCACACACTATTCTACAGAATTGTTTTCGATTGCTGCACTAAAAATTATTAATTCTGTTAAGCCGGATATGATTTTGTATGGTGCGACTACTCAAGGAAGGGATTTGGCTCCGAGATTGGCTGCTAAATTACATACTGGCTTGACGGCAGATTGTATTGATTTGAATATCAATGAAAAAGGAATGTTGGCAGCAACACGCCCGACTTTTGGTGGAAAATTGATGGCAACAATTCTTTGTAAAACAACTCCACAAATGGCAACAGTTAGACCAAAGGTGTTTAAGCCGATGGCAGAAAATATTGTTAAAAATGTTGAATATATTTATATAAATCCTGAAATAGAAGATGTTCAAAGAAAAGTTGAATTTGTTGATTTTGCTAAAAATGTTCAGTCTGAAATTAATTCACTAGATAGCGCAAATATTATTATTGCCGGTGGTAAGGGAATGAAGAATGAGACAGGATTTGAATTGTTGAAAAATTTTGCTGAAAAAATAGGAGCAAGCGTAGGAGCTAGTCGAGGAGCGGTTGATATGGGACTTGCGACTGTTGATATGCAAGTTGGACAGACCGGAAAAACAGTAACTCCAAAATTATATATTGCATGCGGAATATCAGGTGCAATTCAACATATAGTCGGAATGCAAGATAGCGATAAGATTATCGCTATAAATACAGATAAAAATGCTCCAATATTTGAACATGCGGATTATGCTTTTGTTGGAGATGTGTTTGAAGTTTTACCAAAATTGCTTGAAACTTTAGATGTTTAGATTTTTCTTAGTGAAAAGTGAGAATTGAAACGTGAAAAGTCCTTATCGTTATTAATAAGTGAACGGTGAGTGGTGAATAGTGAGTAGACCTTATCAAGGAAATTGTTCCCCTCCCTGATGAGGGAGGTTAGGAGGGTGCTATCCCGTAAGGGGATTTATAAAGTTTTTACCATCTTCCCTATGACAAATAGGGAAGAATTTGGGCAACTACTTGAAAAACATCAAAAATTTTGTTAGAATAATAATATGTTTATGAAAGAAAGAGAGGAAAAATGAAATTTAAAGAAAACAAGCTCGTCGGGGGGGGGGCAATAGTCTAAAACCCTCTCATAATCAAGGTCTACGTCTGCTTTTAAGCCGCTTAGATGCTTTTACTCTTGCAGAGGTTCTCATCACTCTCGGAATAATTGGAGTGGTTGCAGCGTTAACTATTCCAACCCTTATGGCAAATTATAGAAAATCTGTTGTTGAAAAGAAAATTTATACGACTTACAACATTTTGCAAAATACTGTAAGAATGTCTGCGGTTGATAATGGAGATCCTTTGTTTTGGAATTTAGATAATTGGAACAGTGATATTTTTGAACAATATTTTGCACCTTATTTAAATATTGTTAAACGTTGCAAAACAACTAATTTTGAAGAAGATGACTGCGATACAATTGTTTATAATATCAATGGAAATTCTTCTGATACCTATAGTTATAAATATATTTTGAGTAATGGAGTCGGAATTATGTTTAGACCTGGCGGAACTATTGGTACAACGGGGAGACGTGGCACTTTTTTAATTGATACAATGAGTGGTAAAACGAGAGTAGTTGGAAAAAATGTTTTTCCATTTAATTTGGTCGTATATGACGATAAATATTATGTTACATCCAAATCTGATTATATGAAAAGTGATGATTTTTGTAAGGATAATAAAAATACATTGATAAGAGTTTGTAAATCCGGAGTTTGGGGGGATAGAGGTACAACATTCGGGATTGGGTGTACTGCTCTGATTGAATGCAATAATTGGCAAATTCCAAAAGATTATCCGGTAAAATTCTAGTTCAATAATTCATTTACATTGACAGAAGTTTTTAATTTCAATGCAAAGATGTCGTTACGAGTGAAATCTTTCATTTTGACGGCATCTTTTTCTGTTGTCACGATTATTCCATCAGGAAGTTCTTCTTCCGTATAAATATGGTGGTCGTCAAAATCTATTGTTTGTTTAATCTTATAATTATCCAAAAATTGATAAAATTGTTTTGGTTGCCCAATTGCACAAATTGCAGTAATTTCAGAATTGTCAGCAAGTTTTTCACCTGTTTTAATATTATAAACATAATCAGGTTCTGTGTTGCAAACTGTAGTTTTAACATTCATTTTTTTTGACATAATTTTAGCTAATTTTTCTGCACGAGAATGATCAATATCTTTGCTTACAACAACAAGCCTGTCTATTCTTGAAAAAGCTTCCATTCCTTCTCTCAATGGTCCTGCAGGGAGAAGTTTTTCGTTGCCAAAACCCATTTTACTGTCCATCAAAACGATGTCCAAATTCCTGTACAATTTTCTATGCTGAAAACCATCATCAAGAATAATTTTTGTTGCACCAAATTTTTCTACTGCAAATTTTGCACCTTCATAGCGTTTTTTTGTAGTTATAACAATTACTCCATTTGAGTTTTGAGCAAGCCAAAAAGGTTCATCACCTGCTAATTTAGCGTTATAAAAAATCTTTTCACCATCAGAAATTACATTAATATTTTTGTTAGAAAGTTTTCCGCCATAACCTCTTGAAATGATTGCGACTTTTTCTCCATTTTGAATTAAATATTTGGCAATTTCTGAAACAACAGGGGTTTTACCAACTCCACCGGTTGTGATATTCCCGACAGAAATTACAAAAGCATTCACTTTTTTAGGTTTTAATAAGCCATTATCATATAATTTGTTTTTTAAACCACTACCAATTCCATAAAATATTGAACCAAATTCCAATAATTTTACGAACAATCCCTTTGCGGTTTTGTCATAGTGAATTTTAGTTATTTCTGTTTTGAAATTCATTAGAACATCAATCTCCAAAGTAAAAATCTTTTGTTCAATTTTTCAGAAAATTTTCTCAAATTACAAGTTGTTTCTCTGGTATCTTCAATGATTGATTGTAATTCTGTTTTCTTTTCTGGTGTTAATTTGTTAACTGTATTCAATGTTGTCGAGATATCAACCATTGCGGTATTAACATTTGCAACTGCTCTGTTTATATCTTTTTTCAACTGATCATCTTTTGTCATAGAATTTACGTAACCACTGATTTCATTAACATTATGAGTTATAGCACGCAAGTCCTCTGCCATTTGTTCAGCTTCTTTTTCGTTGCCAATAATTTTATTCAAGTTTTGAGAAAGCTTATCAACAGAATTTGCTGTAGACATTACTGTAGTCTTGAATTGCGGGTCGCCAATAATGTTGTTGATATTGTATGACAACATATTAAAATCGGTTGTTGCTTTATCCATCATAACCATTAATTGTTTCAAGTCGCTGCTGGAATCATCAATCAAGTTGTTAAGTTTGCCCATCGTAATACTTGTTTGTCCGGTTAGAGAGTTGATATTTTTTACAGACATCTTCAACTCAGCAATAACCTGATCTGACAATAAATTGTTAATCTTTTTGTTAGTTTCTGTTAAAGATTCTGCAGCTCTGTATTGCCAATCCATAAAGTCTGCAATTCTCATTGGCTCAACAATAGTATAAGGTGATGTTTGTTTTGGATATGGTAATGTAATGTCATCCAAAGTAGAAATTAAAAGTTTGTTTGTGCCTTTTTCTCTAACAACTTTACCTTTCAAAAACTCCGGCAAAATCAATCCTGGTAGGTTGATTACATAATCAATTTTATATGCGTAATTTGTTTTAATTCTGTCTTTTACTAAATAAGGAATGATATCTTTTGATACAACCTCAATATTTTTGATTTTCCCGACATCGTAATATTCTTTATCCAATTTCATCTGAACATTGTCGTCTTTATAAAGAATGTCCTTGTTTAACATTGGGATATAAACAGTTCTAATCTTGGGCGGTGTAATTTCCAAAAACAATTCTCCAATTAAACCTGATTGTTGAATTGAAAAAGTCGAAGCTTTAGGAATTTCTACATTTGGATCTGTTATAACAAATTTAACCTTAACATAGCTATTTTCGCCATCAATAACAGGGGTGATTTCTTCTACTTGTCCAACTCTTAACCCCATCATCTGTACTCCGGCTCCAGGTCGCATTCCGTTCACATCTTTAAATTGGATTTCAACCCTGTCAGCTGAAGAAAAAGTTCTTCCTTTAACCTTAAAAACAACACCTATTAGTAATATTAAAGCCAAAAGTGTTAAAAGTCCTACTTTAAAAGATGATGAAAATTTCATTTTGTCGCCCTTCCCGTTTGAAATTATTGTATCAAAAACAAATAAAGTGGGCAAGAAACTTACAGATTATAGGTAATTTGCCAAAATATTTCTTACGTAGTTTTGAGTTTCTTTGTACGGAGGAACTCCTGAATACTTGTCAACGGCATTTGGTCCTGCATTATAAGCTGCCAATGCCAAAATAACGTTACCATTATATTTGTTTAGCATGGATTTTAAATATTTAACTCCACCCTCTACATTTTGAACCATGTTATAAGGATCTTGAACTCCTAAATTTTTTGCGGTAGACGGCATCAATTGCATTAATCCCATTGCGCCGGCTTTTGACTTCGCTTTAGGGTTAAAACCTGACTCTTGTTTGATTAAAGCTTGAACTAATTTTGCGTCAACATCATATTTTTTAGAAATTTGATTTACTACATTTAAAACTTGAGATTTCGTAGAAGTTTTATTAACAGATGGAATATTTGATTGTAACGCAGCAGCTTCTTGTAATGCTTTATCAAGGCTAATTTGCGGATTTTCTTTAATTATGCTTGCATTAACTTGTTTTAATTGTGGATCTAATAATAAAGTTCCAAAGTTAGATTTAGTAGTTGTTTGCAAAACTTTTTCGAACGATGGAGAATTTATTTTTCCATTGTTTGGGTAAATTGCATCAAGCGGATTTTGTGGCTCTTGGTTAATGCTGCTAACTCTGTTGTTAAGTTGCGCATATCTTTGCATAGCCTGTGTTTGTCCACCTGAATTTAATAAATTTTGTATAAATTGTGAGAACATTGTTTCCCTCTGAAAAAATTTTTCTACCTAATCTTACAATTATATTTTACACTGATGAATTGAGTTGTATATCATTCTAATTAATGATTTTTTGCAAAATGTCAAACAGAATAAACTCCCTTCCTTATGATGAAAGGTGGGGATGGCTGCTATTACGTAAAAATAGATTGTGAAAATATTTTTAACAAATATACATGCAATCACCGTAAGAGAAAAATCTGTATTTGTTCTCTATAGCTTCTTTATAAGCTTCAAAAATAAAATCTTTTCCAGCTAAAGCACTCACCAACATTAACAAAGTTGATTTTGGTAAGTGGAAATTTGTGATTAAGTTGTCAATGACTTTAAATTCATATGGTGGGTAAATAAATAATTCTGAGTGATCGTGGCATGCTTTGATGCAACCGAATTTTTTGTATGCAGTTTCAAGAGTTCTAACAGTTGTAGTTCCTACGGCTACAATTTTTTTCCCTTCTGCTTTTGCTCGGTTTATTTGTTCAGCTGCTTTTTCAGAGATTTCAAAAGTTTCCGAGTGCATTTTGTGGTTTTCAACGTTTTCGCACTGAACCGGTCTAAATGTTCCAAGTCCCACATTTAGCGTTACATAAGCAAGCTCTACCCCCTTATTTTCTAATTTTTTTAGAATTTCTTTTGTAAAATGTAATCCCGCAGTAGGTGCTGCTACAGAGCCTTCGTCTTTAGCATAAACTGTCTGATAACGTTCAAAATCGAGTTTTTTCAAATCCTCATTAGGAATTTTTCTTTCGATATATGGTGGGAGCGGTATATTACCGTTTCTGTGCAAAACATCAAGAACATTATTGCCATTAAAAATTAATTCAACGAGCCATTCTCCATTTTCTTCCAATCGTTTGATGGCTCTAACAGACAATTCGTCACTAATTTTTATTATAGTATCAGGCTTAACTCTTTTTGATGGTTTTATTAAAACTTCCCAATTCTCATGTTCGTCTTGCATTTTTGAATTTTGTTTTAATAAGAATACTTCAATTTTTGCACCAGTATCTTTATGACCGATTAGTCTGGCCGGAAGAACTTTTGTATTATTCATCACAAGTAATGTGTTTGGCTCAATTAAATCAACAATGTCATAAAAATGCTTATGAGAAATGGTTCTATCCTTTCGGTTTAGAACCATCATTCTTGAATTATCTCTTTTGTCTGCCGGCATTTGAGCAATTAATTCTTCCGGCAAATTGTAATCATATTCTGATATTAACATCGTTTTACTCTTTTGATTTAATTTGTTTTGCGTCTGCGACATCTGAATCGCTAGCCAAAACTTCTGTTCTAGCTTGTTCTGCATCAATTTGCTTGTTAACAATTACCGTTTGAAGAATTTGAATAATGTTACTTGTTACAAGGTATAGCAAAACACCTGCCGGAATAGGAATGATTATGAATGTACCGATAATCATAATTGGCATGAATGTTCCCATTGATTTTTGGATAGCTTCTTGTGTTGGATCAGTAGCTCCGTCTTTAGGTTTGTTTGTAGCCATCATAATCTTTTGTGATGCAAACATTGTTAGTGCAAATAATGCAATTAAAACAAATACATCCCAGTGGAATGCTCTTGATGCAACGGTTGTTGGAACTGATGCTGCGAGAACGCTACCTTCTTTTTTGAATGTAATATTTTCAATTTCTTTGTTAGACATATCAGTAACTGCAATTTCAGCTTTTTCGATTTGGTCTAATTGAGCAAATTTCAAATCTAAGTGATCAAGGTCAATTTTGAAATCAACAGTTTCGCCAGGTTTAAATTCCCCTTGAATTTCAATAGCTTTTGCAGGATTTTTAACTTTTACGTTATCAAGAGTTTCGTTTGGTAAATAAACTTTAGCAGTTTTGCCGATAGTGAATGTGTCACCTTGAGAAACTCCGAAAGTTCCGTCATAAGAACGACCGGCAGTAGCTCTTAATGTTGTGTCAAGTCTGCCTAAAAATCCGAAAGATGCGTCGCCTGCAATTTGAATAAATTGTGGACTCATCAAAGCGGAATATAATAAAATGAAAATTGGTAATTGAATTAACAATGGTAAACATCCGCCCATTGGGTTAAACTTATGTTCTTTGTAGAACTCCATAAGTTTTTGCTGCATTTTTTGCGGATCGTTTTTGTATCTATCTTGAATAGCCTTGATTTTAGGTTGCAAAGACTGCATCATTTTCATAGAACGTTGTTGAGATACATTCAAAGGCCACATAGCAAGTCTGATTACAACAGTTAATAATATAATTGCAAGTCCATAGCTGCCAACAATGGAAGCTATCGCTTTTAAAGCTTCAATAGTTAAAGTAGTAAAATCCAATTTCCCTAATCCTCATTTAATAGTGTAAAATCTCTCAATCAAAACTTTATTATAAAAATATGGTTAAGTCAATAAATTGTAAACATATGATTTATATATAGTTGAAGTTTATAATTAAAAATTTTTTCAAAAAAGCACTTGACTATAAAATTTGTTTATAATACACTTAATTTTGTCAGCAGTGACGGGATGTGGCGCAGCTTGGTAGCGCACCTCGCTTGGGACGAGGGGGTCGCACGTTCAAATCGTGTCATCCCGACCATTTAGAAAAGAGAACCCTATATAGGTTCTCTTTTTTAGTATTTAGGTATTTTTATGAAAATTCATCAAATATGCCCGAAAAATAAAGTTTTAAAAGACTTGAAAAATTAAAAAAGTTTGATTAAACATTTGCATCTTTAAACTTTTCAATAGTTAATAGTTTATAGTTTACATATTTTAAAACTATAAACTATTAACTATAACTATTTTTATTTTATTCTAGCTTACTGAATGTGTCTTTTGTTGCGCCACAGATTGGGCATTCATAAGTATCGGGTAGGTCTTCAAATTTTTTGCCTTCTTTTTCTTCATCGTAAATCCACTGACATACATCACATTGATATTTCATATTTTTCTCCTTTGTGTTATAATTAATACATTATGAAACATATTTTTGAAACTAAAGTTTATTACGCAGATACAGACGCTTATGGCGTTGTGTGGCATGGAACGTATTTGAGATGGATGGAAAAAGGTCGTGTAGATTTATGCGATATGTTAGGTTTAGACTTGGTTGCTATGAAAAATAACGACGTTCTTCTTCCTGTCGCAAATATGAATGTTCGCTACAAGGCTTCTGCTCGTTTGGATGACGATATTATTATTGAAACATGGATTGAAAAATTCAATAGCCTATCAGTTACGTTCGGTCAACTTATCAAATCTAAGAAAGATGAGAAAATTTATATTAAAGCCGAATTTGATGTGGTCGCAATAAATGAAGCTGGCAAATTATATAGAAGAATGCCGGAAGTTGTTACTTCTGCATTGCAAAAGGCTATGGAACAATAGGAGTTAAGAGATGTCCGGTGTTCGTTTAAACAAATATATTGCATCTTCAGGACTTTGTTCTCGCAGGAAAGCAGATGAATTGATTGAACAAGGTGTTGTTGCTGTTAATGGTAAAGTTGTTAAGGAATTAGGATATCTTGTGCAAACTAAGGATAAAGTTTTTGTGAATAAAAAACTTATTCATCCTGCAAAACATTTATACTACAAGTTTTATAAACCTGCCGGTTATATTACTACTTGCGAAGATGAAAAAGGTCGCAAGACTATTTATGATATTTTACCGGAAAGCTTAAATAATTTGAAACCAGTAGGAAGATTAGATAAGGATTCAACAGGTCTTTTGATTTTGACAAATGATGGTGATTTAATTAATGAATTAACTCATCCGTCAGTAAAAGTTCCAAAAATCTATATTGTTACTGTTAATTCTGCGGTTCATAGAAAAGATCTTGAACAGATGGCGAATGGTGTTGAAATAGAACCGAACAAGATGGCTTATGCAGATATTCAAGTGTTGGAAATTGATAATAAACACACGGAAATGCAGATTACTTTGTATCAAGGAATGAACAGACAAATTAGGAAAATGTTTGAGTATTTCGGTTATGAAGTTAAGGTCTTGAAAAGAGTACAACATGCAACAATTCGTTTGGATGGTTTAAAACGAGGAGATGTAAAACCGCTTAAACCTGCGCAGATTAAAGAATTAAAAAATTTTTTAAACAGGATTTCAAAATGATTAAATTCGCTCTTTGTGGGAATATTGCTTCCGGCAAGTCTACTGTACAAAAATTTTTAGAATGTAATGGGTATAAAGTCTTGGATACTGATTGTGTTGCGCATAAGCTTTTGACAGTAAAAAATAAAGCTCTTTCAGATGAATTTGAGAAATATGATGTATTTGAGGATGGAGAGTTTTCAAGAGCAAAATTAGGAAAACTTGTTTTTGAAAATCCTGAATTAAAAAAGAA
>ERZ1034882.600-NODE-600-length-16599-cov-8.486883_pt1 | contig 16599 bp, 14 predicted proteins | sample MGYA00520606_ERZ1034882 | MGnify/ENA primary metagenome ERZ1034882 (study PRJEB33766, sample SAMN09781726) | gut metagenome | biome: gut microbiome | host: Homo sapiens | place: Madagascar | study: EMG produced TPA metagenomics assembly of the PRJNA485056 data set...
GCGGTATACCCGCCATAATCCTGAAAAAAGCTGCGCTGTTCTGACAGAGGAACGTATTGCCAAGCTGGATGAAATCGGGATGCGGTGGGAGAACCGGAAACAATCGACCGTGACATCAACGCAAGAAGAACTGATCTTCACCCGACCGGACAAGGCTGGATGAACAAAAAATGAATTTCTATAGGAAAGGATAAAACGGAGCGGGGAAAACCCGCTTCAGAGGGAAGAATCGTGGAGATGAATCGAAAATCAAACCGGTGGCCGCTGGTCATCTATGACCTCGTCATCATGCTGGCGCTGGATCTGTTAATGGTGCTGTTCTATGTCACCACAAAGGCACTGAGCTGGCAGAGCGTTGTGCTGCACGGCATCGTTTCGGCGGTGTGTGTATTTACAGCGCGGTATCTGGGCAAAATCTATCAGCAGATCTGGCGCTACGGCGGGATCCAGTGCTATATCCGACTGCTGGTGACCGATGCTGCGGCGTTCGTGGCTGAGCTGATGGTGGAATGGAGTCTGGCACACGCGCTTGGGGTGCAGGCGGTCAGTTTTGCACGGCTGCTGTCGCTTGCCTGCATGAATCTGCTGGCTGCGCTGGCAATGCGTATGGTCTACCGCTACGCCTTCAAGTGCGGAAAAGAGGATACCCGACAGGGAAAATTCCTGCGTTTTCTGCTGAAGGTCTTTGCAGGTGAAGAACTGCCCCATGAAACAGAAGAAACAGAGCGCAAGATCAAGATCGCCATCATCGGTGCCGGTCGTGTGGGCGTGAATCTGGCAGAGGAGCTGCTGGGCAACGCCAACGCAAACTATATCCCGCGCTGCTTCGTGGATATCAGCGAGGAAAAGGCTGGTCGTTCCATCCATGGCATTCCGGTGCTGATGGAAAGCGAAGCCACGTTGGAAACGCTGCGCAAGCATGAGGTACAGGAAGTGGTGTTCGCCATCCAGAACCTCAGTGATGAAAAGAAGCGGGAGCTGTATACCCGGTACATCAATGCCGGTTATAAGGTAAAGGTCTACGACTACCCTGTGATGCAGTCCGCAGGCAAGAAGCGTTATCTGCGTGAGTTCGATATCGAAGAGCTGCTGTTCCGCAAGCAGATCAAAATTTCGGACGAAAAGACCAGTGCCTACTACCGTGACAAGGTGGTGCTCATTACGGGCGGCGGCGGTTCCATCGGCTCGGAGCTTTGCCGTCAGCTGGCAAAAATGAGTCCCCGGCAGATCATCATTCTGGATATCTATGAGAACGGTGCCTACGATGTGCAGCAGGAGCTGAAGATCGCATACGGCGACGCCCTTGACCTTCAGATCGAGATCTGCTCAATCACCCACAAGGCGGCGCTGCGCAAGGTCTTTGAGAAATACCACCCGCAGATCGTCATTAACGCAGCAGCGCATAAGCACGTTCCCCTGATGGAAAAGAACTGCGTAGAGGCCATCTATAATAATGTGTTCGGCACCCGGAACCTCGTAGAGCTGTGCGAGGAGTTTGGTGCGCAGCGCTTCATGATGGTGTCCACCGACAAGGCGGTCAACCCCACAAACGTTATGGGTGCCACCAAGCGGATGTGCGAGATGATCGTGCAGAGCGCCAGCACTTGGGGCAACGTGGTCTACAGCGCCACCCGGTTCGGCAATGTGCTGGGCTCGGCTGGCTCGGTCATCCCGCTGTTCAAGCGGCAGATCGCCAACGGTGGTCCCGTGACCCTGACCGATAAGCGCATCATCCGCTACTTCATGACCATCCCGGAGGCATCCCAGCTGGTGCTGCAATCCGGCTCGATGGCAAAGAACGGCGAGCTGTTCGTGCTGGATATGGGTCAGCCGGTGAAGATTTTGGAGCTGGCTGAAAACATGATCCACCTTTCCGGTGCACAGGGCATCGAGATCGTAGAGACCGGCCTGCGTCCCGGCGAAAAGCTCTACGAGGAGCTGCTGGTCAAGACGGAAGAACTGGATAAGACCGACAACAGCCTGATCTTTATCGAAAAAGACGCACCTCTGCCCAAGGAGGAAATCGACCGCAAGCTGGCGGTGCTGCAGGATGCGGTGGCCTCCAACGATGACGATACAGCGCGCAATGCTCTGAAACGGGTCGTGCCCACCTACCGCTCGCCCGAGGAGGTAAACGCTACGGCGGAGCAGGCAGAGGAAATGAAGATGCAGAGAAAGACCCCCGTAACGGTCTGATCTATAAAAGGAGGAAACAGATATGGAACAAGTTAAAAACCAGTTGAACAACCGTTCGCTCCTGCTGCGTTTGGCACTGGTAGTTTTCGACATCGTGGCGGTGAACCTGTCTTACTTCATCGCGCTGGTGGTTCGCTTCTATGTGCATTCGGAGTTCAACGAGCTGGCAATGCGGTATATCCCGGCGTTTCGGCATTTTGCGCCGTTCTATACCGTTGGGTGTCTGGTAATCTTCTACTTCTTTAAAATGTACAACAGCCGGTGGAAATACGCTGGTCTGGGCGACATGAACCGCATTGTCTATGCAAACCTGCTGGCTTTCCTGCTGCAGGTGGTTGGCTCTATGGTGTTCGTCATGCGGATGCCGGTGACCTACTATCTCATTGGTGCTATGGTGCAGTTCACCCTGACTGCGATCATCCGCTTCGCACCCCGTATCATTCTGGTGGAGTCTGAACGCGCTAAGACCATGAACCGCAAGGATGACGCTGCGGTGAACGTAATGGTTGTGGGCGTCGGCGAGACCAGCCATGTTGTGCTGCGCCAGATGGAGCGTAACCCGGAGGGTGTTGCCCGCCCAGTGTGTCTGGTGGACTTCCGTTCCAATGACAGCGGCGACGTGATGCAGGGTGTTCCGGTCATCGGCGGTGTGGATAAGATCGATGAGGCTGTGAAGAAATACAACATCGGCTGTGTGATTCTTGCTGATACCACCATGCCGGACAGCATCCGCAAACAGGTGCGGGAGATCTGCGCAGAGCAGGAAGTGGAGGTGCGTGAATTTACCGGCTACCTGCAGGAATCCAGTGGTTCTATGACCCTGCGCACCCTGCTGTCCTATACCAAGGGTGAGGTCGAGGTCGTGCTGGAGGGCGAGCATCATGTGTTCGCAAACGGGGAGCAGGCAGCGCTGGCAATGACCGGCAAATACCTGATCAAGAGTGTGGCTGCAAAGGAAAGCCGTCTGGTGGTAGAGCTGCAGAAGGACATTCTGGTCCCCAATGATCTGAAGGAGGACTGGGTCCGCAGCTACGAAAAAGAGAGCGGCGAGGATATCAGCTTCTTCTAAGGGCGGAAAAGAAAGGACGTTGAGGAATTATGGCATTCAATCGTAAGGGCGATTTTGCGCCTTTTGCAAATAAGGTGTGGCTGGCAACGCCGACCATGCACGGTGAGGAACTGAAATATATCACGGAAGCCTACGAGACCAACTGGATGAGCACCGTAGGTCAGAACATCAATGAAGTGGAAAAGATCGCAGCAGAGCGCTCCGGCGTGAAGTATGCTGTGGCACTGTGCAGCTGCACCGCAGCGCTGCATCTGTGCGTGAAGTTTGCCGGTGAAAAGCTGTACGGCAAGCCCATGATCAGCCATGGTGCGCTGGAAGGCAAGCGGGTGTTCTGCTCGGATATGACCTTCGACGCTACCCTGAATCCGGTGGTCTATGAGGGCGGCATCCCGGTGTTCATCGATACCGAGGCTTCCTCTTGGAACATGGATCCTGTGGCGCTGGAAAAGGCCTTTGAGATGTACCCGGAGGTCAAGCTGGTGGTCTGTGCAGAACTGTACGGCTTCCCCGGCAACATCCGTAAGATCCGCGAGATTTGCGATGCACACGGTGCTCTGCTCGTTGAGGATGCAGCAGAGGCTATGGGCGCAACTTGGGAAGGAAAGGAGTGCGGCAGCTTCGGCGACTATGCGGCCATCTCCTATAACGGCAACAAGATCATCACCGGTTCTTCCGGCGGCTGCCTGCTGACCAACGATCTGGAAGTAGCCAACAAAGCACGCAAGTGGTCCACGCAGGCGCGCGAAAATGCCGCATGGTACCAGCATGAGGAAGTGGGCTACAACTACCGCATGAGCAACGTCATTGCAGGCGTTATCCGTGGTCAGTACCCGCATCTGGACGAGCATATTGCCCAGAAGAAGGCTGTCTACGAGCGTTACAAGGAGGGGTTGAAGTGTCTGCCCATCCAGATGAACCCCTTTGATGAAACAAAGTGCGAGCCCAACTACTGGCTGTCTGCGATGATCCTTGATAAGGACGTTATGTGCAAGCAGGTGCGCGGCGAGACCGAGGCGCTGTACATAAAGGAAAAGGGCAAGACCTGTCCCACTGAGATCTTGGAGGCTATCGCCGGCTTGAATGCAGAGGGGCGTCCGATTTGGAAGCCCATGCACATGCAGCCCATGTACCGGATGCATGAGTTCGTCACGGTCAACGGCTCCGGCAGAGCAAAGACCAATGCGTATATCTCCGGCGGTGTGTTTGACGTGGGTGCGGATATCTTCCAGCGCGGTCTGTGCCTGCCCAGCGATAACAAGATGACCCCGGAACAGCAGGATCGGATCATTCAGGTCATCCGTGCGTGCTTTGAGTGAGGCAGTGCGAAGAAATGGAAGACGTAAAGACAAAGCATATCCCCTATGGTCCGTATGAAAAGTACATAAAGCGCCCGCTGGATATTTTGTGCGGATTGGCAGCTGTGGTCGTGTTCTGGTGGCTGTATCTGATCCTGATCGTGCTGGGCGCGATCTTTATGCGCGGTAATCCGTTCTTTACACAGGAGCGCCCGGGCAAGGATGGCAAAATTTTCAAGCTCATCAAGTTCCGTACCATGGATAACCGCCGGGATAAAGACGGGAACCTTCTGCCGGACGAGGTGCGGTTGAACAAGTACGGTCAGCTGCTGCGAAAGACCAGTCTGGACGAGCTGCCGGAAGCGTTCAATATCATCAAAGGCGATATGAGCGTGATTGGACCGAGACCGTTGCTGGTAAACTATTTGCCCTATTACACAGAGGAAGAAAGCCATCGTCATGATGTGAGACCCGGCCTTTCCGGCTTGGCACAGGTACATGGGCGTAACTGTGTTACTTGGGAAGAAAAGTTTTCATGGGATTTGAAATATGTGCAGAAAATCACTTTCGTTGAGGACTTGAAAATTGTTTTTGAAACAGTAAAAAAGGTGTTTGTCAAGGTGGAGGGTGTCGAATTAAACCATGAGGGCGATTTAGCGGAAATTCGCCGAGCAGAGTTTGTGACGCATAAAACACTTAGCACATAAAAAAGATGGGAATTAGTATGAAAGAAAAAATTAGCAATATGGAGACTCCTTTTTTTCTGATACATCAGGATATTCTTGAACAGAATATTTATGACTTTGAATCGGCACTTCATGAAGAATGGCCGAACTCAAGATTGGCATACTCGGTAAAAACCAATTCACTTCCATGGTTGCTAAAACGACTCCATTCGAGAAATATCGTGGCAGAGGTTGTTTCTGATGAGGAATATGATCTTGCTGAAATGTGCGGATACGATGGTTCGGAGATCGTTTTTAATGGTCCGATTAAAGGCGCGGAACATTTTCAAAAAGCTGTTAGTCAGAATGCGATTATCAATCTGGATTCAAAAAAAGATGTTTTGTTTTTGTCCAAGTATGCCAAAAACGAAATGCGTATTGGAATTCGTGTGAATGTTCCTCCGGAAAACTTTTCGACGGAAGATATAGGATATGAAAAAGATGGCTTCCGCTTTGGCTTTTGTGAGGAAAATGGAGACTTTGCTACTGTATTAGCGGCGGTCAGAAAAATCGAGAAGGTAAAACTTGGACTGCATTTACACTGTAACAGCATTACCCGAAGTGTTGATGTCTATCGTGCAATTGCGAGATACGCATCCTTTTTGATTCAGAAATATAAACTGTCCTTGGACTACATCGACATGGGCGGAGGCTTTTTTGGTGGCGTTCCGGGAAAGACAACACCTAAGCAGTATATTTCTGCCATTCGCGAAGAATTAAAAGACACAGTTGATTCCCGAAAAACGACTTTGATTGTTGAACCGGGGTCCGCGATTATCGGCTCGGCTGTCGATTTATATACTTCAGTTCTGGATGTAAAAGATACTTCGAACGCACGAATTGTAACAACAGACGGTAGCCGCATTCATATTGATCCTTTGTGGGCAAAATCTCGATATCTTTTTGAATTGTCTTCTGCAAATAATCGAAAGATTTCGCGTCAAATTATCTGCGGATATACTTGTATGGATCATGATAGAATTATGGCTCTGGAGAGCGAGAGCGAGTTATCTGTTGGAGATCAAATAATATATAAGCGCGTTGGGGCGTATTCAATGACATTCGGGGGAATGTTTATTCGCTATTATCCCAATGTTTATGTAAAAAAAGATAATAATATCACCTGCGTTAGAAAACGCATAACAACCGATGAATACTATAAAATCCATAATTGTGAGGAAAACTGAAATGAATATTCTAATGTGCAGTGTTGGTCGACGTGGTGAACTGTTGAAGAATTTTCGAAGCTCAATGGTATCGGGCTCTAAAATTATTGCAACAGATCTGAGCCCTTATGCACCTGCTTTATATATGGCGGACAAGCAGTATCTGGTGCCGAGAATCGACGATCCGGTATATGTTGAGACTGTTCTTGACATTTGTAAAAAAGAAAAAATCAATGCGGTTACAACTTTTATTGATCCGGAAATTGAAATTTTGGCAAAAAATCGGGATAAATTTGAAGCACAGGGCGTGGAAGTTTTGGCACCCTATGAAGAAACAGCAAAACTGTGTTTCGATAAATATCTGATGTTTCAACACTTGATGAAGAACAATATCCCAACGGTTATGACATGGGGAACATTGGAGCAGTTTGAAAAAGCATTCGATGCCGGAGAAGTGGAATTTCCAGTATTTGTAAAGCCTAGAACTGGTAGTGGAAGTGTTGGCGCACGAAAAGTATATAGTTACGAGATTCTTTCGGAAGCTATGGCAGAAGATCCGAGCTTGATCATTCAGGAATATATGGACTGTATAGATCTGGATGCAGATGTGTATATTGATACGATTACCCATGAAGCCGTTGCAGCGTTTTCCAAGAAAAAAATAGAGACCCGTATTGGCGGTGCAAGCAAAACAGTTTCATTTAAAGACGAAAAGTTGTTTGACTTCATTTCCAAAATCGTAAAAACACTGAAATTCAATGGCCCGGTCGATATGGATTTCTTCTATCGAGATGGACAGTACTATCTGTCTGAGGTGAATCCTCGATTTGGCGGTGCGTATTTGCACGCTTATGGTGCAGGTGTGGACTTCATTAAGATGATTGAAAACAACCTGAATGGCATCGCGAATAAACCGAACTTTGGTGATTACGAAGAGGGTGTCGTGATGATGATGTATGATAGCGTCGTTATAAAAAAACAAGAGGATTTGGCAAAAAAATGAAGAGAACAGTCGCAATGATTGGAAATAATTCCGGTGGAATGTATGGTTTTCGACATGAACTAATTACAGAACTTATCCGTCAAGAAAAATCAGTTACGATTTTGACTCCATTTGATGATGAAGTTGAATCCTTAAAAAAAATTGGCGTGGAGCTCATCGAAACGCCGCTGAATCGTCGTGGTATCAACCCTAGAGAGGATATTTCTTTATTTAATCTATATCGGAAACTGTTGAAGAAAATACAGCCGGATCTTGTTATTACCTACACGATCAAACCGAATATTTATGGCGGGTTTGCCTGCCGGATACTAAAAATTCCTTATGCTGTGAATATCACTGGTTTAGGAACAGCATTTCAGAAAGACGGACTGCTTCGGAAAATCGTCACGCGAATGTATAAGGTCGGCTGTAAAAAGGCAAAAGTCGTTTTCTTTGAAAATGCCGAAAACAGACAAATTTTTATTGATGAAAAAATTGTCAGGGAAGAGCAAACCTGCCTGCTGCATGGCGCAGGTGTAAATCTGGATCATTTTCACGTGCAGGATTACCCCGTAGACAGTACAGACACTCGATTTCTTTTTGTTGGGCGTGTGATGAAGGAGAAAGGCATTGACGAGCTGTTTGCTGCAATGAAAAAGCTTGTGGCAGACGGTGTGCCGTGTTCTTTGGACGTTCTCGGCGGATATGAGGAAGATTATAAAGGAACTATAGAACAGTACGAGGCAGAAGGCTGGCTGAAATACCATGGATATCAGTCTGATGTTCGTCCGTTTATTGCAAACTGCCACTGTTTTGTTCTTCCTTCTTGGCACGAGGGTATGGCTAATACAAACCTTGAGTGCGCAGCCAGCGGAAGGCCGGTTATTACCAGTAACATCCACGGCTGTTTGGAAGCTGTGGAGGATGGTGTATCTGGGTATCTGTGCGAGAGAAAGAACACAGAAGATCTGTACCGTGTGATGAAACGCTTTACAGAACTATCGAATGCGCAGCGGAGGACAATGGGCCTCGAAGGCAGAAAACGCATGGAAGATGTGTTTGATAAGAAAAAGGTTGTTCGAGAAACTATTGCAGCAATGAAACTATAATTTGAATAGTGATTATTTCATTGCGTTTCTAAAGATGGATAAAAGAGGACATGCCAGTGGAGAATAATTTGATGTTCAGCATAGTAGTGCCCGTTTACAAAGCTGAAAAGTATTTGGAAATATGCGTTCAAAGTATTTTGAAACAGGATTTTTTAAATTATGAAATAATTCTGGTGGATGATGGCTCTCCGGATAGTTGTCCTCAAATATGTGAAAAGTTGAAAAGCGATAATTCGCAGATTCGTGTTCTGCATAAATCAAATGGGGGAGTCTCAGCGGCACGTAAAGATGGTGCAGAGTTGGCGCGAGGAAAGTATCTTCTGTTCGTAGACAGTGATGATTGGCTTGAAAAAAACTGCCTGAAAACAATTTTTAAAGCGATTAATGAAACGCATGCTGACATTGTGTGTCACGGAGTGATTTGCGATAATGGGAGAGAACTGATTCCATGTGAATTGCCATATAAGGATGGGTTCTACACTCGTGAAGATATTGAACGTGTGATTTTCCCTGAACTTATACAGAGTAACCGCGCTGAGTACTTTACTCCGAGTCTGTGGGCCAAGGCTATCAGAAAAGAACTATTTATGGAAAATGTTCTATCGAATAAACTTGTTCCGATAGGGGAAGATGGCGCATGTGTGATACCTTGTGTATATCATTGTAGGTCGATGTTCGTTCTAAAAGAATGTCTTTATAACTACCGATATAATAATGCTTCAGCAACAAAAAGTAAAAAAGTTTATAATTGGGAGTACCCACAACTGATTGCAGAACATCTGATGAGCAAGGTGGATATTCACTACAGCGATTTTCAGGAACAGCTTGATCGAAAAATTGTACATGACGTTTTTACAGTGATTGTATCACAATTTAATCGGGATGATCCATACTCAGTGATAGTAAAAGACATTCGATATAATCTGAATAAGGAAATATATCACAATGCGATTTCTCAATGTCAATTTGAAAAATCATTTAAAGCTATACTGATGCAATTTGTATTAAAAAATAATATTTACTTTCCAATTTTCCTTTATTCCAAGTTCAAGAAATATTGAATCTAAAAAAAATATATATATTACAAGTAAGTGTGACGATGTTTCGATTTTAAATAGGTGTGTTCTATGCATTTGACAAAGCGCGGCCATACAATGAGGATGCTTCCGCTATTAGCGTTGGCACTTCAAAATATTGCTATATTTTTTTCAGATATTTTTCATTCGATTATGATGCTGCAAGGGTTAAGCGCGGTAATTCTTGTTTTGTACTTTGTGGTAAGTCGGACTACATTAAAACTATATCATTCCCTTGATGTATGGATGATTTATATTTTGATTGTTTGTTTAAATTTTCTGGTTGGTGGAGACGCATCATTCATCTTGGCAGTACTAATAAGTACAGTGACGATGGTACTGAACTTAAGCATTCCAAGGATTGGACAGATTGAATATAAATTTTTAAAATGTTGCTCGTTTATACATTTTATTTTTAGTGTGGTGTCATATGTTATCCCACATACGTATTATGATGGCTTGTATGAAACACTTTTGGGAAGCAGTGCTTCTTCAAATTATTATTGGAGAGTAATTGATGGCTCAAATGTTGGAATCACAAGTCAGCCAGGACTAAATGCATTTTATCTTTCGATTTTTATTATGATGTGTCTGGTTGAAATATTTGATAGAAAGAAGAAAATAGCGCTTCACCTTGTACTTGCAGGGATAGCATATGTTATGATCTTTACAACAGGCAAACGATCCAGTCTATTGATTGTGCCATTGGTTGCAATTTATTATATTTGTGTTATACATTCCGATATTTTGACAAATATTTCTTTAAACAAGGTTGTTGTTGGCATTGCATTGCTAGTAGTGGGCAGTATTTTTATTTACTGGCTGATAATAAAATCAAGTGCACTGCAAATTGTGTTGGGGAAAATATCTAAATTGGATGCAAAAGGGGATGTCAGCAATGGAAGATTTGAAATATGGGCGTTCGCATGGAAAATCTTTATGGAGCATCCGATATTCGGAAATGGCTTGAAGTCTATATACAAATTGCAAGGAATTGACGTCCATAATACATATATACAGATTTTATCAGAAACAGGAATTGTTGGGACACTATTCTTCGGCGGAGGACTGCTCAATATACTTTCTTGCTGCAAAAAAAAGTTGATAAAGTTGCTAAAAAAAGACATTTCGAATTATTATTGTAATAGTGCATTAGGATATCTGATAATTCTGTACTTGTTAATATATGGATTGGTAGGAAATACTTTTATTGATTATGTGCCCCTTATAGTGTTCTATATGGCAGTAGTTATGTGCTTGGATAGTGAAAGAGGAAATATTTAATATGATTAGCGTAATAATTCCACTCTACAATGCTGAACGTTACATTAGAACCTGCCTTTGTTCAATTCAAAATCAAAACTACAAAGACTTTGAAGTGATCATTGTTGATGACGGATCTACAGATCAAAGCGGAAAAATCTGTGATGATTATGCACAAAGAGACAAAAGATTTAGGGTTATTCATAAAAGCAATGGGGGATCTGCCAGTGCTCGTAATGTAGCATTAAAAAATGTTGAAGGAGACTATATTGCATTTGTAGATGCAGATGATTATGTACATCCCGACTATTTGAAAGTAATGCTGGATGTAAGTGTGAAGAATGACGCGGATATTGTTCAGTGCAACTATAAGACAACCAACACAAGTGAAGCATTTTCGAAATTAGAGCATTTTAATGAAGTTACATATGACAACATCGAATTTTTGGGCTTTTTCTGCAAGAAAAAAACATATCTAAAAACAGCAGTTTTGTGGAATAAATTGTACAAAACGGCGCTGTTTAATGGAATTTACTTTACAGAAAACAAAGGCATTGATGATGAGTACGTCATCTGTAACATAATATATAATGCTACATCAATTTGCGAAATTGATGCAATACTATACTATTATTATATGTCCCCAGACAGTCAGATGAGATCAAAACCCACACTGAAAATCGTTGATAGTATAGATGCAGTTGAACAGCAACTTGCATTCTTTTCTGATATCCATCAACCGCATCTCCACAACGCCCTGCTGTATCGGTATTATAGCGTTATAGCAAGTACTTATAACTATGTAAAAGAAAATTATCCAACAGAAACAGTAACGATAAAAGAATTGTATCAAAAAAAGAGATGCTGGAGAAAAGCGCTGATGGTAAAAGAAATCCCCGTTTCTGACAAAATGCTTTTGATTATTCGCATTATGTTCCCGAGATTTTTTGACTTGATTCATAGGAGCTTGCACTAATATGAAAACAGCAATTTTGACATTTCAGGATGCAGAAAACTATGGTGCCGCACTACAAGCATATGCTTTAAAAAAAACATGTGCAGAGTACTCAGATACACAAGTTATTAATTATTATAATCCTTTTTTTCACAAAAAAGCTAGCGGGAGTATCAAGAGCGTAATTTTGAACTGCTTGCATGGAAGTCAATTTAAACGAAAATCTTACCGATTTAGAGAATTTCAAAAGGAATATATTGTTTCTAATGCTCCTGAAATACGGCGGGAGAATCTTGAAATGCTCAATGGTAAATATGATGTCTTTATTACGGGAAGCGATCAGGTATGGAATTTAGAGTGTTCTGGAAATGACAATACCTATTTTTTGGATTTTGTTAAAAGCGGAACAAAAAATTCGTATGCGGCGAGTTTGGGTATGCCTTCGGCTGATGATAAAAAAATAAAAGATCTTCTTATGGATTTCGATAAAATAAGTGTTAGAGAAGCATCTGGAGCACAATATCTTCAAAAGGTGACTGGAAAAGCATATCCGGTTGTTTTGGATCCGACATTTCTGATAGACTGCAAGACATGGGGAAAACTGTTTGATTTAACTTTTGGAGAGAAATATGTACTTGTTTATGAAGTGCTAAATGGTAATCAATTGTTTGAGTATGCAAAAAGATTCGCGAAATCTCATAATTTAAAATTGGTGTGTATTACAAGTTCTCACAAGCCACGAAGCGGTGCACAGGTAATAAGAGACGCAGGTCCTATTGAGTGGTTGAAACTTTTTGCTGGAGCAGCATATATATTTACAAACTCTTTTCATGGCCTTGCGTTTTCTTTGAATTTTCAAAAACAGTTTTTTGTAGAGATGCTGCCTCCTCCGGCGAAAACGAATACACGAATTATTGAAATGCTGGAGACAACTGGCTTATCAGAGAGAAGTGCAGCAAATGCAGAAAAGTTGAATGATATTGATTATAATGTTGTTTCTTTGAAAATAAACGAAGATAGAATGAATTCTTTGAAATTTTTAAAAGGAGTGTTTTAAGCGATGACTAAACTAGAAAAATTTCAAAGCATAAAAAAGGATTTTGGTCTTTCATTTGCAGTAAGATATTATTATCTGCGTGAAACGAAGCAGTATAGTCGATATATTGCTCTAGTCCGCGATTATTTAACGAGCTACTTACGCCCTTTGATAGAAGAGTATCAATCGGTGGATAGTAACATTGACCTTGCTTCTGGCAAAGATATTTGGGTTTGTTGGTGGCAGGGCAAATCTGCAATGCCGGATTTTTGCAAAATGTGCTATGAAAATCTATTGTATAATACACCCGCAGATTATACAGTTCATTTGATTACAAAAGACAACTATAATGAATATGCAAAAATTCCTGACAATATTGTTCGCAAAATGGAAGCGGGAAAACTATCTGTAACGCAGTTTAGTGATATTTTGAGGGAGTCTCTTTTGTATAATAACGGAGGCTTTTGGATAGATGCTTCTGTTTGGGTGACATCTGATTATTTGTCTGCAATTGATTTTGATGCAAGTTTTTGGTCCATAAAGTTACCAGAAGTAGATGATTGTTCGGTTTTAGGTCAAGTCGTTTCTGAATGTAAATGGAGCGGCTTTGTTTTGGCAGGAAAAAAAGGAAATTTATTATTTAAATTCCTTTATGAAGCTATGTGCAAATATTTTGGAGAGCACGATAGTACCATTGATTATTTTATACAAAACATTTTACTTCGAATTGCATATGAGAACATTCCTTCCATTAGGATACAAATTGATCAAGTACCGTATTCTAATCTACATCTATATGAGCTGTATCGACATATGGATGAACCTTTCGAATCAACACTTTGGGATGAACTTTGCTCGGATACGACTATCTTTAAATTGACTCAAAAGAGGCCGTATAAAGAGTTTTCTAATGGAAAAAGAACTTTCTATGGATATTTGAGGGAGACAAATCAAAAGCAACAGACGAGATGAAAAGATTGACATAAGGTAGGATATAAATTCATGCAGGAAAACAGAACGGATAATGCCCTGAGAAACTCTTTTTCAGGTATGGCAAACAAGCTGATAAACATCTTAGTCCCATTTGTTACACGCACGGCTATAGTATATGCACTTGGCATCGAATATGTGGGGTTAAATAGTCTTTTTGCCTCTATCCTACAGGTTTTAAACCTTGCAGAACTAGGCATCAGCAGTGCAGTCGTGTATTGTATGTATAAGCCTATGGCAGAAAATGACCATTCAACATTGTGTGCATTGCTGTGCTATATGCGAAGAGTCTATTACATAATTGGAACGGTTGTTATCCTGATGGGGGCTGTTTTAATTCCGTTTTTGCCCAATTTTATAAGTGGAACGGTTCCGGATGACCTGAACATCTCTGTACTGTATTTGATTTATTTAATTAATACAGGCATTGGATATTTCTTCTTTGCGTATAAAGCAACTTTACTTAATGCTGGACAGAAGGTCGGCGTAATAAGTAACATCAACTCTGGTATTATTTTGTTTCAGGGTATTGTTCAGATTGTAGTTATCACGATTTTTAAAAACTATTATCTGTTTTTGGCACTACAACCAATTTTCACACTACTAAATAACGTCTTTGTATCTTATGCGACCCAAAAATATTATCCGGATATTATATGTAAGGGAAGTCTGGATGCCGAAATAAAACACGATATTTCAATAAGGATCAAGGGGCTTTTTGTTACTAGAATATGCACCGCAACAAGAAATGCTTTTGACAGTATCTTTATTTCTTCGTTTATTGGTTTGACTGCGGTAGGCATCTATGGCAACTACTACTACATTATGGGGGCAATTGTTTCGCTTCTTGGTGTTATTACAACTGCGATGACAGCAAGTGTTGGAAACAGTCTCGTGACTGAAACTATAGAAAAAAATTATAGCGACTTTCGCAAGTTTAACTTTGTTTTCAACTGGATATCAGGCTTTTGCACATGCTGTTTGTTGACCATCTATCAGCCTTTCATGAAAATATGGATGGGAAGCAAGTCATTGTTCCCCATCCATATTGTAATTTTGATTTGTGTTTACTTCTATTTTTTAAATATCGGCAGTATACGGGCAATGTATCATGACGCTGCAGGACTTTGGTGGGAGGCAAGATACCGAGCTATAGTTGAGGCGGTTTTAAATATTGTTTTGAATTTTATGTTGACAAAGCGCTATGGGGTTTTTGGAACCATTTTAGGAACTCTTATTTCGCTTATACTGGTTAATTATATTTGGGGAACTCAAATTGTTTTTAAATATTATTTTAAAACGATATCGGCCGGACAATATTTTGTAGATAACTTATTCTTTACATTTGGCACAATTATTGCTTGCATTGTAGCATACAATATTTCAAGTTGTTTTTCTGTAGAAGGAATTCTATCAATTTTTCTTCCGCTTGTAGTTACAATTGTTGCTTTTAATGGAGTGTATTTTTTGCTTTTATTTAAAACAAAACTTTTTAAACAAAGTATCGAGATGGTTCGGAATATAATTAAAAGATTTTTATAAGAATAAACATATTACAGAGCGGAATCGTACGTCTTGTCGCCAAACTACATAACACAGCATGCTTTTGAGATTGACGATAGATAGCAGAAACGATTTCTGTCGGAATTTCATGAGTGTTTATTCGATTTTTTGAGAGGTAATCAAGAATGGGAAAGTATTTTGGAACCGATGGCTTCCGTGGCGAAGCTGGCATTGATCTGACTGCCGACCACGCTTATAAGGTTGGTCGTTTTCTGGGGTGGTATTACAACGCTCTATGCGAGCGCAACGGCAACAACGAGCCTGCACGCATTGTAATCGGTAAGGATACCCGGCGCAGATGCCTACCTGCTACACGTCACCACTACGCCAAGTGTTGCCTATATCGCCCGCGTGGATGACTTCGACTGCGGCATCATGATCTCTCTGCCAGCCATAATCCCTACTATGACAACGGTATCAAGCTGATCGACTGCTATGGCGAGATGATGCCTGAGGAGACTCTGCTGCTGGTAGAGGACTATATCGACGGCAAGCTTCATGTGTTCGACAAGGATTGGCCGGAACTGCCCCTCGCTCACCGTGAGCACATCAGCTGCACCGTGGACTATGTGGCAGGCCGCAACCGCTACATGGGCTACCTGATCAGCCTGGGCATCTACTCCTTCAAGGGCATCAAGGTGGGTCTGGACTGCGCCAACGGTGCCAGCTGGAACATTGCCAAGAGCGTGTTCGATGCGCTGGGCGCAGACACCTATGTCATCAACAACCAGCCCAACGGCCTGAACATCAACCTGAACGCAGGCTCCACCCACATCGAGGGCCTGCAGAAGTTTGTGGTGGAAAAGGGTCTGGACGTGGGCTTTGCCTATGACGGCGATGCAGACCGCTGCCTCTGCGTGGATGAAAAGGGCAATGTGATCACCGGTGACCACATCCTGTACATCTACGGCTGCTACATGAAGGAGCGCGGCAAGCTGCTGACCAATACCGTCGTTACCACGGTTATGTCCAACTTTGGCCTGTACAAGGCCTTTGACGAGCAGGGCATCGGCTACGCTAAGACTGCCGTGGGCGACAAGTATGTCTACGAGTATATGGCTAAGAACGGCTGCCGCATCGGCGGTGAGCAGAGCGGCCACATCATCTTCTCCAAGTACGCCAGCACCGGTGACGGCATCCTGACCAGCCTGAAGATGATGGAGGTCATGCTGGC
>ERZ1034882.605-NODE-605-length-16473-cov-6.945060_pt1 | contig 16473 bp, 18 predicted proteins | sample MGYA00520606_ERZ1034882 | MGnify/ENA primary metagenome ERZ1034882 (study PRJEB33766, sample SAMN09781726) | gut metagenome | biome: gut microbiome | host: Homo sapiens | place: Madagascar | study: EMG produced TPA metagenomics assembly of the PRJNA485056 data set...
CATAATAATTGCATAATTATAAAAAATATGCAAAAAGGTATTTACATCATTAAAAAAGTTGCTATAATGAAATGAGTTTAAAAAGCCAGTTGCAGGAATGGAGAAAAGATATGATTAAAGTAGGTATAATTGGTTCAACAGGCTATGCCGGTAATGAATTAGTAAGAATTCTTCTTGGACATAAGGATGCAGAGGTTGTGTGGTATGGTTCAAGAAGCTATATTGACCAGAAGTATGCGGATGTATATAGGAATATGTTCCAGTTAGTTGATGCTACATGCATGGATGATAATATGGATGAGCTGGCTAAGCAGGTGGATGTTATATTTACAGCAACACCACAGGGATTATGTGCATCATTAGTTAATGAGGATGTATTAAATAAGGTAAAGATAATAGATTTAAGTGCTGATTTCAGATTGAAAGATGTTAATATCTATGAGCAGTGGTATAAGATTGAACATAAGGCACCACAGTACATTGATGAGGCTGTGTATGGATTATGTGAGATTAACAGAGATAAGATTACAGATAAGACAAGAATCGTAGCTAATCCAGGATGTTATACAACAACATCTATCCTTACATTATATCCATGTGTAAAGGAAGGACTTATTGACCCAGATTCAATTATAATAGATGCAAAGAGCGGTACATCAGGTGCTGGACGTGGAGCTAAGATACCTAATCTGTTCTGCGAGGTTAATGAGAGCATGAAGGCATATGGTGTTGGTACACACCGCCACACTCCTGAGATTGAGGAACAGCTTGGATATGCATGCGGAAGAGATGACCTTAAGTTAATATTTACACCACACCTTGTTCCTATGAACAGAGGTATTCTTGTAACTGCATATGCAAATCTTAAGAAGGATGTTACATATGAAGAGGTTAAGGCTGTATATGACAAGTATTACAGTAATGAATATTTTGTGAGAGTACTCGATAAAGATGTATGCCCAGAGACAAGATGGGTTGAGGGAAGCAACTTTGTTGATATTGGTTTCAAGATTGAGCCAAGAACACACAGACTTATCATGATGGGCGCACTTGATAATCTTGTTAAGGGTGCTGCTGGCCAGGCTGTACAGAATATGAATATATTATTTGGACTTCCAGAGAACGAGGGCTTACAGATGGCTCCAATGTTCCCATAGAACATTTCTATTAAGAATATAAGGAGAATTACGATGGATATTAATTCAGAATTAGCAAAAGCACAGGTACTTGTAGAGGCATTGCCATATATACAGAAGTTTAACAGAAAGATAATTGTTGTTAAATACGGCGGAAGTGCCATGGTAGATGAAGAACTTAAAAGAAAAGTCATACAGGATGTAGTTCTTCTTAAACTTGTTGGTTTCAAGCCAATCATTGTTCATGGTGGCGGCAAGGAAATCAGCAAATGGGTTGCAAAGTCAGGAATGGAGCCAAGATTTGTTAATGGACTTCGTGTTACTGATGAGCCAACTATGGAGATAGCTGAGATGGTTCTGAATAAAGTTAACAAGAGCCTTGTATCACTTATAGAGGAGCTTGGTGTTAAAGCCTGCGGAATAAGTGGTAAAGATGGCGGCATGTTAAAGGTAGAAAAGAAGCTTTCGGGCGGGGAAGATATAGGATATGTAGGAGAAGTCAAAGAAGTAGACACAACACTTATCCAGTCTCTTTTAAAGGATGATTTCCTTCCAGTAATTTGTCCAATAGGATATGATGATGATTATCATGCATACAATATCAATGCAGATGATGCAGCATGCGCTATAGCGAGAGCTGTCAACGCAGAGAAGCTTGCATTCCTTACAGATATTGAAGGTGTATACAGAGATTATGAGGACAAGAGTTCTCTTATATCGGAGTTATCTGTATCAGAGGCAAAGGAACTTCTTGCAGGTGGCACAATTGGCGGAGGAATGCTTCCTAAGCTTAATAACTGTATAGATGCAGTTGAAAATGGTGTATCAAGAGTGCATATTCTTGATGGACGTATTCCACACTGTTTGTTACTTGAGATATTTACTAACAAGGGTATCGGTACAGCAATCTTAGGTGACACTTCAGAGAGATTTTTCTCAACTAATATATAATTCAAGCAATGTAATATATAACGAAAGGCATGGTAAAATTCATGGATACAAAGCAGATAATAGATGAGGCAGAGTCACATCTTATTCATACATATAACAGGTATCAGATAGTTCTTGATAAAGGTGACGGGGTAAGATTATACGATACAGATGGCAAGGAATATCTTGATTTTGGTGCAGGTATAGCTGTATTTGCATTAGGTTATAATAACAAAGAGTACAACGATGCATTAAAGGCACAGGTAGACAAGCTTATACACACATCTAACTACTTCTACAATGAGCCTGCTGCACACGCAGCCAAGCTTATAACTAAGGCTTCTGGAATGGACAGGGTATTCTTTACTAACTCTGGTACAGAGGCTGTAGAGGGTGCTATCAAGCTTGCAAAGAAGTATGCATATCTAAAGAGTGGTTCAACAGACCATGAGATAATAGCTATGGAACATTCATTCCACGGAAGAAGTATGGGAGCACTTGCGGTTACAGGCAACCGTCATTATCAGGAAGCATTTGGACCAATGATTCCAGGAATCAAATTTGCCAAGTATAATGACCTTGAAAGCGTTAAATCATTAGTTAATGATAAGACATGTGCTATTATATTCGAGACAGTCCAGGGCGAGGGTGGAGTTTATCCAGCCAGGAAAGAATTTATTGAAGGCGTTAGAAAGTTATGTGATGAGAAGGGAATACTTCTTATTCTTGATGAGATTCAGTGCGGAATGGGACGTACTGGTTCAATGTATGCATATCAGCAGTATGGCGTTAAGCCTGATATCGTGACAACTGCCAAAGCACTCGGCTGTGGTGTGCCTGTTGGTGCATTTATGGCAACAGAGGAGGTCGCAAAGGCACTTGTTCCGGGTGACCATGGTACAACTTATGGTGGTAACCCACTTGCCTGTGCAGCAGCAGTTAAGGTATTTGAATTATTTGAAAAGCTTCATGTTACAGACAATGTCAAGGTTGTAGGTGAATATCTTGCAGTTAAGTTACAGGAGCTTGTATCTGAATATGACTGCGTTAAAGAGGCAAGAGGAATGGGACTTATTCAGGGTATAGAACTCACAGTTAATCCTAAGGATGTTATCCAGAAATGTCTTGATAACGGACTTATCCTTTTCTCAGCAGGAACTAATGTAATCAGATTCGTTCCACCACTTGTTATTACTAAGGCTGATGTGGATGAGATGATAACTAAATTAAAGAAAGCACTTGATGATATTGCCTAAAGTCTTGGCAATATGGAGGAATACATGAGAGTACTTAAAAAGACTATAATTACAGTCCTTATATTGTGCATGGTGATGGGGCTGACTGCGTGTGATAAAAATGCAGCCAAGAGCCTTGATATAGAAGAGCCTGTCACAATAAATGTATGGTATCAGGACGATAAGTTCACAGATTATATTGATTATGTTGCTAAGACATTTTCTAAAGATAATAGTCTTGTGACTATTAATTATCAGCTTGTTACAGAGGATAATTATGTTGAGCGTCTGTATGAGGAGAGTGTTCACGGCAATAATGCACCAGATATATTTTTTATGAATACAGATAATCTTGAGAAGGCAAGCCTTATGGGATTAATCTCTGAGAACAGCTCATACAGCCAGTATTATACAGAGAAGAATTACAGCAATACAGCACTTACTGCTGCTTCTTATAAGGGTAAGCTTTATGGATATCCAATCAGCTTTAATGTGGCATTTCTGCTGTACAATGCAGATGTTGCATCTGAGGTTTCTAATTTTAAAGAGTTAGAGGATTATTGTAATAATTATATAGTTGATGATAAGAATCAGGATATAACAAATCTCGTATTGTGGAATCCATCGGATATGTTTATCAATTATGCATTTTCATGTAACAGTATTAATCTTGGCGGGACAAGTGGTGACGACAGCAGCCAGCTTTCAGTCAACAAGGAGCTTCTGTCAAAGGGCATGGAGAATTTCTTAAAGCAGAAGGATATATTCGGTATTGAGCGTAATGCTTACACAATAGAAGAGATTATGAAGCAGTTTGCAGATGGCAAGGTGGCGTACACAATAACGGATGCCAATCATCTAAAGACGGTTACTGATTCATCAATCAATTATGGTATATGTGATGTACCTGATTTTGATGGCGGGCTTAACACTGTGAGCATATCAGAAAATATCTGTGCATTTGTTAATCCATATGCAGGTCAGTTAAAGACAGCCAAGGCCGTTGCTCATGCACTTAGTTACGACTATTCTGATTCACTGTATGATTTGTCTGGGGCAGTAAGCTCTAAGATTGTAAAATCTAAAGATGCATCATATGCGACACGTATGGGTAAACTGTATGATATCTATGCATCCTCTGATGTTAAGGCAAAATTCATGGGAAGTGCATATTTTTACACCAAATATGACATCATGATTCATCAGGTCTGGGATGGCGAAGATTTCAAGACAACTATAGACAGCTTTGTCAACGAGATACAGAACAAAAAAAATAATTAGTATATTTTTCCTGCCATTGGGGTATAGTATTAATAATTTATTAATACGGAGGTGCCAGATGGCAGGATTTTTAATTGCTATGTTAAGCGGTGCGCTTATGAGTATTCAGGGAACATTCAACACAGGGGTTACCAAGGCGAGCAGTATATGGGTGGCGGCAGGTTTTGTGCAGTTGACGGCATTTGCGACATGCCTTATTATGTGGCTTGTGAACGGAAGACCACAGATTATGGGGTTATTCACTGTTACACCTAAGATTGCCCTGCTTGGTGGTGTTATAGGTGCATTCATAACTTATACAGTTATTCAGGCTATATCATCACTTGGTGTTGCAAAGGCAGAGATAGTTATAGTTATTTCACAGATTGCAGTGGCATATTTGATAGAACTTTTAGGATTATTTGGAAGTGAAAAGGCAGCATTTTCGTGGGTGAAGGTGTTTGGAATCGGGATGTCGATAGCGGGGGTGATAGTGTTTTCTTTGTGTGGGAATACGGGGAAATAGAGGATGAAATTCTCACGCCTGCCTGTGCCAAGCCGTGGCGGAAATAGCTGTCAGCCGCCACGGCTTGGCACAGGCAGGCGTGAGAATTTATAGCGGTTTGCGTTGTCAAGAGCGATGAGATGTAATATAATGAAAATACTTTTATGACAGTAGATAATACATAGGTTAGTTTGGAGGATAAGATTAGGATGGAAGATTTGTATAAGGTACAGGGCAGCGTGCTGCTTAAGAAGGGGGAAGGAAGAACTATCAAGGCTGGCGGTATGTGGGTTTTTGATAATGAGATAGATAAAGTGGACGATGGGGTTTGTGATGGCGGACTTGTTGAGGTGCATGATTTTGATGGATATTTTATGGGAATTGGATTCATCAACAGAAAGTCTAAGATTACAGTGAGAATGTTATCAAGAAGAGAGCATAATGTTGACAAGGCATTTATAGAGGCAAGAGTCAGGGCGGCAGTTGATTACAGATTAAAGACTGTTGATACTTCATCATGTAGAATGATATTTGGGGAGGCTGATTTCCTGCCGGGAATAGTTATAGATAAGTTCTCAGATGTTCTGGTTGTTGAATCGAATGCATTAGGAATAGACAGACTTAAAATGGATATTATTGATGCATTGAAATCTTATCTTGCTGAAAATGGAATGCCAATAAGAGGCGTATATGAGCGAAGTGATGCAAAGGTGCGTCTGCTTGAGGGAATGGAGCGTATTAAAGGCTTTATTGGCGATGAATTTGATACTAAGATTCAGATAGAGGAGAATGGCGTTAAATATTTTGTAGATGTTCAGGATGGACAAAAGACAGGATTTTTCCTTGACCAGAAATATAACCGTCTGGCTGTACGCAAGCTGTGCAAGGATGCAAAGGTGCTTGACTGCTTCACACATACAGGCTCATTTGCACTTAATGCGGGCTACGCAGGAGCTAAGAGCGTGTTGGGAGTAGATGCATCTATGCTTGCAGTTGAACAGGCGACAGAGAATGCAAAGCTTAACGGATTGTCAGACACTGTTAAGTTTAAATGTGTTGATGTATTTGAACTTTTACCAGAATTAGAGAAGCAGGGTGAAAAATTTGACGTAGTAATTCTTGACCCACCAGCATTTACTAAATCAAGAAGTTCAATCAAGAATGCGGTTAAGGGTTACAGAGAGATTAATCTTCGTGGAATGAAGCTTGTCAAGGACGGAGGTTTCCTTGCAACATGTTCGTGCTCACATTTCATGGATCCAGAGCTGTTTACTAAGACAATTGGTGAGGCTGCCAAGAATGTACATAAACGTCTCCGTCAGATTGAATACCGCACACAGGCTCCAGACCACCCAATCCTCTGGGATTCTAATGAGTCACTTTATCTGAAGTTTTATATTTTTCAGGTGGTTGAGGAGAAGTAGGGCACTGAAGTATTGAAAAGTCCAGTTAATCCAGTCGTTTAGACTTGATTATATAAAGCAAAGATAAAAACGCAACGTATGTAGCATGCATGCCAGAGCCGGTAGGTAGCCCGGCCGTCCTGATTATTCAGGGTAAGTAACCTGCCCCTCCGGGTTGTCCGTTCTTTGCTCATCTCAATCAATAAGGAGGGATTGTCATGGGCGAAGTAACAGGCAAGCTGACGGTGTTCTTTGAAGAACCATTTTGGGTAGGCGTATTTGAAAGGTACGAGGACGGGAAATTGTCTGTAGCTAAGGTAACCTTTGGTTCAGAACCAAAGGACTACGATATCAACAGGTTTATCTTAGGGCATTATTATAGTTTGCAATTCAGTCCAGCTGTGGCAGCTGTTGTTATGGAGACGAAAAAGAATCCAAAGAGAATGCAGCGTGATGTAAGAAAACAGATGCAGGAAAAAGGCATTGGAACAAAATCACAGCAGGCTCTGAAAATGCAACAGGAGCAGAACAAGCATGAGCGCAAAGCCAAATGCCGTGAACAGAAACTGGCTGAGACAGAGCGAATGTTTGAACTGAAACAGCAAAAGAAAAAAGAGAAGCACCGAGGTCATTAAGACCTCGGTGTGTTCTCGCACAAATTCCAGTTAGGTTAAGAGATTATAACAGAGCGGAAGCTTTGAATTTGGAGGTAATATAAAATATGGAATTTATTGAAAAAGGCAGTATTGTTGAATTATCAAATCCCGGTGTTGTTTCAAGACAATTACTAAATCCAGAAAATTCTTCAAGTGAACGAGTTACTATTACAGAAGTTCATTTGGAAGTTGGTGCATCGCAACCAAGACATATACATGAGGCTTCAGAACAAATATGGTATGCAATAAAGGGAAGTGGCAAATTATTAATAGGTAATGAAAAAACATTGAATTTCAATGCAGGAGATGTCGTTAGGTTTGCAGATAAAGATATACATGGTTTATTGAATGATGGAAACGATGAGTTTGTATATATTTCTGTAACTGCTCCACCTATTAATTTTGGATATGCATACAAAGAAAAGAAATAATGTACAAATTTCAGGCTTTTGGCGAGTCTGAAAGCATGCGTTTATTTGAAGTTTCTGTTCCTTAAAGAATGAAAAAATCGTGTTAAACAAGGAAGGCAACCTTGAGTTGCGTAAATGCAAAAGTAGGTTGGTGGAAAGAAAGAGAAGATTAAACTATCTTGTATTTGCAAGCGATTGCAATAATTACAAAAAGAGGATTAATCAATGAGTTTTGGAGAAAATCTAAAAAATGTTAGGAAACAAAGAGGTATTACACAAGAAGAACTGGCAGAGACCTTGAACGTTTCAAGACAGGCAATTTCTAAATGGGAATCAGATAATGGTTATAGGACATTTGCAAAAATAAATTAACAAAAAATGCATAGACTAAGGGAGGATAAAGTATATGGGATTATTTGGATTTGGAAAAAAGAAGGAAGTTGTTGTTACACCGGAAACATTTGAGAAGATAGTAGCACTGATTACAGATGATGCTTCCGTACAGGAGACAGCATCCAGATTTTTTATGAATACCGCTGCTTATTATGCAGAGAATGCAGAGGATTTGAAGGAATACAAGGTAGAAGAAACCGATACGTGTGAGCTTTCATGGAGAGCATTGATGAGTGTTCTGCTTGAAAAGGGTATTGCAGTACAGGTGGACGACCTTGAATATCTGGAAGGCTTCCGGGAGTACATGGGAGCTTTGGCAGCAAAGAAGAACCTGCCGTTTGATGAAGAGTGGTTTAGTGATGACACAATATATAATTCATTCAAAGACCCTGTGATGCGTGAGCCGGATTTGTTTTATGACATATTCCCGGATACTGATACGGAATCTCTGGTTGAGTGGCTTGAGAAGCTGGAAGAGGAATGGGGAGATACCGATTATGCAATTGCTTCCATGAAATACGAAACAAAGTGCTTAACCCGTCCGAGCATGATTATTATGTTTATTATGAAGTCTGATAAGATTCAGGAATTGAAGCGGTTGGCAAAATCGACCAATCATAAGGCCGGTGACGCACATGCCTGCTGGTAGGCAAAACGAATAAGATAACAGAAATCAAACTTTTGAGCCAAAGAGCTTGACGTTCAAAGGAAACAATATGCAGATATATTTCTCTGGTGCTTGCGGTGTTGTCAGGTCCTAGGTGATATGAGAAGTGTGTAATTGACGAAACTGGTCTCACAGGTTGTGCTTATGGCTTTTGACATGGCAATGAGGCATTTGAAGCACATTCTAATGATAAAGATTCTTTTACACAAAAAAAGCAACAAAGAAAGTTGATTATGAAGAATTGTGGGTAGATAACAGAACGGAAATGTCTCGATTGGTGCATTTGTGTTTAATAAGGTATAAAAGTTGTTCCTGCTCCCAACTTGGTTGTTGAATTACGTATTATTATTTCACCTCAGTATTAGTTTATAGTTCGTATCGAACTTTTGGAATGTTATGAAAATTCGACTAATTGCGATAAAATAATTCGTGCCATTAATAAAAAGCTGTAATAGGTATTTCAGAATGGAAGGAAAGTCTGACGGATGTTAAAAAATTCATCTGTGCAGGCTTTTCTTTTATTGCACATTTGACACAGAAAAGAAGTGTAGGAATATTCAACACAGCCATAGACTGTTATCGGGAGATACAGAAGCACAGGCAGAGCGAAATCTTTTTTTCAGAACTTAGTGAGAAGGAGTGGAAACAGCTTTATATGGAAGATGAGTATAATTTTGATACCTGCAATTTCCGGGTGCTGGGGTATGATGTTGAAGTTAAAGATGCCCTGATAGCAGAAGCGTTGAAGTTCATTAAAGAACTTAAAGCAATATCTGGAGGCTAAAGCAGATGAAGAAATGTAAGAGTGGGAATTTTACCAGAAAATTCTTGATTTAGGATTATGCAGAAATGGGCAGAATACTTTGATGTGATTACTGCGTGTCAGAGTTTCTGGTATTTTGACCATGAAAAAGTTATGCCAAATCTGTATCGGATGCTGAAACCCGAAGGAAAATTACTGGTTTTGTATATGGCATGGCTTCCATACGAGGAGGCAGTGATAGTGGAAACAAAGAATGTTATTTTAAAACTCCGTACGTAAGATACTTCCAATAATCAAATTTTGGAGGATAAACCCTATGAAATGCCTTATATCTTGCGCCTATAATATGGATACCTGCTGTGTGGAACTGAAATTCAGCGACGGCAGTATAATTGACATTGACACCATCGCCGTGGAGAACGAGGTTGCCAAGAATATGTATCAAAGATCAGAACTGGACTATCTGATTTATAATGACCCTGTTGGGTATCCCGCCTGTGCGAGCTAAAAGCTGGTGCAGGCGGGATTTTTATCTTAATGCGAATTTAATGCGGTTAAACATACGCTAATGCCCATTTCATGCTTGATATGTGATAATAGAATCAAGAAAGCAAGCAAAGGAGGTGCTTGACATGAGGAAATGGAAAATCCGTTTATCTTCGTCGCAAATGATTATTCTCGGCTTTGCCGCTGTTATATTGTTGGGTGCTGTTTTGTTAATGCTCCCAATATCCAGTAAAACAGGTACTGTTACCCCATTTTTAGATTGCTTATTTACATCAACATCCGCAGTATGTGTCACAGGATTAGTGGTCTTTGATACTGCTGCCCATTGGACAGTGTTCGGGCAAAGCGTGATTCTTGTGCTGATTCAAATCGGCGGCATGGGTGTTATTACTGTGGCGGCAGCAATTACGATGGCTGCCGGAAAGAAAATATCCCTGATGCAGAGAAGCACCATGCAGGATGCGATTTCCGCACCGCAGGTAGGTGGTATCGTTCGATTCACAGGATTTATTCTGAAAGGTATTGTGATTATCGAGGCTTTGGGCGCAGTCATTATGGCTACTGTGTTTATCCGGGATTATGGCTTCGGAGAAGGACTCTGGATGGCAGTATTCCACTCTATCTCGGCCTTCTGCAATGCCGGTTTTGACATCGTGGATGATGGTGTTCTGTTCAATTCCTTGATGGGATATGCCGCTGACCCTGTTATCAATCTGACAATTATGCTGTTGATCATCATTGGTGGACTTGGCTTTTTGACATGGAGAGATATATACACCAATGGCATCCATATAAAGCGATACCGTATGCAGAGTAAGGTCATTCTCGCTGTTACAGCGGGATTGATACTGGTTCCGTCGATCTATTTTTTCTTCATTGAATTTGCGCATCTGCCTTTTACCGAACGCTTATGGGGAGCCTTGTTCCAGGCGGTTACGCCGAGAACGGCAGGCTTCAACACAGCGGATTTGAATGCAATGAGCGAAACCGGGCAGATGCTCACATCACTGCTTATGATTATTGGTGGTGCGCCCGGTTCCACGGCTGGCGGCATGAAAGTTACCACTTTTGCGGTAATGGTATCGGTTGCTGCGGCAGTCTTTCAGAGACGTCAGAATGGCCGTTTCTTTGGACGCCGCATCGATGATGAAACCGTGAAAAATGCGGCGACGGTATTTCTTATGTATATTTCGCTATTCCTTATCGGCGGCATGGCAATCAGCAAGCTGGAAAATCTGCCAATTATGGCTTGCCTGTACGAAAGCGCATCAGCGGTTGGAACAGTCGGTCTGTCGCTGGGTATCACCCCGGAGCTTGGCACAGTCAGCAAGCTGATTTTGATTGCACAGATGTATATTGGCAGAGTTGGCGGTCTGACGCTGATCTTCGCAACACTACCTGCAACTAAAAACACATTATCAAGGCTTCCTGTCGAGAAGATCTCGGTAGGCTAAACGCAAGGAGGTATCTGCTATGAAATCGATATTATTAATTGGACTTGGACGATTTGGAAAATTTATCGCCATGAAGCTGCACTCCATGGGCCACCAGGTTATGGCTGTAGACACGAACGAAGAACGGGTAAACAAGGTACTTCCCTATGTTACCAATGCGCAGATTGGGGACAGCACAAATGAGGAATTTCTCGCTTCTTTGGGCATCAGCAACTATGACTCCTGCATTGTTGCGATTGGTGACAACTTCCAAAATTCATTGGAAACAGCTTATCTTTTGAAGGAGCTGGGAGCAAAAAAAGTCATCGCCCGTGCGTCCCGTGAAATACAGGAAAAATTTCTGCTTCGCAATGGTGCGGATGAAGTGGTGTACCCCGAAAAGCAGTTGGCAGCATGGACAGCGATCCGTTGCTCCTCTGAGCATATCCTGGAGTACATTGAGCTGGATGACGAATATTCCATCTTTGAATTGGAAATCCCGGCTGATTGGAAAGGAAAGACCATTCTCCAGTTGGATATTCGGAAAAAATACGGAATCAATATCCTCGGCATCCGTGAAAATGGAAAGCTGAATATGAGTATTACACCGGATATCGTACTCGGATGCAATAAATCAATTCTTGTATTGGGGCATGAAAAAGCCATTCACAAGTGTTTCCGTATCTAACATATCGGACTTTTATCGTTCTTGGCAGAGGAGGTGTTTGCGATGAAAGATCTGTTCTTAATTCTAATCATGTTAGCCACATTTGCATTTGGCTACTATGTTGTAGCAAAATTCGAGGACTTCGTCGATGAAAACCAACGACGGGTTGCAGATGGAAACCGAAATGGTCGCTGCCACATACATATTGCATCAGAAAATCCGATATTGTTTAATTCCGTTGCATCTGCGTTGGAAAACTGTTCAGAAGCAGCTCCCTATATTGAGTTTTTCCTCAGCTGCGGTAAAAGAAAATACCTCTTGGATAAGCTTTTGAACGAGAAAATTGATATTCTTCTTTTATCGGAGGAATGTTCTGAACAATTAGAGCCGCAATACGCTTCTGCCTTGATTCCGTGTGAGGAAAAGGAAGGATATACAACTTCGCTTGGGCTTTCAGTTGAAAATCTGGATAAGGAAAAATGGATTCGTGTTGTCTGGAAAAAGAGTCTGAAATCCAAAAACCGTGACCGTGTAATTGCGGCATTGGAAATGGAACACTACAGACTTAAATGTGGCTATGCCGATTATCTGGATTAAATGTTTACATCTCTCGGTAGAAAAAACGGCTCTGATATGATAAAATTATTTAATCGGAGGTGAGGATCATGAACAAACAGAATAACATGAACAGCAAGCAGGATCATATCCTCGCATGTCTGTCATCCGCTCCGTCCAATGCAAAAATCATTCGTACCGCCGCAAGAATGGCAAAGGCCTTTGGCAGCCAGTTTACTGCACTATTCGTGGAAACACCGGATTTTGCTGTGGCTACCGACGAAAACAAAAGGCGATTAGAGGAAAACCGCAAGCTGGCTGAACAGCTTGGGGCAAATATCGAAACGGTATACGGTGAAGATATTCCGTACCAGATTGCTGAGTTTGCCAGCATCTCCGGTATCACACGAATCGTTTTGGGACAAAGCTCCGTTACCCGAAAGCATCTGTTTGGAAAGCCGACACTGACGCAGCTTCTGCTGTCCTATGTGCCGGATATCGATATTCATATTATTCCGGACAAAGCAGCGGATACGACCTATCATCCCAAAAAGGCAAGGGAATTCCATCACGAACGAATCGTGAAAAACACCATAAAGAGCGCTCTGATTCTGTTTGCGGCAACATTGCTCAGCTTGCTGTTTCACAAGATCGGCTTTACAGATGCAAACATTATCATGGTGTATATTCTTGGTGTGTTGCTGACATCGGTTGCGACTTCCCATCAGATATACAGTCTGATTTCCTCCATAGCCAGCGTCTTTATCTTTAATTTCCTGTTTACAGTACCCCAGTTCTCGCTGACGGCTTACGGCACCGGTTATCCGGTGACCTTCGTCGTAATGTTTTTAACGGCGTACATTACAGGCACATTGGCCATTCGATATAAAGAGCAGGCACGGCAATCGGAGAAAATTGCCAAACGCACAAAGATCCTCTTTGATACGGATCAGCTTTTGTCCAGGGCGGAAAACAAAGCTGCCATTCTGCAAACCGCCGGACAGCAGATCAATAAGCTACTTGGGCGAAATATCATTATTTTTGACCATGAAAATGGGCAATTATCTGAACCGATGCTGTTTCCATTGCAGGGACAGCGGTTTTATGATGAGGAAGCAGAACTGGAATCGGCAAACTGGGTTCTTCAGAACAATCACAGTGCCGGGGCTACCACGGAGCGATTCCCGGATGCACAGTATCTGTATCTTGCCATTCGTGTCAATAAGCGTGTATATGGTGTCGTGGGCATTGATTCCATGGCAGGGGCTTTGGATGCATCGGAGCATAGCATCCTGTTGTCCATTCTTGGTGAAGTGGCGCTGGCCTTGGAAAACGAGAAAAACGCCAGAGAAAAAGAAGCTGCGGCAGTTCTGGCAGAGAGTGAACAGCTTAGAGCCAATCTGCTGCGAACCATTTCCCACGACTTACGCACTCCGCTGACAACCATTTCCGGCAATGCCGGCAATCTTCTACACAACAGCCACAGCTTTGACGAAGAAACCAAACAGCAGATTTATGGGGATATTTATGATGACGCCATGTGGCTGACCAATCTGGTGGAAAACCTTCTCTATTCCACCCGCATTGAGGAAGGCCGCATGGTGCTGAAAACTTCTCCGGAGTTAGTTTCTGAAATCATTGAAGAAGCGATGCAGCACATTCGTCCCAAGGCCAAAACCCATTCCGTCACCGTTGTTTGCGAGGATGATTTCCTGCTGGTGGAGGCAGATGCGAAGCTGATCGTGCAGGTCATCATCAATCTTGTGGACAATGCGTTAAAATATACTCCTGCCGGTGCTTCGATTTCTATAAACGCAGAACGCAAAGAAAGCGTGGCAGAAATAAACATCACTGATAACGGGAATGGAATCAGTGATGCTGAAAAAGAAAAAATCTTTGATAAATTCTATTGCGGCGAACATAAAATAGCGGATAATCGCCGCAGCCTCGGGTTGGGACTTTATCTATGTAAGACTATTGTCGAAGCACACGGAGGAACCATCTGTGTCACAGATAAACAGCCCCATGGTGCTGTTTTCACCTTTACCCTTCCGCTGGAGGAGGTTACTTACCATGAGTAAATTTCAAATATTGGTGGTTGAGGATGACGCACCTGTGCGAAATCTGATCACCACCACACTAAAAGCCAATGACTATCGATTTATCACAGCCGGAAGCGGCGAAGGGGCTGTGGCGGAAGCAGCATCCCACAATCCTGATATTGTTTTGCTGGACTTGGGGCTGCCGGATATTGACGGCGTAGAAGTGATCCGCCGTATTCGAAGCTGGTCCAATATGCCGATTATTGTCATCAGCGCACGAGCCGAAGATAGCGATAAGATTGAAGCGCTGGATGCCGGTGCGGACGACTATCTGACAAAACCATTTTCCGTAGAGGAGCTGCTGGCTCGTCTGCGAGTGACCCAGCGGCGTCTTGCTTTGATGAAAAATACCAATAATGAGCAGGCATTCTATCAAAATGGGCTGCTCCGCATTGACTATTCCCTGGGCTGCGCTTATCTGGGCGGCGATGAGTTGTCTCTGACCGCTATGGAATATAAGCTGCTTTGCCTGTTTGCACGAAACACTGGCAGAGTGCTTACACACAAATACATCCTGCAAAATGTATGGGGCAGCAGTTGGGAAAACGATATTGGAACGCTGCGTGTATTTATGGCAACGCTGCGTAAAAAGCTGGAGAAGGCACCCGGCTCTCCACAATACATCCAGACGCATATTGGGGTAGGATATCGGATGCAGAAAACCGATGAATAATGATGGCACACTCAATGAGAATTTCACAGAAGAAATGGCTCGTTCATACATGAGAGACCTTCTCCCTGGGCATTATTATTTAATTGTAATCTCCTCCACAGCACTTATATTGCTGAGTGTTGGAACACGGTATAAAGATACGTTATCTTCATAATACTGGAAGAATGTATACTGTGATGTGCAGTACACGCCCTTGATATTACCAGTTGCTACGTATTCAAGGTTGGAGCCGTCAAGGTTAGAACGATAAAGTCCCGGATTAGCTCCGCCCTCAACGAGAATGAATATCTTGTTACCATATCTGTTAAAATTAATTACCTTTGCATTATTAGCAGAATAAATAATTTCAAGTGTTTTGTTAGATGTATTAAGTCTTACAAGTGAGTATTTCTTGCTTATATCAATGTAATAGATATAACTGCCATCAACATCGACTATATATGCATTGGCATCATATACAAGTGTTGACCTGCCAGTCGATGTGTCATAAGCATATATATTATTTTTCTTAGTGCTGTCTGCATAATAAATCTTGCCGCCATTGACACATGAAGGATTAATTACAGCGTCAGATATGCATGACTCGTCAGATTTATCAATCTTGATTCTGTATGTAGTTGCATTAACATCATCTGAATAGTGCTGGTAGTATACATAGTTACCACTGACTGCTGCGATGCCAGCCTTTTCTTTATACAGGTCAAGCTCATTTTTACCATCGAGGTCTGTTCTCAAAACTCCGAATAACTGTGAACGGTTGCCTTCCTCAACAGCCTGCCTTGAGAAATTGTTCTTAACATAATAAATGTATTTGCCGCACACATTGATTGAACTTGCTGTATTGTTGCTCAACTGGCTTGCATTCGTGCAATCCGAATCCATGACATATAATTTCCCAGAATCGTTAGGATTAGAGAAATATATCTTTCCGTCATATTCACAGAATTTGCCGCCATTGTTAAGATTGCCAGCAGTGTTGCCAATCGCATTTTTATTGTTCAGCTCGAATTTGTGAGCTTTGTAATAGCAAAATCCACCGCCACCGACAGCTATAACCAGTATTATAGGAATAAATATCTTAAGAAATGTTTTCATATAACCGAATAACCCCTTTCAGTATGCTATGCATAATTGTCCAGCATTTAGTCATGCCACATACCACATATATTTATATGGAG
>ERZ1034882.609-NODE-609-length-16409-cov-5.688150_pt1 | contig 16409 bp, 14 predicted proteins | sample MGYA00520606_ERZ1034882 | MGnify/ENA primary metagenome ERZ1034882 (study PRJEB33766, sample SAMN09781726) | gut metagenome | biome: gut microbiome | host: Homo sapiens | place: Madagascar | study: EMG produced TPA metagenomics assembly of the PRJNA485056 data set...
ATGATACTCATAGTGGAAATCCTCCTTATTATAATAGGTATAAAATGGAAAACCTGAAAACAAACTGAAAACTGCCGGGAAAAACGAAAAATCCCCGCAGCCAACAGGAAATTGGCTACGGGGGAATTGAAAAGATTCTGAAAACAGCAGAAAAAAGTTGGAATTTTTGCTGAAAAACTGCAAAAGCGGGCGGCAGGGGAGGGGAAAACTGTCCCAAACTGCCCAACAAAAAAGTCCAACCGCTTTAAAACGGTTGGACATCTCTATAAAACGCACTTTGAAAATCGGTCATCGACTTTGCTAATTTTGTGCGATGCAACAAAGAAAAAAGCCCATGACATCTTTTTTGTCATGGGCTTATGGCGGAAAGAAAGGGATTCGAACCCTTGAGGGCTTTAGGGGCCCTACACGATTTCCAGTCGTGCGCCTTAGACCAGCTCAGCCATCTTTCCTCATATTCAATTGCGCGGTCAACTGACTGCAAGGGATATTATAGCAAAGAGCGTGTCGAATGTCAAGCATAATTTTGAAAAAATTTCCCTGTATTTTTTATCCACCGGGATATTAAAATTTGTTCATATCTCTAAATTTCAACCGTCCCCTTGCAAACCATAAAGATCCGTGTTAAAACTAGAGTGTGTTTATAGAAGGAGATGGAAATATGTATTCGATTTTTCGTGATTTAGCGATCATTATTCTCAGCGCCAAGTTTTTAGGGCTGGTGGCGCGCAAGTTTGCCGCACCGCAGGTCGTTGGCGAAATTCTGGCAGGTCTGCTCATCGGACCCTGCGTGCTCAACCTTGTGCAGGGCAGTGACGCGCTTTCCACCTTTGCCGAGATCGGCGTCGTGCTGTTGATGTTCACCACAGGTCTTGGCACCAACATCAAGGAGCTGCTCAAGGCAGGTCCCATCGCCACCCTTATCGCCTGCGTGGGCGTATTTGTACCGTTGGTCGGCGGCACGCTGCTGTACAGCGCGTTTTACGGCTTTGCCGCAGTCGGCACGCCGGAGTTTTTCCGCGCTTTGTTCATCGGCACCATTATGACCGCCACCAGCGTGTCCATCACCGTTGCGACCCTGCAGGAGCTGGGACACCTCAAGAGCTTCCTCGGCACCACCATCGTCAGTGCTGCCGTTATTGACGACGTCATCGGCATCATCGTGCTGACCTGCGTCATCGGCGCCAGCTCGGGTGAAGGCGCCAGCCTTGGCGGTGTGCTGCTCAACACCGTGCTGTTCTTCCTGGTCGCCATCGGCATCGGCTTTGTCATCCACTACGCCATGAAATGGCTGGACGCCCGCAACCCGCACACCCAGCGCATCACCATTGTCAGCCTGGCGTTCTGCTTTGCCATGGCGTATCTGGCAGAGCAGTATTTCGGCATTGCCGACATCACCGGCGCGTACATTGCCGGCATCGTGCTTTGCAGTATGTCGGACGCCCCGTATGTTGAGCGCCGCGTCGATATCAGCAACTACGTCATCTTTGCCCCTGTGTTCTTTGCCAGCATCGGCTTGAAAACCGACATCAGCGGTCTGACCCCGGAAATCCTGCTGTTCAGCGTCTGCTTTGTGCTGGTCGCGCTGGCGACCAAGATCATCGGCTGCGGTCTGGCAGCCAAGCTCTGCCGCTTCAAGTGGGGCGATGCTCTTAAGGTCGGCGTGGGTATGATGACCCGCGGCGAGGTCGCCCTGATCGTTGCCAAAAAGGGTTTGGAGGTCGGCGTAGTGGATTCGGTCTACTTCACCGCCGTCATTCTGCTGATCGTGGTTTCCAGCATTGCCACTCCGCTTGTCTTAAAGATGCTGTTCGCCAAAATGCCGCCGGTACCGCATCCCAGCCAAGTCAAGTAAAACACAAAAGCGACTGCCAAAAGGCAGCCGCTTTTCCTTTTATAATGGGCAGGACATTACAGCACCACGTCACCGTGGGTCACAAAGCCGCCCAGCTCCTGCGCGTTGGACAAGCCCAGCGCAAACGCCTTGCTGCGCATTGCGGCGTAAAACTCCGCCTGCGTGGCATTGATGTAAGGTGCCAGGAAGAACGTGCCGATTCCCATTGTCACGCCGCACAGCAGATACCAGCCGATAAAGCTGAGCATCAGCACAAAGTAGTTCCACTTTTCGCCCTCCATAATCGCCTTGCTCAGCTCCATGGCGCGGCGGGTGGTCATATAGGGGTTTTCTGCCAGCAGGAAAGGTACCAGTGTGTAGCAGTAGCTCCAATAGATGCCGGGGATCACCAGCAAACAGCCCAGCGCGATTTTCAGCTGGGTCAAAAAGCAGACCTTAACGACATTCAGATACGGGGTGCGGAAAATGCCCATCACCGTGCCGAAGGGGGCAAGGGCTTGGCGGCTTTCCATAAAATAGCGGGCAAGACCCACGTTCAGCGGTCCAAGCACAAAAACCTGCCACACGCAGCTCAGCACAAACACCAGCAGCGCAATGCCCAGAATCAACGCCAGCGTTTCGTCCGGCATACCGTACATAAAGCTGTAATCGTACCCGCCCCGGACGGTGTCCACATTGTTTTTAATGGTAAACGCCCCGCCCGAAGCCAGGCTTACCAGCAGGCACACCCAGAACCCGCGCCAGTACCGCCCGCTTAACGCGCTGCGGGCATTGGTTTTCAGCAGTTGTCTTGTCCACATAGATATCCCTCCGTTTTTTGCAAGAAGTTGCTGCTTTTCTTTATTATAACAGATTTCCGCAAAATGTAAAGTTTATTTTTGCAAAATCAACGTTTCTTCGTCAAATACAACAGTGCAGAATTTTTTGTATTTTTTTGTAAAAAATGCTTGACTTTTTGGTGCAATCGGGCTATAATAAAACACGTCGTCAGGGCAAGCCCTGCGGCAAACAGAATATGCGGATGTGGCGGAACTGGCAGACGCGCTAGATTCAGGTTCTAGTTCCCTTAAAAGAGTGTGGGTTCAAATCCCTTCATCCGCACCAAAGAAAAGCTCCAAGCTTAGGCTTGGAGCTTTTTCTTTGGTCTTGCGGTGAAGAGGATTTGAACAGGGCGACGCACCGCAGTGCGCAGCCAAAGCCCCAGTGGGGCTTTGGTTAGCCCGCGGGAAAATCCCTTCATCCGCACCCCAAAAATCCAACCCAGGCTTGGAGCTTTTTCTTTGGTCTTGCGGTGAAGAGGATTTGAACAGGGCGGCGCACCGCAGTGCGCAAAAAATCTGATGACTTTCCGTAAAACCGCTTGACAAACCTCACCGCCTATGCTATAATAACAAACGTCGTCAGGGCAAGCCCCTTGCGGCAAGCCAATATGCGGATGTGGCGGAACTGGCAGACGCGCTAGATTCAGGTTCTAGTTCCCTTAAAAGAGTGTGGGTTCAAATCCCTTCATCCGCACCAAAGAAAAGCTCCAAGCTTAGGCTTGGAGCTTTTTCTTTGGTCTTGCGGTGAAGAGGATTTGAACAGGGCGGCGCACCGCAAAAAATCCAGCTCATCTTTACTACCAACACAACAGGGGAGGGGTCATCCTTGGTACAGGTCGATTTGATCACCGGCTTTCTCGGTTCCGGCAAAACCACTTTTCTGCGGCACTGGGTGCAGTATCTGACGGCGCAGGGGCATAACGTCTGCATTCTGGAAAACGACTTCGGCGCGGTCAATGTGGATGTTCTGCTGCTGCAGGATGTCCTTGGCAGCCGCTGCAATATCGAGAGCATCTCCGGCGGGTGCGACTGCGACACCCACCAGCGCCGTATGCGCACCAAGCTGATCTCGCTCGCCATGCAGGGGTATGACCGCGTGGTCGTGGAACCCAGCGGCATCTTTGATGTGGACGAATTTTTCGACATCCTGCGGGATGACCCGCTTGACCGGTGGTACACCTTGGGCAACGTGTTTGCCGTGGTGGACGCCGCACTGCCGCCGCAGCTTTCACAGGAGGAGGAATACCTGCTTGCCAGCGAGGCTGCCAAGTCCGGCTGCCTTTTGGCAAGCCGTGTGCAGCTGCCGGGCGCCTTGGGGCGCGATGCGCTGCTCGCCCGGCTGAACACCGCGCTGGCAAACTGCCGCTGCGCCCGCCGCTTTGCGGCAAAGGACATCCTGTACAAGGACTGGGACACGCTGACCGACGCCGATTTCGCCGCGCTGGACCGCTGCGGCTGGCGGCAGGCGGACTACGTCAAGCTCCCCCTTGACGAACACAGCGCCTTCACCTCGCTGTATTTCCTGGAGCTGCCGCTGACCGAAAGCGCCCTGCGCGCCGCCGTGCCGCAGCTGTTTGCCGACCCCGCCTGCGGGCATATCCTGCGCCTGAAGGGCTTTGTGCCGTCCGCCGACGGCTGGCTGGAAATCAACGCCACCCCCGCCGGTATGACCGCGCAGCGCGTGCCGCAGGGGCAGCAGGTGCTGATCGTCATCGGGCAGGGGCTGGACAAGGCAAAAATCGAAGCGCATTTGGCGCAGTAAGGAGCCGCCATGAAGGTACTTGTCACGGGGTTCGACCCCTTTGGCGGGGAGCGCGTGAACCCCGCCTACGAAGCCGTAAAGGCGCTGCCGGATACACTGGACGGCGCGCAAATTGATAAACGCGAGCTGCCCACTGCCTTTGCCCGCAGCGCCGCCGCGCTGGAAGGCTATCTGTGCGAGCTGCAGCCCGACATCGTGCTGTGCGTGGGGCAGGCGGGCGGCACCCCCGCCGTGCGGGTGGAGCGGGTCGCCATCAACCTGGCGGATGCCCGCATCCCCGACAATGACGGCGCCCAGCCGCTGGACGAGCCGCTGCGTGCGGACGGTGACGCCGCGTATTTTTCCACACTGCCGGTGCGTGCCATGGTGCAGGCGGTGCGCGCCGCCGGACTGCCCTGCAGCGTTTCCTACACAGCAGGCACCTATGTGTGCAATGCTGCACTGTACAACGCGCTGTATCTTGCCGCCAAGCGCTTTCCGGGACTGCGTGCGGGCTTTGTACACGTCCCGTACCTTCCCGCCCAAGTTGCCGGCAAAGATGCCCTGACGCCCTGTATGCCGCTGCCCGCCATTGTGCAGAGCCTGACCGCCGCCCTGCAGGCAGCCATCGCCGGGGTGGAAATCTCCGACCCCGCCGCCGGCACCCTGCAATAAACGAAAAATGCCGCTCTTTCGGGCGGCATTTTTGATTTTTATTATTTGTATTGGGGTGCGCCGCCGCCCAGCACGGGGATGGGGCAGTGCAGGATGTACCACGCAAACAGCGCCGAGGAGATGCTCCACGTCAGGGGATACGCCCAGAAAATGACGCCGATATCCCGGATAAAATGCAGCGTGATCGTCAGGTAGGCAATGCGCAGCGCGCACCAGACCGCCAGCATGATCATCATCGGCACAAGGGGGCGTCCCAGCCCGCGCAGAATGCCCGCGCAGCAGTGGCTGAACGCCAGCAGGCAGAAGAACAGCGACGCCGTGCGTGCCTGCCGCACGCCGAAGGCGATGACCTCCGCCTCGCTGCTGAACGCGCCCACCAGCTGCGGACACAGCAGGTAGATGCCCACGCCGACGATCTCCGCCAGCAGGATGGAGCAAAGCACGCCGAAACGCATACCCTTGCGCACGCGGTCGGGCTTGCCTGCGCCGACATTCTGGCTGACAAAGGTCGCCAGCGCCATCGAGAAGCAGGTCACCGGCAGAAAGGCAAAGCCCTCCACCTTGGCATACGCGCCGCAGCCCGCCATGGCGTTGGCGCCGAAGGAGTTGATGTTGGACTGCACAATGACGTTTGCCAGCGAAATGACCGAGTTCTGCACGCCGGACGGCAGCCCCTGCTTGATGACCGCCCGCAGGGACGGCGCATCAAAGCGAACCTCCTTCCAGTGGACCGCCCACGGCTCCTGCGCGCGCATCAGCTTGGCGAACGCCAGCACGGCGCTGACCGACTGGCTGGCAATGGTCGCAAACGCCGCCGCGCCAACGCCCATCCGCATACCGCCGACCAAAATAATATCCAGCACAATGTTGATAATCGACGCCGCGATCAGATACCGCATGGGGCTGCGGCTGTCGCCGACCGACTGCAAAATGCTGGCGCCCACATTGTACATCACCACCGCGATGGAGCCGAAAAAGTAAGTGCGGAAATACGCCACCGAGTTGACTAAGACGTTTTCGGGTGTACCCATCCAGCGCAGGATCTGCGGGGTCAGCAGCACGCCCACCACCGTCAGCACCGCGCCCGCCGCAAGCCCCAGCGCCACTGTAGTGTGGATCGTGCTGCGCAGGCGCTTCCAGTCCTTGGCGCCGAAATACCGCGCCACCACAACGCCCGCGCCCAGCGACACGCCGTTGACAAAGCCCGTCAGCAGAAAAATCAGGCTGCCGGAGGAGCCGACCGCCGCCAGCGCCTCGCCGCCCAGAAAATTGCCCACGATCAGCGAGTCGGCGGCATTGTACAGCTGCTGAAACAGGTTGCTGATGAAGATCGGCAGGGCAAACAGCAGCATCCCCTTGGACACGCTGCCTTCGGTCAGATTTGTAGTACGCTGCATCGACATTTGTTTTGCCAAACGCTCCTTTTCCTTTTGCTATTTTCACCAAACTGTGAAATTTAATTATAGCACCCTATAACAAAATAAGCAAGCAAAAAGGGCAGGGGACACCGCAAAAGCGGCACCTCCTGCCCTTGTGTTTTAGAAAAAGCTTCTCATATACGCAATGTCCGATGCCGCCTTGGCGGGTACGGCTTCCTCCCGCATGACGGACAGCGTTTTTTGCGGCAGCTGCCGCAGCATGGCAAACGCCCCCGCGTAGTCCACGCCGGATTCCTCCAGCGGGGTACTCATCAGGCTGCCGTCGGGGCGGATGGCTTGCCCCTTAAAATGCACGGCGGCAATTTTGTCGCCGTACCATTCGCCCACCTGCTGCCAGATTTTTTCCTGACAATCGGCGTTGTCGGCGTTGACCATATTCGCCATATCAAAAATGACCTTGAGGTTGGGGCTGCGCATCGTGTCCAGCACGCGGCGCACGGCGGCGGGGTCGTTCATACTGTGGTAGGTCACCGCCTCAATGCCGATGGAAACGCCCAATTCCTCGGCGGCGGGCAGCAGCTCCGCCAAGCTGCGGCACAAAAGCGTCTGTGCCTGTTCGCGGGTGGTCCAGGCAGGCTGCAGCACCATCTTGGTGGTTTCGGTGCCGATGCACCCCGCACCGATCATCTTGGCAATGCGCAGCTGGCTTTTAAAGTCCGCCACGTTTTTTTCCCGCGCCTCGGTGTTCAGCGCCAACTCCACATAGGTACCCAGCACCGCCACCTGCACACCGTGCGCCTGCTCGGCGGCCAGCGTCTGCCGCGCCAGTTCATCGGTGACATCTGCATAGCTTTTTACTGTAGGCACGACCTTTTTGTAGGCAAGCTGCACGGCAGAAAACCCATCCGCCGCCACTTTGGCAAACTGCTCGTCCACGGCGCCCCGCCCGTAATCGTGCAGGCGCACGCCAACTATAAATTGCGGCATACCGTTTCCTCCTTACACTTTTTCTGCCAGAATTTCGGTGTACGCCAGCAGCAGGGGACCCACACCCTTGGCGTCGTTCTCCACAACCGGCTCGCTGAAATAGTACGCCAGACTGCCGTCGCGGCGGGTCGCACCGCCAAGTCCTGCCACCAGGCAGATACCGCCCAGCTGCAAGGCACCGTCCGCACCCTTGCCAAGGTGCTTGTCGCAGGTGCCATAGAACGCCTTTTCGCCGTAGGCGGCATAGCGCTTGGGCAGGTAGCCCAGCCGCACGCCCTTCAGCACTGCGTAGGCAAACAGCGCACTGCCGGAGGTTTCCAGATAGTTACCCGGCACGCCCGGCTTGTCAATGACCTGCCAGAACATCCCGCTCTCGGCGTCCTGCCAGGCAAGCATCGCATCCACGGCATCCTTCAGCATCGCCATAATAGCGCGGTATTCATAGTACAGCTGCTCGTCCATGCGCTCCAGCACGTCCACCATCGCCACCAGGAACCACCCCATCGCGCGCAGCCAGAAGTTCGCGCTGCAGCCGGTTTCGGGGTTTGCCCAGTACATCTGGCGGCTCTCGTCATAGCCGTGGTAGTACAGCCCGGTGGCGGGGTCCTTCATATATTTTTTGATGTTCATAAACTGCTTGTAGCTGTCAATGCAGCCGTGCATCCCGTTGCAGCGGGTTTCGTACTCCATATAAAAGGGCTGCGCCATATAGGTGCCGTCCAGCCAGACCTGCCACGGATAGATTTTTTTGTGCCAGAAGTTGCCCTCCTTGGTGCGAGGCTGGGTTTCCAGCTGGCTGCGCACCGTTTCAATGGCATCGCGGTAGCGCTGCTCGCCCGTCAGATCGTACAGGGCAAACAGGTTTTTGCCCTGATTGACGTTGTCAAGGTTGTACTCCTCCACGTCGTAGGTTTTGATCACGCCGCCGTCCTTGACAAAATAATCCAGAAAATCCTTGCTGAAGGTCAAAAATTTCTCGTCCCCGGTGGTTTTGTACAGGCTCAGGCAGGCGGTGATCATACAGCCGTCAATGTAGTTCCACTTGTTGGGCTTGCCGCTGCGCACCTTTTCAATGTTCCAAAGCGGGGCTTCGGCGGTGCTGCCGGCAATCAGATAGTCCACATACTGTCCCAGCGTGGTCAAAATTTCTTCGTGGGTCATAGGGTCAATCCTCCTCAAAGTTTTCTACATGGGTCAGCTGAAGGCGTTCGCCCTCATAACCCTCGATTTTCACATTGTGCAGCTCGACCGTGCGCACGTTTTCCGCCCAGACACCCAGCTTGCAGCTGGCGTTGGCGCCGCACATCATGGCAGCCTGACCGGGGCGGGCATCCTTGGCAAAGTCAATGGTGACATTGTGCATACTGACGCGCTCAATGGGCTGCTCCGGCAGACCGCTGAACCAACAGCCCGCGTACTGGGCGTCGGTGGCGGTCACATCCTCCATCTCCAAACTGCCCAAGGTGGGGGTCATCTCGTCCACAGGCTGCGGCTCGTGGCTCTGCACATAGTTGCTGCGCCCGTCGGGGTCGCAGAAATAGAACATATTGATAACAAACGGGGTCAGCACGCCGTCCATAATGACATTGCGGAACACCAGCCCGTCAATTACGGCATACTTGCCGCGCCCGCGGCGGGTCTTGACGCGCAGACCGCGGTCGGTGTGGTCCATCAGGCACTGGGTCACGGTGACGTTTTTGACACCGCCGCTCATCTCGCTGCCGATCACCAGCCCGCCGTGTCCGCGGCTGAGGCAGCAGTTGCGGATGGTCACGTTCTCACAGGGGACATGGCAGTTCATACCCATAAACACCTTGCCGGATTTCAGCGCAATGCAGTCGTCGCCCACATGGACGTGATCCCCGATGATGTTGACATTCTTGCAGCTTTCGGGGTCGATGCCATCGGTGTTGGGGCTGGTAGAGCTGTTGCGGATGCGGATATCCAGAATATCCACATTGTCGGTGTAGGTGGGGTGGATGGTCCAGGAATAGCTGTTGCACACCTTGACGCCGTGCAGCACCACGTTTTGGGCGTGGCTGGTAAAGAACATACGCGGGCGCCACGCTATACGGCGCTCCTTGGGGTTCTGGTACCAGTCGCCGTTCTGGGCGTTGCCGTCCAGCGTACCCTCGCCGGTGATGGTGACGTTGGCTTCATTGATGATGTTGATCAGCCCGGCAAAGCAGTCCAAGGGGTTACCCTCCCACAGACCGAGATAGCACTCCTTTTCTTCCTTGGCGTCGCGCAGCACACCAGGCAGGATGGGGTAATCCTCGCGGCGGGTGCCGCCCAGCAGGGTGCAGCCCTTTTCCAGATACAGCGTCGTATCGCTGTGCAAAAACAGACTCTGGGTGCGGTAGACACCGGCGGGCACATAGACCGTGCCGCCCTTGGGGCAGGTGGAAAGCGCCGCCTGCAATTTGGCGGTGTTGTCGGTTTCGCCGTCGGCGACCAGCCCGTAGCGGGCAGCATCCACAAAAAAGCTCTCCGGCACGGTGGCAAAGCGCAGCTCTGCCGACTCGCTGCCGTCAGAAACCGTCAGCGTGTACTCGGTGTCCGGCTGCAGCGAAAACAGCGAAAACACGTTGGTATCCCCGGAAAGCACCGTCTTGCCGTTCAGCTGCACGGTGTAGGGCACCGGGGCGCGGTAGCAGCTGTGGTTGATCAGCTCAAACACGGCACTGCGCGTCATAGCGCGTACGAGCGTAATTTTCATAATAAAATCTCCCTATATAAAAAAAGAATTGAAATGCAGCAAAAAACGTGCTATTCTAAAGTATATGACAAGATTCACGCCTGCCTTGCAGCAAGCGAAAAATGAGGTGCCGTATGGTTTCGGAATACACTTATTCGCCCCATGTCGATTTTTTTATCGACCGCGTTGACCGCGACAACGGGTATGAGATGCCCAGCTTCCACATCCACCACAAGTACGAAATTTACTATGAGATCGAGGGGACCCGCCGCTATTTTATCGAGGATGCCGCCTACATTGTCAATGCGGGCAGTGTCGTTCTGATCGGCGAGAACCAGATCCACAAGACCGCCTCGGTGGCGGACACCCCGTCGAGCCGTATCGTGATGAATTTCAGTGGGGAATATCTGGACAGTCTGGCGGAAATCTTCCCGGATGTGGACTTTTTCTCCTTTTTAAACGAGGAGCATAACCACCTGCTGTGCAACCTGTCGGTCAAGCAGCAGAACCAGATTCAAGGCGTGCTGCAGCAGCTGATTCTGCTGCAGGAGGAAGTCACCCCCGAAAGCGACGCTATGCGCAAGATGCTGCTGGCGACCCTGCTGCTGACGCTGAAATCCCTGTGCCGCATCCAGCAGGAGCAGGGCGGCGAGAACGGGCGCGTCAGCAACCAGATCGTGGATCAGATCCAGGGCTACATTGCCGAGCATTACGCCGAGAAGCTGACCCTGACCGGCATTGCCAGCCAGTTCTACATCAGCCCCTACTATCTCAGCCGCCTGTTCAAGCGGGCGATCAACCTGAGCCTGATTGAGTACATCAACGGCGTGCGCATCAAGGCGGCGCAGAATTTGATTGAAAAATCCAACGAGAGTGTTTCTGAGGTTGCCGAAAAAACCGGCTTTATGACAACCGCGCATTTCCGCCGGGTGTTCAAGGATGCCACCGGGCTTTCGCCCCAGCAGTACCGGCAGTATTATAAGCGCGTGAATAAGTAAGTTATGTTTTTGCCTTCGCCCGTTGCGGGCGGGGGATTTTTTTGTTTTATGTAAACTCCCGTGCGATAGGGCAGGGGAGAGGGTTTTCAAAAGAAAGGCTGCCCCGCACCGCAGATTTGTGGTGCGGGGCAGCCGTGTTTGCGGGGGGATTGGGCAATACCGCTTAGCCCTTAACGGCACCGGCGGAAATACCGTCGATGAAGGCATCCTGTGCGCAGAAGAAAACAACCAACTGCGGGATGATGGAAATCAGGGACAAGGCAAGGATACGGTTCCAGTTAAAGCCGTTGTCGGCGTCCATGGACATTTTAACAAAGATGGACATGGGGTATTTGCTGGGGTCCTGAACGTAAAGCAGGGGACCCATAAAGTCGTTGCAGCTCCACATAAACTGGAACAGCGCGCACGCCACCAGAGAGGGGCTGAGCATGGGGCAGATGATCTTGTACAGGATCTTGACCGAACCGCAGCCGTCGATGGCTGCCGCTTCGTCCAGGTCGTGGGGGATGCTGCGCATAAACTGCACCAGCTGGTAGACAAAGTAGGTTTCGGTGGCGAACAGGGTGGGAACCCACAGGGGCAGATACCACTTGCTGTTGATCCAGCCGAAGGTGTTGTACATCAGGTACTGGGGAACGTTCAGAACGACCTGCGGCAGGAACAGGGTGGAGATCATAATGCCGAACAGCAGGTTCTTGCCGCGGAACTGGAAGCGGCTGAAGCCGTAGGCGGCAACCACCGAGGAGATGACCGTGAACACGACCTTGGGCAGAACGTAGCTGTAGGTGTTCAGGAAGGCGCGCCAGATGTTGATGTCGCCGCCGTAGTTGGAGGTAACGGCATCAATGTAGCCCTGCAGGGTGGGGTTGGCGGTCACAAAGCCGATGCCGGAGAAAATTTCGGCGTTGCTCTTAAAGGTAGCGCCGATCATCCAGACCAGCGGGTAGATCATAATGACACCGACAAGGATCAGCACAAAATACTGAAAAAACTTGCCGACTTTATGTGCGGTAGACAGTTTCATCGTATGCTTCCTCCTTAATCAGCGTAGTAGACCCAGTGCTTCTGGCTGCTGAAGGCGATGACCGTCAGCAGGGCAACAGCGATGAACATAACCCATGCCAAGGCGCACGCCATACCCATTTCGTTGGACCTGAAGGCGTAGTTGTAGATCAGCAGGGAAACCAGCGTGGTTGCATTGCGGGGACCGCCCTGGGTAATGATGTAGGGACCGTTGAATTCCTGGAACGCCTGTGCAATCTGGGTGACCAGGTTGTAGAAGATAACCGGGGTGATCATCGGCACGGTGATGGAGAAGAACTGCTTGGTCTTGGAGGCACCGTCAATGGTGGCAGCCTCGTACAGATCGGCAGGCACACCCTTCAGCGCGGCGAGGAACAGCACCATAGCGGAGCCGAACTGCCACACACGCAGCAGGCAGATGACGAACAGTGCCCACTGCTTATCTGCCAGCCAGTTGGGACCGGCAACGCCGAAAATGCCCAGAATGGTGTTGATGATGCCGGTGTCCTTAAACAGCGCACGCCACAGAACCGCAATGGCCACAGAGCCGCCCAGAATAGAGGGGATGTAGTACACCGTGCGGAACATATTGACGAACTTGATCTTAAAGTTCAGGATGTACGCAATGAACAGGGCAAAAACCAGCTTCAGCGGCACCGTGATAAAGGCATACTTGACGGTGGTCAGCAGGACGGAAACGGTCTTGCGGCTGCTGAAGATCTCAACGTAGTTCATAATGCCGTACTGATGGATGCCCTTGAAGAAGTTCAGGTCAGTAAAGCTGTATACCAGCGAACTGGCAAAGGGATAGGCCTTAAAAATCAGGAAACCGAGAATCCACGGAATCAGGAAAAACAGGCCGGTGTTTTCGTCGCACCATTTCTTGAACGGGGTGCGAATCACTGTTTTGGCGGCAGTAGTGCTCATCCAAAAACCTCCTTTTCGGCAGCGTGTCTGCAAACAAAGGAAGTCGGCCCCGCCGGTAACGGGGCTGGGCCGACTTTCGTTACGAAACTATAAGGGCAAATCAGGCAGCATTCAGAACATCGGTGACGCCATCCAGCAGAATCTCAGCAGCTTCCTCAGCGCTGTACTCGCCGTAGCTGAAGCCGTCGAACACGTCAGTGTAAACACCCTCGGTGGTGTCCTTCAGCTTGCTGGACTCGAAGTAGGGGTCCAGGGGGAAGTCCACGAAAGCCAGAACCTTGGTGTTGGCCTCGAGAACCAGGGGCTTCACGGCACCGGCAGCCTCAGCAGCAGCCAGACCGGCGGAAGAAGCGGGGATGCCGCACTCGGAACCGATGATGGCAGCGCCTTCGCCGTTCCACAGGAAGTCGATCAGGGCAGCAGCCTCAACAGGATGCTGGCAGGAGGTGGTGATGGCCATGCCCATGGAAACCTTGGAGAAACCGCCGTTGGCCTTGTCGCCGAACTTGATTTCCTCGCCGACGGTGAAGCCGGAAGCGTCCTCCAGAGCCTTCTGGTACTTGTTGGCAGCGGAATCCCACTCGAAGATGCCGGCGTACTTGCCGCCGATCCACTGCTCGGACTTATCGATGGAATCGAAGCCGGCGGCGATCATGGTTTCACGGGTGGGGATAACGTGGTTGTCCTCCAAGGACTGGATGAAGTTCAGACCGTCAACGATCTCTTCCTCGGTGTACTGGCACTCGTTGTTCTCAACCCATGCCTTGCCGTAGTTGGACTCGAGGTAGTAGGTCATCAGGATCATACGGTCGTACTGACCGATAGCCAGAGGATAGTAGTCGTTGCCCAGCTTCTCTTGGAAAGCCTTGCCGGCGGCGATCAGGTCGTCATAGCTGGTGGGAACATTCTCAATGCCGGCGGCCTTGAAGGTGTTCATGTTCCAGTAGAAGATACGACCGGTCATGGAGATAGGCACAGCCTGCAGGGCGTCGCCCACGATGCAGGCGTTCTTGGCGGCGTCGCTCCACTGGGTCAGGTCGATGACATCGCTGTAGTCGCGCAGGTCAACGAACTTCTCGGCGGTGGGGCTGTACTGGTACAGCCAGTTCCAGTTGACCTGCATCACGTCAGAACCCTGGTTGGCAGCCAGTGCGGTGGACTGGGCTTCTTCCCAGCCGGACCAGGCGCCGTAGTTGGTCTTCACGGTGATGTTGGGGTACTTCTGCTGGAAAGCTTCCAGAGCCTTCTGGTAAGCCTCGTGGCGGGAGTCGCCGCCCCACCAGCTGATGCTCAGCTCGATGGGATCGGTGGTGTTGATTTCGTGACCCTCGGCAGCAGCCTCAGAGCTGGAAGCAGCGGGGGTGGAATCGGCGGCGGCAGCGGAGCTGCTGGTTGCTGCGGTGCCGCAGCCAGCCAACAGACCGGCGGTCATGGCAGTGGCAACAGCAAGAGAGATTGCCTTCTTCATACGTTTTTCCTCCTAATCGAATGCGATTGTATATTGGCGTTCCGTGCGCGGGATTTCCGCCGCGGTGTAAGCCTTTCGCTTGCCTATATGATAGCAAAATATGACAGTAAAAAAAATAGCCGATTTAGTTTCTTCTTACGGAAAACGCGCATTTCTTGCTTTTGTGCTTGTAACTATTTTGTCACCACCGTGAATTTGACTGAACTAATGCATATAAATTTGTGCATCTTGCACAATGCCACTTTCAGTTTCGCTGCACAGCGGGCAACCGTCATTTTTATGTGGGCAGCTTTCTTCTGCTTTGTTTTCTTATTTTTTACGTTATTACGCACAATATTTATATTCAGTGCAAAAATCGCGCCTTTATTGCAAAATTTGCGTGCAAGATATGTTCTTACGCGGGTTTTTGTGCGCAAAAAATGCCGCATCGGTGCAAATTCGCACCCAATGCGGCATATCTTGCGCTGTCCTTACTCGGCCTTGGGGTGCCGTGCCAGAAATGCGCGGTACTCGCGGTACCAGCATTGGGGGCAAAGGCTTTGGTACTGCACGTCGTCCACCGTGTCGATGGCGACCTGCGCGCCCTCAAACACAAACTCGCCGTTGACCTTGCGCCCGTTGCAGATCGCCTTGCGTCCGCAGGCACAGATGGTTTTCAGCTCCTCGATCGTGTGTGCCAGCTCCAACAGGCGGGTCGAGCCGGGGAACCCCCGCATCATAAAATCCGCCCGCAGCCCGTAGCAGATGACCGGGATGCTCAAGTCCACCGTCACGCGGAACAGCTGCTCCGCCTGTTCGGGGGTAAAAAACTGGCTTTCATCGCACAGGATGCAGGCGGGTGCGCCGTGTTCGGCGGCTTCGGCGCGCACCAGCTCGACAACATCCATCTCCGGGGTGACAAGCACATCCACTTTACAGCTTATGCCCAGCCGCGACACAATGCAGTCCTGCCCTTTGGTGTCCACCGCAGGCTTTAAGATCAGCACCCGCATACCGCGCTCTTTATAGTTGTAGGCAACCTGCATCAGGGCTGTGGTCTTGCCGCTGTTCATCGCGCCGTAGCGGAAATACAATTTTGCCATCAGGCACGCTCCTTTTATTCCTCGGTCATGTTGCGCAGGCGGTAGCCAAGGCTCATCAGGCTGTCGCCCAGATGGACATTTTCCACCGTGACCTGCGGATATTCCACGGACAGATCATAGTGGCTGAAGTTCCAAAAGCCCTGAATGCCCAAGCGCACCAGCTCGCCCGAAAGATCTACCGCGCTCTGGCGGGGGACACACAGCACCGCCACGATGGGGTGATGCTCGTTGCAAAAGCTTTCCAGCTCCTGCAGCGGGTAGATGGGTACGCCGCACATCTCCTTGCCGACCAGCTCCGGGTTGATGTCAAACACGCCCAGCAGCGTGTAGCCGTTGGTATCCCGGCTGATAAAGCTGGACACTGCCGAGCCCAAATGACCCGCGCCGATCAAAATGGTGGGCAGACGTTCGCCGTCGCCGAACAGCAGCTTGCCGATCTCGGCGCGCAGCACGTCCACCTTGTAGCCGATGCCCTGCTGACCAAAGCCGCCGAAGCAGTTGAAATCCTGCCGCACCTGACTGGCAGTGGTACCCATCATATGTGCCAATTCGCTGGAGGAAATTTTTTCTTTTCCGTCCACCGAAAGGTTGGTCAGATAGCGGTAGTATTTCGGCAGGCGCTTGATCACCGGCAGCGAAACCTTGTTTTGTATAGCCATAATAACACCTCTTTGCGGCTGCCTATCAGCCGCGCTTATACCAAGGGCAATACCGCATAATTCTAAGTGCCGATACGGCGAGCGAGGTGCGGCAGA
>ERZ1034882.614-NODE-614-length-16349-cov-12.871241_pt1 | contig 16349 bp, 15 predicted proteins | sample MGYA00520606_ERZ1034882 | MGnify/ENA primary metagenome ERZ1034882 (study PRJEB33766, sample SAMN09781726) | gut metagenome | biome: gut microbiome | host: Homo sapiens | place: Madagascar | study: EMG produced TPA metagenomics assembly of the PRJNA485056 data...
CAGTCAGATAGCACCGCTATCTTCCTTGGAAGAAGCGGTCGAAACTGAAGTTTTTTACTCTCAAACCTTCAAACAAACAATTCAAAACAGCTTCTAAGAATTGCAGAAAAAAGGTCTTTGAAAATGCATAGACTGCAATTCTGTCGGGCAAAACCGCCGAAAGGGCTTGTTTTGACGACGGAATTGCAGAGGAATTATATGTGTGGGGCTTTGCTGGGCCTTCCGGAGTGCAAATCTATAGCAAACAAATCAAAAATAGCCTCTAAACGGCTGGCATAAGAGAATCGTCCGCCGCGAAACAGATTCGCGAAATCCGGGAACTGTAAAGTTTCTTTACGAAATGCGGTTAACAACAGCACTAAGGTTAGGTCCAACAGGCGGCCAATGATGATACCCGGCAGGCCAGCGGGGGACTCCCGTGAGCGGAAAGGCGCTTCCTGCGCACGAGGCGAGCCAGCGGGGGGCTCCCGTGAGCGGAGAGGCGCTTCCTGCGCACGAGGCAGGCCAGCGGGGGCCTCCCGTGAGCGGAAAGGTGCTTCCTGCGCACGAGGCAGGCCAGCGGGGGATTCCCGTGAGCGGCAAGGTGCTTCCTGCGCACGAGACAGGCCAGCGGGGGTCTCCCGTGAGCGGAAAGGCTCTTCCTGCGCACGAGGCAGGCCAGCGGGGGATTCCCGTGAGCGGCAAGGTGCTTCCTGCGCACGAGACAGGCCAGCGGGGGATTCCCGTGAGTGGAAAGGCGCTTCCTGCGCACGAGGGCCAGCGTGGGACTCCCGTGAGCGGAGAGGTGCTTCCTGCGCACGAGGCAGGCCAGCGGGGGACTCCCGTGAGCGGAGAGGCGCTTCCTGCGCACGAGGCAGGCCAGCGGGGGGCTCCCGTGAGCGGAGAGGTGCTTCCTGCGCACGAGGCTATCTCTGAAGGGGGGCTTGGTCGCTCTGCTTTCTAAGCGCAGGTGCGATGAATGACCGAAGATAGTTCTTGATAATATTTTCCTTTGGAAATTTGTTTTATTGGAAATTAATTCCGTACTTTGGGAAAGTTTTCGTTGGAAACTATTGTATAAATGCTTGTTAATTATTTAAAACACTGATTATTATGAATGCAATTACGTTAAAGGCGCTCTTTTGCATCAGCGGGGTGGCTGTCGGTGGGCTTCTTCTGTTCTCTTCTTTTGAGACCAAGGCTACAGAAAGGTGGGGAATAGGAAGTGCTTTGGTTGCCGAGTCTGTCGAAGTGGCTCTGACTCGGGTTGCTGAGTTGGGAGTTGAGAAGATGGATCTGGAAAATTCTGGAGTTAAAACGCTGAAAGGAAATGAATTGACGACTGAGATGCCGAATGCCGAAAGGTTGACGGCTGAACAGAAAGCAGAGCTGTCGGGTGCAGGAAGACCGGCGGAAGAGCAGGGTGTTGAGATGACGGGTGCGGTAAGGCCAGATGAGGAGACGGCGGCGAAGGAAAAGCCGACGACAAAGGTGGTGCACATCACCAAGGCTGATTTCCTTAAGAAGGTCTACGACTTCGAAAAGAACCCCGATGAGTGGAAATATCTCGGATCTCAGCCGGCCATTGTCGATTTCTATGCGGACTGGTGCGGGCCGTGCAGGCAGCTGTCGCCTGTGCTGGACGAACTGGCCAAGGAATATTCAGGAAAACTCACCATCTACAAGGTCAATGTGGACAATGAGAGGGGACTGGCTACATTTTTCGGCATAAGATCGATTCCGACGCTTCTGTTCATTCCGATGAAGGGTAAGCCGCAGAGGTCTCTCGGGGCTTTGTCTAAGACGGAGCTCAAGGGAATCATCAAGGATGTTCTTAAAGTTGAGCTGTAGTTGGTAGGTCGTGGAGAATAAGAAGAACACAATCTGCCGCCTTCGCGAGATCCATAGGGCGATCTCCGGGCTGGACGCTGAGTTTCAGAGGAAATTCGGGCTGAACCTGAACGAGGCGATGCTTCTCTGCTTCCTTGCGGGGCAGGGAAGCGCTTCGGCATCGGAACTATCAGATGAGTTGGGGCTTACACATTCGAATATGTCCAAGGTTCTTGCCTCGGCGGAAAAAACATCCCTCATCAGCCGGAAACTTAACCCGGCTGACAAGCGGGGGATGATCTTCTCGCTTACAGACGAGGGCCGCATCCGGCTCGCCTCCATCCACTGTGAGGAATTGGTGATCCCGGACTTACTCAAAGGAATCCTTGATTAGGCTCAGAGTCTTCCGCACTTCCTTGCAGTCATTGTGGAACAAGACCTCTAAAGATCCGCTGTGTGCTAATCTGAAGAATTCCCTCACTTCCCTGACCGTCTGAAGTCCTTGTGGAACAAGACCTCTAAGTAACGTGAAAAAAATAACCTGCCTCAGATTAGGAGAAGATTTTCGAGGATAGATCTATTTTCGAAGAAGGAGTGTGCCGGTGGCACATGACTGATGAGAAAACAGATATAGACCGAAAAGATTCCTTAAGATGAGGCAGGTTATTCTTTGAAGGTTACTAAAGATCCGCTGTGTGGGTAAGCTTGCCGTCGGTGTCGTAGATCCTGACGGCGATCTTTTTGACGTTCACGGTGATCTCCATCCTCTGCCACTGGCCGTTGGTGATCACAGGGAAGGATGCGTCGGTTGATCCAACTTCGCGGAAAGAGTACTTGTGCACGTGGCCGCTCAGCATCAGATCGACACCCGCACCGTTGAGGATAGGCAGGAACTTCTCCGACATATTCAGATTGCCGTGCCATGCGTCCTTGATCTGAGGGGGAATATGGTTGAAGACGATCCTTCTTTCGGCGTTCTTCCACTCATCACTCTCCACCACGCCCTTGAGCCATTTGGCCTCCTCGTTCAGATAAGGCTCCGAGCAGAGCCGTCCTTGGTTCTCGATGTCGCTGTCCACCTTGTCCTCGCCGCCGTCCAGCACCAGAAACAGGAACTTGCCATATTTGAAGGTGTAGTAGGGGCCGTGCTCCGGGAAGTCGAAATATTCAGAGATCCGCAGCGCGTCCCTGCCTCTGAACTCGTGGTTGCCGCGGGCCATGAAGAGAGGAGTCTGGTCGGCGAACAGGTCGCTGGCCGGCTTGAGGTAGTGCCGGACGATCTTCTCGCTGTAGGCCAGGTCGGAGGTCATGTCTCCGTTGAACAGAACGAAGTCGAACTCCTTGTTCTTCTCCTTGTCCGCGAACAGTCTGCGCAGTAGCGAGTCCTGGGCGTGCACGTCGTTGACAACGGCGAACCTGACCTCGCTGTAATCCTCTTTGAGAGTGGTGGCCTTAGGCAGGTCAACCTTGTAGGCCGGCGCTCCGGAGCCTTTCCCGTAGACCGGATTGTAGTTGTTGTGGTAGTCCTGCACCGCCGTCATCATCACCCTGTAGCGGTAGCTGGTGCCGGGCTTAAGCCCGCCAACCGTCACCTTGTGGATCTTGCCGATAGGCTTCAGCCCGTGGCCGCGCATGTCGTAGTACTTCGGCCTGTCCTTGTAGTAGAAATTCTCCTCGTTGTCCGGAGCGATCTCCACCCACCCCACGGCATCTACATCCGTCATCCACATCACCGTGAAGCTGTCCGTGGTAACATTCTGAAGGTAAGGCCCGCACACAATCCTGGCAATGGCCGGCCTGTTCTGCGCCTCCGCCAAAAACGGCAGCACCGCCAGAACCGCAATCAAAAGGTACTTTCTCATATTCTTGAATATCACTGTTTATCGTCTGTTCGTCAGAGGCCCGGCCAAAGAAGCCCGGCAAACCGTCCGTCCGTTTCGTTGAACACAAATTTACTTCGTTTTGCCGAAAAGGCAAAATCATTGGTGCGGTTCTTTCAATCCGCAATGGATGAGTCCACTTGAAAAAGTCGTTTTTGAAAAACATGTGCCTCGCAGATACTTCTGTAAGGGGTAAAAAGTGGCAAATGGCACTTTTTCAAGTGGGCTCATGGATCCAAATGTTCGAAATGACTATAATTCATTATTTTTGTGTTTGGTTCCGAGACTCTTCTATGTGGTTAAGGAACGATTATAATAACCAATAATGTATTGAATAGTTATGAACAGCATGCTGATGAGGGGCTTGATGATCGGCCTGACTGCGCTGTCAGGCAGTCTGGCTTTGTCGGCTCAGGTTGTGGTTTCTTCAGGATTTGAACAACTTGACAGATGGGCGTCCGAGTGCCTTGCCGAAAGGAGTATGACCCTTGGTTATCCAGGCAACAATGACATAAGACTGGAGGAGTTTTACCGCTGGTACACAGGAAAACAGGCTTTGATTCCATTAGCGTCAGCGGTCATAAATTCTTCGGCATCGACAGCCCTTGCGGACTCTTCATCACAACCCGCGACGTTTACGACAATCAGTCAACCTACGACATCTCTTATCTGAACGCCAACATGCGCATGATAAACTGCTCACGATCAGGAATCGAGCCACTCAAATTTTGGTGGCTTATGAAAACGGTCGGCGATGAAGGCTGGACAGAGCAGGCCGCGAGGATTTTTGAAAACACGCGATACCTTAAGTCTGAGCTTAAAAGGATAGGTTGGCCTTATTGGAACAATGAATATAGCAACACGGTCATATTCCGCCGTCCTTCCGCCAAAGTCGTAAGGAAATATAATCTCGCTTGCGGCGAGGACGCGGCGTTTGGCGGAAAGCTGTCGCATGTTGTCGTCATGCAGCATGTCACAAAGGATTCGATCGACAGGCTCATCGCCGATCTGCGGAACGAGACAATCTCGGATCTGTGACGTCAATCGCATTCCCGCACATCTGGGTCGTCTCAGCCGACGAAATCCTTTGGCAGGACACCGAACTGCCTGAAGAAGCATTTGGCGAAGTACGACGGGGTGTTGAAGCCTACCATGTAGCAGATCTCATTGACCTTGTACTTTTGCTCGGCCAGCAGGCTGGCGGCCTTGCGCAGACGCATCTCCTTGATGAAATTGTTAGGAGTCATGCCGCAGGCCTCCTTGGTACGCTCGAACAGGACGGAACGGCTCAGGTGCATCTGCTCCGCCAAGTCATCGACGGAGAAATCCATGTCGGTAAATCTCACAGACACTATCTCGCTGATTTGCTGAAGGAATTGCTCGTCGCCTTTACCCTGCACGGTGCTTCTTAACGGGGCGTACGGACGTTTGCTGAAACTGTCCCAGATCATTTTTCTCTTGTCGAGAATGCCGTTCCGCTTGCTCCGGGAGGTGGTGCCTGTTATGTTATGGCTCCTATTCGATGATTTTTGTTATTTTTGGTAAGCGTTAAAAAATAAGTTGAACTAAATTTGTGTCAGATTTAGTTCAAGTTATTTTTCAATGATCACTTGATGTATGCATTAAAATTTTGAATGATATGAAAAGGTTTCTTATTGTGATGGCGGCGGTGTTGCTGACTGCTTTGTCCGTGTCTGCGAAAGTCTCTCTTCCATCGCTCGTCGGTGACAACATGGTTCTTCAGCGCAACACTTCCGTGAATGTCTGGGGAAAGGCCAAGGCCGGGGCAAAGGTCTCAGTGTCTGTGTCATGGAGCAAGGAAAGGTATCGTACCAAAGCTGATCCGGACGGGAATTGGCGTGTCAGGGTAGCGACCGCTGACGCCGGCGGCCCTCACACCATGACCATCTCTGACGGCGAGCCGGTCACCGTCCGGGGGATCATGCTCGGCGAGGTTTGGCTTTGCTGTGGGCAGTCCAACATGGAGATGCCGCTCTGCGGTTTCATGATGCAGCCGGTCGAAAATTATCCCGAGTACCTGATGGATGTCCCTACCGAGGCCTCCTTGATCAGGTTTTTCCAGGTTCCTCGGGTTCCGGCTGACGAACCGGCGGACACCTGCGGAGGAGAATGGCTTTTGCCTACCATGAGGAACGCGAGTCAGTTCAGCGCCTGCGGTTATTTCTTCGGCAGGGCGTTGTCCAAGGCTCTCGTAGGTGTGCCGGTGGGTCTGATCTCCTCGAACTGGGGAGGCACACGCATCGAATGCTGGATGAGCGATGAGGCAATCCTCTCCACCGAGGGGATCAACCATGAGTTCGCCCTCTCCGGAGAAGGGGTCACCAGTGAGCCCCACAGGCTGTTCAACTCGATGATCTGGCCTCTGCGCCATTACACGGCCAAGGGATGGATCTGGTACCAAGGGGAGTCGAACAGGATCAACTGGTTTGACTATAGGAATCTTATGGTTTCCATGGTTGACTTGTGGAGGAATATCTGGGAGGATGAGGGAATGCCGTTCTATTTCGTTCAGCTTGCCCCTTACCCCTACAACGGCGAGGGACTGCGCTCTCTGCCTCTGGTCGTGGAGGCACAGTACCAGGCAATGGCTCAAATCCCTCATAGCGGCATTGCCGCAACGACAGACATCGGCAGCCGTACTTGCATACATCCTCGGAAGAAGATGGAGGTGGGCACCAGGCTTGCATGGCTCGCGCTCCGTAACGACTATGGTGTCGATGGAGTGCCGCTTCCTGCTCCGACCTACAAGTCGATGGAGAAGGAGTACAACGATTACCACAAGTGCAACCAGCTTGTCCTGAGTTTCAACAATCTTTCCGGACAGAATGAGTTCAATGAGTCCGACAGCATTCTCGGTTTCGCCTCGGACGGCTACTACACTCCGGGAGGCTTTGAGATCGCCGGGGCGGACAAGGTCTGGCATAAGGCCAAAGTCAACTTCCGCTGGTGGCAGAATAAGATTGAAGTCTGGTCGGAAGATGTCCCCGAGCCTGTAGCCGCTCGCTATGCTTTCAGAAACTATCCCGAGGACGCAAACGTGATGACAACCTCCGGTCAGCCTTTCGCTCCGTTCAGAACGGATGACTGGGAAGTCAAAGATGTGGGAATAATAAAATAAAAACGTGATGAAAAGGATTCTGTGGGCCATTCTGGCGCTGGTAACGAGCGCCAATGCGGCATATTCGCAGACATGCTGGACAATCGGAACGGACGGTTCTATAGAGCTGAATCCCGAAAGGATCGTCCTGCCATATTCCGACCACATCGAGATGAGCGGGGAACAGGTTTCCTGCGTCCTTCGATGGATGGTTGACGAAAAAGGCCTGTTCGGCCAGGAAAGATCGTTGGTTTTCCCGATGCTTCGCCGTGTCCCTAATGACACGCACGCCAGCCTGCTTTACAGGATGGGCACGGACGTCATGTCGCTGGTCGGGATCAACTCTCTTGTCCCTCGGCAGCTTTCCACTAAGAAAGTGTCCATAAACGGAGCCCTTTCCGTTGTCAATGAATATGGTGTCGGGAAGGCCAATGTCGGTGGCGCCCGCGGTGACTACACGAGGCCTGTCGCGGAAGTGAGCCAGACGATCTTTCCCAGCCGTACCCTTCCAATGGTCTGCGAGATCTATGTCTTGAGGAATATTTCGGACAAGCCATTGACGGTAAGCGTTCCTGAGTTCAGCCAAGTGGTAAGGACCCTGGCCGGAGAAGGGCTGGACGGCAGTTATGTGATCAGGGCCGATATATTCGGAAGCGGGACTTATGTCCTTGCGCCGCGGAACGAGATAAGGTTCCATGCGGCCTTTCAGGCTTATCGGGCCGACACGGAAAGGATGATCGTACCTGACATTGACGCTGAATATTCCGCCAGGATGTCCTTCATCCGGGAGGACGTTGATTCTTCCTTGATTCTAAGGACTCCGGATCCGGCCATCGACGCAGAGTTCCGTTTCGCTAAGATCAGGGCGTCGGAGAGCATATTCAGGACAAAAGGAGGTCTGATGCACGGGCCTGGTGGTGAGTCTTATTATGCAGCCCTATGGTGTAACGATGAATGCGAATATGTCTCGCCTTTTTATCCTTTCCTTGGCTATGCGACCGGCAATGAATCTTCATTTAACTGCTACAGTCTGTTCTCCAGGTATCAAAATCCTGAGTTCAAGCCGATTCCAAGTTCGATAATCGCCGAGGGGACCGACATCTGGGACGGGGCCGGTGACCGCGGAGACGCTGCCATGGTCGCCCACGGTGCGCCACGTTATGTCTTGGCGCGCGGGGACAGAAAAGAGGCGGAACAACTTTGGCCTTTCATAAAATGGTGTCTTGAATATTGCCACAGAAAGCTCAATGCCCAAGGTGTTCCTGAATCCGATTCAGATGAGTTGGAGGGTCGTTTCCCTGCCGGGGACGCCAACCTTTCGACCGCCTGTCTTTACTATGACGGCCTCGTTTCCGCCACATATCTCGCCCCGTTGATGGGAGAGCCTTCATCGGTCACCAAGACATACCGCAGGCGGGCCGCTGACCTGAAAAAGGCGATTGAGAATTATTTCGGCGGCAATGTAAGCGGTTATGACACTTACCGTTACTATGACGGTAACGATGTGTTGAGGTCATGGATATGTCTTCCGTTGTGTTTCGGTATCAATGACAGAGCCGAGGGTACGCTCGTGGCTCTGTTCTCCAAGGAAATGATGACCAGGGACGGAATCCTGACTCAGCAGGGCAGCACAACCTTCTGGGACAGATCAACCCTCTATGCTCTTAGAGGAGCTTTCGCCGCCGGCTATGCCGACAAGGCGCTTGTGCAGCTTCATGATTATTCTGAGCGCAGGCTTCTCGGAACCCACGTCCCGTATCCGGTCGAGGCCTACCCTGAAGGATCGCAGCGGCACCTGTCCGCGGAAAGCGGACTGTATTGCAGGGTGATCACTGAAGGTCTGTTCGGAATACGTCCGACTGGATTTGATTCATTCAGCCTGAAGGTTCAGATGCCCTCAGGCTGGAACACGATGTCTCTTGACCACATAAAGGCTTTCGGCAAAGACTTCAACATCGCCGCGCGAAGGTTGGACGACCAAAGAATCAAGGTCACGGTCAATTATGATGGAAAAACCCGTGAATATTCAGTCAAATCAGGACAGGAAATCAAAAACATAACATTGAAGTGATGATTATTCCATAAATCATCGTGGCAGATAACTCCTTTATAATCAAGGAAAAACGCTATGTCCTGGTGCGATGTCTCCCACTAGGACATAGTTTATTATTTTGATATTCAGTAATTTAGATGCCACGCTTTTTCCCCTATTTCTCGCCGGTGTACATCCGGCAGATGCCGAGGGTGAAGGCTTTGTGGGTGACGGCGCGGAAGCCGGCCTCGCGCATCGTGGCGGAGAATTCCTTTTTGCCGGGGAAGGCGGCGACGGAGGCGGGGAGGTAGGCGTAGGCGGCCTTGTCACCGGAGACCTTGCCGCCGATCTTCGGGAGGATGTGCAGGAAATAGAGGTCGTAGAACCAGCGGATTATCTTGTTCTCTGGGCGGGAGAGTTCAAGGATCACGAGGCGGCCGCCGGGTTTGAGGACGCGCAGCATCTCCCTTAGGCCTTTCGGTCTGTCCTCGAAGTTCCTGATTCCGAAGGCTATGGTGACCCGGTCGAAGGTGTTGTCCGGGAACCGCAGGTTCTCGCCGTCTCCTTCCTCGATGCTTATCATCTCAGTCAGGCCGGCTTTCTGGACTTTCTCACGCATCACCGCCAGCATACCCTCCGACAGATCCACGCCGGTCACGTGTCCCTTGGTCATTAAGTCCGATCTCCCGGAATCTCCGGTCACAAAACCTGTCGATGTGACCTGTGCCTCGACTGGTGCTTTGGCTGGAGCCTTAACATGTGCTTCAATAGGAGTCCCGACTCGTTTGTGAGACCTGCTCAAAGCCTTGGCGATGGCGATCGAGAAATCGCCCGTTCCGCAGGCCAGGTCCAGAACCTGGACCGGAGCCGGAGCATCCACGATCCGCTTCAGCGCACGCCTCCTCCAGATTTTGTCCACGTCCAGCGAAAGGATGTGATTCAGAGAGTCATAGTCGCCAGCGATGCTGTCGAACATATTCTTAACCTTTGACTTTGTCGGCATATTCCTAGAAAATTAGAAATCCCGCTCCGGCGAGGATGGAGAGGATGAAAGTTGACATCACAAGAATCGGGAGCATTGGGTCGAGAGCCCGCTCGCTTCGGGTCCATACGCCTTGCAGGTGCTTGATGTACAATGGAAGAGTGATGAGGAACAGGAAATGTCCCGGCGCGAAATCATAGACCGCGCAAAACACCAGTATCAAGGCCCAGCCCAATGTGACCAGGATGGTCTGGTATATTCTCGCCCCCTTCATCCCGAGCTTGATGGCCACGGTCACACGATTCGCCGCATCCGTCTTCATATCCCTTATGTTGTTGACATTCAGCACTCCCACGCTGAAACACCCGATGGCGGAGGCCGGCAGAAGCATAATCAGTGGCGGCAGTTCCCGAGCCGCGACGTAATACCCGCCAAGCACCGACACAAGGCCGAAGAATATGAACACGAACACGTCGCCCAGCCCTTTGTACCCATAAGGATTCTTGCCCAAAGTGTACTTCATCGCACCCACGATAGCCGCCGCGCCAAGCGCTTCCAGACAGATAGACTCTGTCTTGAATAGGCTTCCGAAGGAGACCTGGATCATCGCCAGGCCGGAGATGACGCAAAGCCCGATGAATATCAGGATGAGCTTTTTGATGTCTCCTACGGTCATATCTCCGCTGCCGAGGGCGTACTGGGGGCCTTGACGGTCAGCAGAGTCGGTGCCGTTCAAGGTGTCGCCGAGCTCGTTGGACAGATTTGAGAGGATCTGCAGACATACCGTTGTCAGGAAGATCAGCGCGGCTGTCCACGGACTGACATCTGCCTTGTCCGCTGCGAGCGTCACTCCGAGGATCACTCCGGACAAGGACAGCGGAAGTGTCCTCAGCCTCATTGATTTTATGCAGGCTTTAAGCGTCATATAGAATAAATATCTGATAATCTTGAACAAAGATACTCATATTATCGAAAATATTCATAACTTTACACCCTATGCGAGTCTGGGTCGGCGAAGACGGCGGCCCTTGCCGCAAGAATAGAGGTTGCTCATTAATATTCATATAATATGAAACGTAATTCATTCATTCTGGCGGCTGTGGCTGCCATCGCCGCTGTCGCGTGCGGCCCTAAGGTTTCTGACAAGACAGCCATCGAAGGCACTTTCGAGGCTGGTGCTCCCGATTCGGTTACTTTTGTGATTCCGGACCTGCTGGTTGAAACGACCGTCCCTGTGACTGACGGAAAGTTTACCGCTGAACTTCCGGCTTCTAAGACGGCAATGGCCAGATTGACGGGCGTTGGTTCCAGAGTGGCGTTCATTCCTGATGGTACTCCTCTGACTTTCACCGTCAAAGAGGACGGCACTGTTGAGATTTCCTCCAAGGCACCGTCTGTCTCCATTCAGGAGAAGTACAAAGCCTACGCTGACGCGAGGGCTCAGTTCGAGAAGGATGCCAGAGCCAGACTTGAGGAACTTGGCGACGAGGCCGAGGATTCCGTCAAGGAACAGGTTTATAATGACTATGAGGCTGCCGTAAAGGAATGCAATGACAAGGCTTTCGATGCCAATAAGGACAACATCATTGGAGCTATGGTGCTCAGTACCCTTCAGTACGACCTTACTCCGGCTCAGGTGGACTCGATGCTTAACCTGCTCGATCCATCCCTTTCCGAGAGTTCTGTGGTGTCAATGATGAAGAAAGCTATCGATGCAAAAAAGGCAACCGCCGAGGGGGCGATGTTCACCGACTTCGACATCGACGGCGTTAAGCTTTCCGACTATGTAGGTAAGGGCAAGTACGTCCTCGTTGACTTCTGGGCATCTTGGTGCGGCCCTTGCAAGAGGGAGATCCCTAACATCAAGAAGGTCTATGACAAGTACGTCGGTGACGATTTCGATGTGCTCAGCGTCGCTGTTTGGGATCAGCCTCAGGCATCCGTGGACACCGCCAAGGCTTATGGCGTGAACTGGAACGAGATCATCAACGCGCAGGCTGTTCCTACCGATCTCTACGGCATCCAGGGCATTCCTCACATCATCCTTTTCGGACCTGACGGAACCATCGTCAAGAGGGATCTCCGCGGTGAAGGCATTGAGGAGGAGGTCGCCAAGTACGTGACCGCCAAGAAGTAATATTCAAACGCTTTGAGCGGGAAAAATCTTACAGTCAGGGATAAAATCGCCCTGTTTCCACATTCCCCGGGGGTCTATCGTTACTACGATGCCTCGGGGAAGGTGATTTATGTGGGCAAGGCCAAAGACCTGCACAAGAGGGTGGCGCAGTACTTCGTGCCTCCGGAGAGGCTGAACGTGAAGACTCGGATCCTGGTCTCGAAGATCGCCGACGCGCAGTTCTCCGTTGTGGACTCCGAGGCCGACGCGCTGCTGCTGGAGAACAATCTCATCAAGCAGTACAAGCCTCGCTACAACATCCTGCTGAAGGACTCCAAGACCTATCCGTGGATCGTCATCACGAACGACGACTTCCCGAAGGTCTTTCTCACCCGCCGCGTGGACAGGAAAAACGGAACCTATTTCGGGCCGTACAGTTCGGTCTCGCACGCCAACTACCTGCTGGAGTTTTTCCGCAAGAACTATCCTCTGCGTTCCTGCAACCTGAAAATCACCGGCGACGCAATACTTCGGGGCAAATTCCGCCCGTGCCTTGACTTCCACATCGGACGCTGCAAAGGCTGCTGCGTGGGTGCGGTCAGCAAGGAGGAATATTCATCCTACGTCACCGAGATCACCCGTCTGCTGAAAGGCGGCGTGAATGAGATAATCCGTGAATATGAGGCCGAGATGAAGCGTGCCGCCGCCGAGCTGCGTTTCGAGGATGCGCAGGTCTGTAAAAACAGGATAGAGTCCTTGAAGAAGCACTATTCACATTCGATAATATCCTCTGTCGCAGATACTTCCTGTGATGTGTTCTCTCTGGTTTTCGATGGCCAGGAGGCTTTCGGAAACTTCCTGCGTGTTCGTGGCGGATCTGTCATCCAGTCGTTGAACCTTGGATTCAGGATGAACATCGAGGAGGAACAGTCCTCGGTACTCAGTACGTTCATCGCGGAGATCGAATCCAAGTTCGGCGCCTTGGCGAAAGAAGTCATCGTGCCGTTCAAGCCGGACGTGGAGATTGACGGCATCGAGTTCCGCATCCCGGCTCGTGGCGACAAGCTTTCCCTCCTCGAACTGAGTGTCAAGAATGCCAAGGAATATCTCTTCAACTCCATCAAGCAGAGGGAACACACCGATCCCGACGAGTATCGTCGCATGGTCCTGGAGGATCTGCGCAAGGCCTTGGGAATGAAGGAGCTTCCGACCCACATCGAGTGTTTCGACAACTCCAACATCCAGGGGACCAATCCTGTGGCTTCCTGTGTGGTTTTCCGGGACGGAGTGCCATCCAAGAAGGATTACCGTAAGTTCAAGATCAAGACGGTCATCGGGGCCAATGACTTCGCTTCGATGAAGGAGGTGGTCAACCGCCGTTACTCCCGGATGCTCGTGGAGGCTCCGGACGACCTGCCGCAGCTGGTGGTGATCGATGGCGGAGAAGGCCAGCTGGAGTTCGCCCGTCAAGCTCTGGCCGAACTCGGACTGATGGACAGGCTGATGGTCATCGGCCTTGCCAAGCGTATGGAACTCGTGATCAGGGTGAACGACCCTTACCCTTTGTTCTTGGACCGTAACTCCCGGGCGCTGAAAGTCCTGATGCAGATCCGTGACGAAGCCCACCGCTTCGGCATCACCTTCCACCGCAGCCTTAGGAGCAAAGCCCAGATCCAGAGTGCTTTGAGGGAGATCAAAGGTGTCGGCGAGCAGACCGAGAAACGTCTTCTGATGCACTACGGCTCTGTCGCCCGCATCGCCGCCGCCCCCCTCGAAGACCTCTCCAAACTCGTCTCCCCGGCCCTCGCCGCCGAGATTCTCAAGGCACTTGACCAGTCTTGACCCAATACATTGAACCGTCTGCGACACACGCGTGATCTTCGCGCGTGATTCGCCCCCTTCTTGCGCACCACCTTGCTCCTTGTGAACACCTCGTGAGCCAGATCAGCCTTTTTGCTCACAACAAGGCCTTCATGGGGACCTTCGTGAGCGGAAGAGCCTGATCTGTGCACGGACAACTGCTTTTGCCAGCTCCTTTGTGAACACCTCGTGAGCCAGATCAGCCTTTTTGCTCACAACAAGGCCTTTATGGGGACCTTCGTGAGCGGAAGAGCCTGATCTGTGCACGGAACACTTTTCTACTTCTCGGCGCGAATTTTCCGTGCTTTTCGCGTCTGCTACAAAAATTTTTTCTTTTTATGGAATAAATGCGTTATTGGCTTCAATATTTTTCGGAATAAATGTATATTTGCCTATGTAAAATTTCGGAATAAATGTGTGAGATATGCTTGATCGTAAGATTTCCAAACAAATAGAAAACTATCTAAAGTCCGGCGGCGATAAGATGCTTGTTGTCGATGGTGCAAGACAAATCGGGAAATCGTTCATTATCCGTGAGATCGGAAGCCGGTTGTTCCCGAACTTCATTGAGATTAATATGGAGAAAGACAAGCAGGGTGACAGGCTGTTTGCGGAAGCCAAGACAACCGAGAACTTCTATCTTGCATTGAGTGCTGTTGCAGGGGATAGGATGTCCGACAAGAAATCAACGCTCGTGTTCATCGATGAGATCCAGGCCTATGACCACCTGCTTACCTTGGTTAAGTTTCTTATGGAAGATGGGCGCTTTACCTACATAGCAAGCGGATCTCTGCTCGGGGTCACATTGAAGAAGACACAATCCATCCCGATAGGAAGCATAACTCCTTTGCATATGTATCCACTTGATTTCGAGGAATTTCTTTGGGCCAACGGTGTAGGGCGACTCGTTATAGAAGACTTGCGTCGGTGCTTTGAAGAGAGGGTCTCGCCCAACGAATCCATACACAGGAAAATGTTGGACTTGTTCAGGAAGTATCTTCTTGTGGGCGGTCTTCCTGATGCTGTGAATACTTATGTGAAGGAGCATAACATCGTTAAAGTTCGCGATGTGCACAGGGGAATTCTGGAACTCTATGGTCTTGACGCTTCAAAATACGAAAAGGAGTCTTCACGTAAGCTTAAGATTCTACGAATATATGAAATGATTCCGTCAAATCTTGAAAACAAGAAGAAGCGTGTCAAGGTCAAGGACATCGAAGGAAAAAAAGGTAAACGAACCAGTGACTATCAGGACGAGTTTGACTATCTTGTGTCTTCCGGGGTCGCATTGGAGGTGGATGCCATAAGCCAGCCTGCTTATCCGCTCAGACAGAATGCCGGGAAGAATCTTCTCAAATTGTATCTTAATGACTGTGGCTTGTTTACAGGAATACTATATGGCAACGACATCAGGCCGGTTCTTGAAGACATCCGTTCTGTCAATCTTGGTTCGGTTTACGAGACGGTTGTCGCCCAGGAACTGAAGGCGCACGGATTTGACCTGTATTATTATGATAACAAGAAAAACGGTGAGGTGGACTATCTGATTGATGATGTGAGGAATATGTCATCAATACCACTTGAGGTAAAATCGGGAAAAGACTACACGACGCATAGTGCTCTTGACAGATTTGTGGCCAACAGGGATTATGCGATCCGGCAGGCGTGTGTGTTGTCCAATGGATCAAAGGTTTTTGAAAAGGATGGCATCACATATTTCCCGATATATTTTGTGATGTTCTTCAACCATGATCTTGACATGCCTGAGGAAGATTATATATTCTGATTACCATTTTAGTAACATGAAAAAATAAGTTGCCTCAGATTAAGAGAATATTTTCGAGGATAGATCTATTTTCGAAGAAGGAGTGTGCCGGTGGCACATGACTGATGAGAAAAGAGATCTAGACCGAAAAGATTCCTTAAGATGATGCAGGTTATTTTTTGAAGGTTACTTAATTCCGCCAACAGGTTTAATTACTTGATTTGTTGTCTTTAATGAGCACCAGTCTTGACAATGTCCGGCTTACTGCTTCCTCAAGGTAGGCAATGCTCCTTTAAGTTCGTAACGCCACTTTGAGCCTGCGTTCTGCAAGGCGCGGTTCATGGCATCGACGGCTTTCTGCCAGGTAACGACAGAGCCGTCCACCTTCGTGGCTTCGGTGTGGGTGCCTTCCTTATTGTAGCCGATACCTTGTTCATGATTGTTCTTCCAGTAGCAGGCGGTCACGGTGGTGTAGGTATCTCCCAAAAAGCCGCCGATATGCACATAGCCAGTGCTACTACCCGTACTGGTTACGTTGCCCGTTGCATAGCAGGCAAGGAGGCTGCTTCCTGCGTTCATTCCCACCAGACCGCCGCCAGCGATATTCTTTTTGGGGGCTATTTCTATGGTCACGTTGCCCGTGGCATAGCAAGCGGTCAGGGTGGCACTCGAATTCGTCTGACCTGCCACACCGCCGACATCGACCGTTCCCTTCACTGTGGCAGAGGAACCGCATCCGGTGATGGAACCGTCTATTTGAGCACCCACCACACCGCCGACATACACC
>ERZ1034882.616-NODE-616-length-16322-cov-7.642528_pt1 | contig 16322 bp, 15 predicted proteins | sample MGYA00520606_ERZ1034882 | MGnify/ENA primary metagenome ERZ1034882 (study PRJEB33766, sample SAMN09781726) | gut metagenome | biome: gut microbiome | host: Homo sapiens | place: Madagascar | study: EMG produced TPA metagenomics assembly of the PRJNA485056 data set...
CAACACCATCGTTGTTAGCTTCATCAGCTGCCTGATCGAATACGAATGTACCTGAAAGTGACTTAAGGTTCTCGAATGAGAATGTCTTACCGATTTCAGCTGTACCAACTTCAAGGAGACCCTTTACAGGCTGCTTAAGTAATGAAGAGTACTCTGACTCATAACCAGCATACTTGTAAACTGTGATGTTAGAAGCCTTCTTAAGTGTTGACTGTGAGAAGAGATCTGCATCAAGTGTGAATGTGCCACCCATGAAGTTAGAGAAGTCTGTACCATAGAAGTAAAGCTTAGCAGCCTTAACTGCATTGCCATCCTTATCTGTTACGCCCTTGATATCAGCAGTCTTAACATCGCCTGTTTCCTGAACGAAAGCTGTGAACTTAGCAAGGAATGCATTCTCTGAAAGAGTGCCATTCTTTACAGCCTCATATAATGCTGGCTGCATAGCAGCTGCATCATCAGACTTTGAAACTGTTGCCCAAACCTTACCAAAGTTAAGATCTGTAGAAGCAAGGATCTTGTCGTTAGCTGAGATTGTCTTGATAGCATCATCAGCTGTTTCAACATAGTTAATTCCGTCCATAAGTTCAGCCTTTGTAGCAACACCATCCTTTACAAGGAATGTTACTTCCTGATTACCTGTAAGAGTCTTAACTGTTACAGCTGCTGTATTCTTACCTGCAGCTACAGCTGCAGCTACAGCTGTTGTTGCAACAGACTGATTAACAACTTCAGTAGCTGTGATCTTATCCTCAACATATGTCGCTGGCTTACCATCTTTGTTTAATACAACTGGTTCCTGTGTGTCTGCATTATAAGCAACCTTAACAGTCTTAACAACTACATTACCTTTTGAATCCTTAGCTACATAAGTAACCTCGTCCTTAACTGTAGAGTTAACGCCGTTAGCAACTACCTCTTTGTCAAACTTAGAGTAATTCTTTGTAATCTTGTCTACTGTGTCCTGTGTGTCATCAGCGAATGCTGTAACGCCAGTACCAAGAACCATTGTTGCGCACATAAGAAGTGCAAGTAACTTTTTTCTCATTATACTTTTCGGGAACGCCAGGAGTTTAGGGGAAAGAAGGATTTGTGTAGGAGCTGCACTTGTGGGAAAGGTGGAAAATGCGGTGAAATAAAGTCATTTTCCACTGTAAAATCAGGGAATAACAAGGAGACATAAAAGAATACCTACTAAACTAATTGAATAGGTAAATAATATGTAATCAAAACAATATCAAAATTAACAAAAAACTACATGCAAGAATATGACATTACTAAATTAACAAGTAGTAATGTTAATAAGGAAGAAAAAACATTTCAACAAAACATCTATTGTCCCTAAACAAAAACTTTTATTACTTCGTATATTATGATATACTTAATAAAATATAGAGCTTCAGAAGATAAAAGTGGTGAAATCAATATATTTAATCTATAGGAGATAATGTAAAGATGAGTAACAAAATAAAGAAAAAAGATAACGACATCATTAAAGACATTAATGGTGGGGCTGGGACAAGCTGGTTTGCACAGCATAGAGGTGCGACAATAGCGATAATAGTTGTGGCTGTGATTGCGATTCTTGTAGGAGGCGTATTTGGCGCATACGAGATAATCAGAAGCAATGGTAAAAAGTCACTTCTCACATCAGATGTAATACAGGAGTATGACAGCAGATACGTAACAAAGATAGATTGCAGCATACATGACAGCATAGATGTTGACAAGCTTTATCAGGCTGCTAATGTAGATGATACAGATATTATTGCGAATGTATCTACTAATAAGAATTTTGATATCATCTACAATCACAAGAAATACAGCTACAACGATGGAATAATCAACCTTCTTGTGCTTGGAATAGATGACCTTGGCGTTGTTACAGAGAAAGAAGGTTTATATAATGGTGGACAGTCAGATGCGATAATGATGCTGTCTTTGGATACTAAGAATAAGAAGTTCTGGATAGTACAGGTTCCAAGAGATGCAGTGGCACTTATAGATCTTTATGATGCGAATGGTAATATTACAGATACAATAGAAGCCCAGATAACAGTTCAGCATGGAACAGGTAATGGTCTTGAGGAAAGTAATTACCGTTCAGGTAAGTCTATATCAAGAATGTTTTATGGACTTCCACTCCATTCAGTTACATCAGCCAACATGGGGGGTGTTATTGCTGTAAATGATGCAATAGGCGGCGTTACAGTTGAATCACTCTATACATTTACTACTTATGGCAATGACTATGGCACAAATGAGACATTTACACAGGGACAGACATATACATTGATGGGAACATCAGCTTACAATTATGTACATTTCCGTGATATAACAAGAATGAATACATCATCAGAGCGACTTGCAAGACAGAAGCAGTATCTTAACTGTTTCTTCAATCAGGCATGGAGTTCAATAGCACATAATCCGACTAAGATAGTAGATATCTATAATACAGCTATGGATTACATTATAACAGACCTTACGACAAGCGAGATGGTATCACTTGTATCAGAGGCAGCAGGCTGCTCATATGAAGGGATTTATATGCTTGAGGGAAGTGTAAGAGCTGGTCAGCAGGCTGGTGAGACAGAGCATTATGATTTAGACCAGGATAAGCTGAAAGAATACCTTGTTAATAACTATTATGTAGAGACTAAGTAATTATCATTAGTAAAATGGATTGATATATCAGGTAATCATTACATGAGAAAATATTAATTAGATGAGGGGACGAGTAACTTGCGTAACTACGTTAACAAAAGCCGGGATGGTATACAGAATGTAATACTATTCTTTACAGATGCGGCATGTATAATGGCTGCATATTATCTGTCTGGCATGATATGGCTGGCAACATATAAAAAGCTTAGCATGTCAATCACAATGGGACAGTTGTCAGGAAGCTTGATAACAGTTATTATTGCTGTGCTGATAACCGCTTTATTTGTAAATGTGCCACCAGATTTTGTGCAGCGTGGTAAATTTATTGAATTTAAGTCAGTTGTAAAAAAAGGACTTATTTTCGGTGCGATTGTGGCTATATACGAGCTTATCAGAAGAACAGATACGATTCCGAGAGGTGTGTATGTGCTCACAGTTGTCGGTGGAATTGTTCTTATGTATGCGACAAGATTTCTGGTAAAGTTCTATCTTATATCAAGAAGCAGAAGTTTTATGCATTCGACTAACGTTATCGTTATCACGATGAAGAACCGTGCCAAGAGAATTGTCAAGGAGCTGCGTGATGGCGAGGACTGGTCAGTTACGATAGCCGGTGTGATTGTCATGGATGAAGACCAGACAGGGCGTGCAATCAGTAAATACAGCGTTGTTGCTAACAAAGACACCATGATGGATTACATCAAGCGCGAGATTGTCGATGAGATATACATAGACGTTGATTCGAGAATGCGTGAAGAATTAAGACCTATGGTGCTTCAATTCGAAGATATGGGAATTACAGTTCACCTGAGGCTCGATGTGCTGGATGGGTTCAAGGATTTCAATACAACGATGGGAACATTTAATTCAATCCCGGTTGTGACATTTTCTAATAGAGAATTTGATGCAAAAGATATGACGGTCAAGAGGGCATTTGATATCGTTGGCGGTTTCGTTGGGGTCATAATCATGTTCATAGCCATGATATTCGTTGGACCATTTATCAAATTAGAATCGCCCGGACCATTGTTTTTCAAGCAGAAGAGAGTTGGCAAGAACGGAAGATATTTTTACATATATAAGTTCAGGTCAATGTATGTAGATGCCGAGGAGCGTAAGGCAGCTCTGATGGCGCAAAATGAGATGAACGGACTTATGTTCAAGATGGATGATGACCCTCGTATAACGAAGATTGGTAAATTCATCCGAAAGACGAGCATAGATGAGCTTCCGCAGTTCATCAATGTGCTTAAGGGCGATATGAGCCTTGTTGGAACAAGACCACCAACAGTTAATGAATTCAAGCAGTATGAAGGCCATCACAAGAGAAGACTTTCTGTGAAGCCGGGAATAACCGGTATGTGGCAGGCGTATGGAAGAAATTCAGTCAAGGATTTCGAGGATGTCGTCAAGATGGACCTTGACTATATCGATAACTGGAGCCTGGGACTTGATATCAAGATACTTTGTAAGACAGTTGTGACTGTGTTTACAGAGGGTGGAAAATAAAAATATAAGGGAAAGCATTGGTTTAACAAATGCTTTCCCTTTATTTATGTGCAATATAAATATCTGAATCACTCTATTTACTGTGCTATCCACACAAATCCCAGCATCTTAGAGCTGTCTATCTGTAAGTTCTCAATGCACTGTCTGAGTGTAGTCTTTTTGTCGCATCCGCCCTGAATAGCGATGATAGCGGCGTCACAGTTGTGGATATCTGCGATATTAGAAAGATATTCCTGTGGATAAACATATGAAGCCATGCCTGCATAGCTGTCAGCAGAACTAGTCGCTGCGGAGCCGGAACACATCGCATCAATCATAGGATTTGCCTGCATTGATACAAGAGCAATCTTGTTGTAACCGTTGTCCTTGGCGATAGTGGCGATTCTTTCTGTAAATACTCTTGATGTAGCATCTTTAAGAGATACCTCGCCGAGCTTATCGAGCCCTGTAAATGAAGCTTCTTCCGGAACATCAAGTATGTGGTCAAATACAGCAATCACGCAGAGAATACCAAGTCCTATAATAATTGAACCAAGAAGGACAACGACGTTTTTCTTGGTAAGTATCGCTGATTTGAGAGAAACATTAACAGTTGTTGAGCCAGTTGAACCAGAAGTAACTGTATCTGTAGCAGCTACAGAAGATGAACTTCCCTTGGCGAGTTCGCTCTCAAGCCATTTAGCAGCAGTCATATTAAGTGAAGTGAATTTGCCATCTTTACCCTTAGTCTGCGCTATAACATCATTAGTTACAATAGTTGAACATGTGCCCAATTTAAAGAGCTTCTGTCCATGCGAAATATATGAGTCCATGGCAGCATTGATAATACATCGGATTCTTTCAACAGAACACTGGCTGTATACATTAATAATAATGATGTCATTGCCAGAAGTGGAAAATGTAATGCTGTCAGTATCAGTCAATGCTGTAAAGCTTCCAGCATTAAGCGCAATATTAATGTCATCCTTAAATGACTGGAAATTCGCTATATTAGTGCAGTCAGCTAATATCTCTTTTTCATAACTGCTTTGATTGTTGATTCTGCTGAGTATATAATAATTATCCTCTGCCGAATTGTCATTAGAGACATTAACCTCAGGATAAATCTCACTCCAGTCAACCTTTACATATCTTGTGATGTTAAAATATGTTGTTCCAGTTGGAGAAAGGTTGTCCTCAGCGTTCAAATTGGCAGATGTTAACTCGCTGCCAGATGTGTCCTGGCTGCCTGCTACAGTCTTATTAACAGCAGCCTTAGATGCGGCTACAGTTTTGTAAGCTTTGAAACCAACAAATGCAGCACCAAGTGCAAATGTTATCAAAACAATGTACCAATATTTTAGAAAGATTCGCTTGATTTTATTCCATGAGAAAATAATCTCTTCTTCCTGATTCATATGTCCTCCTTGTTTATATGAGTTTGAACTGCAATTTTGTGGATAAATGATTGAATGTCCAGCTCATTATGTTATTATTTCTTGCGTGAGATACGCATACTTATTAATATTATACAGTACTGCGCAGAATGGGGCAAGAAATTTAATTATTTATTGAAGCGATAGGAGAAGATTGTGGAATATCAGGATTTAATCAAAACAATAGAATCAACCACTGTAAAGATAATTGCGATAGATGGCAGATGCGCGGCGGGAAAAACAACACTGGCAGGTAAGGAAGCGTGGTGTCATCCGCAATTGGAAGCGTATTATGATTACAAGATTTTTCTTGACATTGTGCCGGAAGAGCAGGAACGCAGATTAACGCAAAGAAATCCTGAAAGAGTAGAAATGTTTCAGAAAATGTGGATACTGATGGAAGAAAGTTAAGGCAAAGGTGAAATTTTAATATAAGTTGAAAAGCTTGTTGCATGAGTGTATACTGATATATATAAAAGTACTGTGTTAAGGAGTCAATTTATTGCCGAAAATAGATATTATAGATTATAATTCGTGGAAGCCTTATGATGGATTTGAGGCTGGTAGTGGACGTAGTGAAAAAATTTGGTTACAATCTAATGATGGGCGTATTGGTCTTTTTAAATATCCTAAAATAGATCCTAAAACAAATGATATTACAACTGAACATATATCGGAACATATAGCATATCGTCTTGGGATTGTATTAGGTGTGAAGACTGCTAAGATAGCTTTAGGAACATATAACAAAAGGGAAGGATGCATGAGCTACTTGCTAAATAAACCCAATGAAGAGATAATGGAAGGGTTTTCTTTTATAATGGGAAAGCATCCAGATTATAATGTTGACAAAATGCAGGAACAAGATAGTGGAAGATATTATTGTATAGATCATCTTTTGGAAATATCGGATTCTCAAGATATGCAAGATAAATGGATTCAGATGATGATATTTGATGACATAATTGGTAATGCAGATAGGCACCAGAATAATTGGGCTATTCTTAGTAAGTATATGTACACAGATAAAAGCAATATTTATGAAGCGTGTCCATTATATGATAATGGTTCGTCTTTATGTTGCTATGTTAATGGAAGCATGATTGATAGCTATCTGGGAAATGATAAAATACGCTTTCAATCGCTAATTGATTCTAAATCACAATCAATGATTCGAATAGATGGTTATATCAAGAAACATCCAACACATACACAGGTTATAACATATTTAATTGATAATTATCCAACGGCTGTAATGATAGCGGATGAATTTTGCATGAAATTGACGGATGATGTAATTGAAAAAGTTATGAATGATTATTGTGGAATTCTTAGTGATTCCAAGATTGAATTGATAAAAAAGTTCTTAATTGGAAAAATGAAAATCCTTAAAACTGTATTAATGGAGAGAGGTAAAAGATGAAACATGATTTTCTATATGTAATTTGGAAAAATCCCAAAAGCAGAAAGAATTATACAGTTGGAAAACTGACTAAATCGGATGGTTATTTGTTTGAATATTCAAATGAATATAAAGATGCTCAACAAAATGGATGGGAATTAATAAAGGCATTTCCAGAGGTAAAAGAGTATCACAGTAAGGAGTTGTTTCCATTCTTTTCAAGCAGGTTACCAGATAAAAAACGAAGAAATATTAAAGAGATATTAAAGAGATATAATCTGGAAGAGTATGACGGATATGAGCTTTTGAAAAAAAGCGGTGGTAGACTGCCAATCGACACATATGAATTTATAGATCCTATATTTCTAGATGATGAAGTGGTTAAGCGTGATTTTTATATTTGTGGTGTAAGGCATACGACTGGATGTAAAGGAGAAAATTGCACTGACAGACCCCAATTGCATGTTGATATGGAATTATTACTTGAGCTTGAGCCGGATAACGAACATGATTCAAATGCAGTGTTGGTAAAGACAGAGCAAGGGGAAGCTATTGGATATGTGCCTAGGTATTATAGTAAGAGCCTTGCAACAAGATTAATGAGAGATATGCCATATGAATGTAAAGTTATTGAGTTGTGTAAAGAGAAGGATTGCCAAAATTGTATTAAAGTAAAATTAGAAATGCCAAGAAACAATAATTAACAATGGAATAATAATAAGTCGGACGGTGCCTTCGGCATCGTCTTTTTTCATGCATTACGTGTATTATCTGTTTGTAACCATCAGCAAAGGAGATAATACATGACAAATAAGAATTTATCACAAACCAGAAAAATGATTAAAGCAGTAACTGCGGCAATATTAACCCCAATCATCGCACTTGTACTGCTGGTGACATCAATGCAGTTTACGGCAACACCTATATCTGCGCAGACGGATTTCAGGCAGGCAGCAGAGGATACGCTGAAAAATGGAATGTTCATGGCGGCATTTTCGGGGAATGCACTTATTCCGGCATATAGCGATAGCATGCAGACACCAGAGGTCAGCCGTACGGACGTAATAAATGTTGTTGCCATGGCTCTTGAACGTGAGCAGTTGACTAATCTGGCAGCAGTCGTACAAACGACATCAAACACTGTGGATTCACAGATGCAGGATGGAAATATGACCTACAGCATTATCTTGCCAGTCAGCACATTCATAGATTGTGGCGTGGAAAGCGCAGAGAGATTTGCGGTGTATACAGTAAAGCACGCAGAAACAGAGCCGATTTATATACTTAAAAGCCTTGCGTTCACTGTATCACCGAATCCGTCAAATGTGGCAGATGAGCTTGTGACAATAAAGCTTCCATCAGCAGTTACAGTTCTGGTATTTGACAGCAAAAATGATGGCGACAGGGAAGAAACAATAGCGGAGCGGAAGACAACATCTTCACAGATAATTACAACCCAAGTCAAGACTACAGCAGCATCACCAATAAAACCAACACAGCAGATGACAACGAAGAGCCAAGAAAGCACAAGCGTGTGTGAGCCGGAATACGAACTTGGAGCGGAGTTAGAAGAATCAACAGATGAACAGAAGGTAGATTCTTCGCCTAAGACAGGAGAATTAAGCTTTAGAGGCAGGTTGGATATGGATTAAGAATGGGACATCTGGATATGCCAATACAAGAAAAATGTAACTAATTGATTAAGATGAAAGACTGATGGTTATAGTGTGCGGCGCTGGTGATATGTGTTGGGTATCACTAGCAGCGCACTGGTTAATATAAAATGCCTTTTCTAGAGATAAATAATGAGCTATCAGATGATAAGTATAAAGATGGGACAAAAATAAAAGAGATTGTTGCTTTATATGATTTTGACACATGTATACGTAGATCGTTTTTTAAATACATATTATTAATCGAAACAAATATGAAAAATTTAATTGCATATTCATTTTCGCAGGCACTTAATTTCAGATATTCAACGCCAGATAAGCGGTAGAGTATCTGATCCATGCATAGCGCATTATTTAAAGCAACATGGATATATTGCATTATGGGTGTTGAATAATATTTTAATGTATATAACACCAGTCAGAAACTTCTGTGTGCACAATAATAGATTATATTGTTATAGAACTAAGCGGCCTTTAACGGATATGCCTATTCATGATAAGCTTGGCATTACTAAAAATGCTGCGAATGGAGAATATTCATATGGTAAGCGCGATTTATTTGCTGCAGTTTTAGGTATGAAAATATTATTATCAGATACTAATTTTAAGAGATTTATAAAAGAGATTAACAATGCTGTTGATAGATTTAGACCACAAATGCATGTCATAAAAGAAAATGAGTTATTATCATATATGGGATTTCCGGAAAATTGGGTAGCAGAATTACGAAAAGCAGATTAACATAGGGCGGCGCCGACAGGCGGACGCCCTATGTTGTCATTCCCACACACGAATAGTATAATATTCTATATATAACATTAGAATATAAGAGGGGGAAGATTGTATGAGATATTCAGAAATGTTAGAACAATACAAAGGATATGGTGAGATTGCAAAAGGTTTGCGGGATGCGTTAGAGCCTATGGCTGGTTATCAGAATACTCTTGCATCCAACATGTCTGCATGGACAGCCGCCTCTAGTGTCAGTAAGTTGTTTGATAATCAGCTGCAGTCCGTTATCCAGAGCTATAGTGGTGGAAAAATAGAAGTTTTCATGTCGCAGATTGACAAGATGCATGATTTTTATAATCCGACAGCAGCAGAAGCAATAAAGAGTGCGATGTCTGGTTATTCAGGTATAGCTGAACAAATTAATCAATTTAATGGTTATAAGAACATTGCTGAAGTATTAAATTCATATAGTTCAGTTAAAGATGTAATCGACAGTGTATACTCATCATTGGATTTTGATGACGAAGAAGAAAATATAGCGGAACTGGAGACAGATTTTGCCAATGAGCAGGAGCTACAGGATGCATTAGAAGAGGAATTCACAGACGAGAATAAATTCGCTAAAAGAATCAAGAGCTGGGCGAAGGAGAAGCTAAAGAAGTATAATATATATAAGTTTATAGGATTATTTATAATAAATGTCTTTATTTTGCCATATCTTGAAGAAAATGTGGGCAAACCGGCTATGACAAAGGTTGTAAGCATAGTGAAGGAAGCTCCGAAAAAGGGTGCAGAGATAATATACAGGCTCAAAGATGGCGTGCAGGCGATTATCATGGAGAATACGAATTACTATTATAAGGTCAAATTTACAGATGAGAATGGCGTGGAGCGGGAAGGATACGTGGCGAAGAAGAATCTGAGGGTAATTGAGGAAGAAATGGAGAAGAGTGAGGATAATGATATAGAAGAGGAGTAGAGTTTTTAGTTGATTTGAGGTTGGAATGGTAAAATCCAGTAAATGGCAGATGAAATGTGAAATTAACTGGATTATGGGTTGAAAGAGTGTGGAGGAGAGGTGTATAATATTTTAGATTATGTATTTTTATTATATATCAAGTTGTCATATTAGAAAAAGATTTGCTTAGAAGGGATTAACGTATTGTGAAAATTGCAATGTATGGACAAAAAAGAGTTCCGTCACGCGAAGGGGGAGTTGAAATCGTTGTGTGGGAACTTGCAACAAGAATGGCTGATATGGGGCATAAGGTGACATGCATTAACAGGCGTGGACATCATGTAAGTGGGGCACAATACGATAATAACCAGATTAATAAACCAGATGGACATAAAAAACGTAATAATATAATGGATGGAGTTAAGATTACATCTGTACCAACGATTGATAAAAAGGGATTGGCGGCGACTTCATCTGCATTTTTTGCAGCAGTTAAAGCAGCATTTGGCAGATATGATGTTGTTCATATCCATGCAGAGGGACCAGCGGCTTTTTGTTATATACCTAAAATGTTCGGCAAGAAAGTCGTTGTAACATGTCATGGATTAGATTGGGCGCGTCCGAGATGGAGAAACTCATTTGGTGGGAAATTCATCAAATATGGTGAGCGCATGGCGGTAAAGCATGCGGACTCAATAATAGTATTAAGTAAAGGCGTTAAAGATTATTTTAAGAAAACATATAATCGCGACACAGAATTTATACCTAATGGCGTTAACAGACCACAGATAGTCGAAGCCAGCGAGATAACAGATAAATGGGGAATTACAAAAGATTCCTATATTCTCACAGTTGCAAGGCTTACAGATGAGAAGAAGATACATTTGTTAATAGAAGCGTATAAGCATATTAAAACAGATAAGAAGCTTGTTATAGCTGGTGGCAGCAGTGATTCTAATGAGTATGTTGAAAAACTCCATGAAATGGCGGCAGATGATGATAGAATAATATTTACAGATTTTGTTCAGGGAAGAGTGCTTGAGGAGTTATACAGTAATGCGTACATATATGTTCTCCCAAGTGAACTTGAAGGAATGCCTTTAAGCCTTCTGGAAGCCATGAGTTATGGAAACTGCTGTCTTACATCAGATATAGCAGAATGTGTGGACGTTGTTGGCAATAATGCTGTATCATTTAAGAAAAATGATGTTGATGATTTGACGGACAAGCTCAAAGAATTATGCGATAAAAAAGATATGGTAGAAAATTTAAAGTCACAGGCAGCAGATTATATATGTAATAAATATAACTGGGATGATGTAGCCATAGAGACAGTTAAAATTTATCAAAGCTAAATGCGCACATGTAATGATATAACAGATACGAACAATTATCTGTGTTATTGAATTGTATTAAAAGGATATTAAGTGATGAAAATATTAATGATTAATAAGTTCCTCTATCCTAATGGGGGTTCAGAAACGTATATATTCAAGTTGGGAAAAGCTCTTGAGGCACATGGACACGAAGTACAGTATTTTGGAATGGAACATGAGGGAAGGTGCGTTGGTAATAGAGTTAATGCATATACTTCTGATATGGATTTTCATGGTGGTTCAAAGCTTGCTAAATTAACTTATCCATTAAAAACAATATATTCATCTGAGGCTAGAAAGAAGATAAGAGCTGTACTTGATGATTTTGAACCAGATGTATGTCATCTTAATAATTTTAATTATCAACTTACACCTAGTATAATTTTAGAGATAAAGAAGTGGAGTAAGCAGACAGGGCATGCGTGCAGGATTGTGTATACGGCGCATGATTATCAGTTGGTATGTCCAAATCATCAGTTAAAGAATCCTATAACACATGATAATTGTGAAAAATGTTTAGGAGGACATTATAGTAATTGTGTCATTGGGAAATGTATTCATGGATCGGCAGCTAAATCTATAGTCGGAATGATTGAAGCTGAGTATTGGAAAATGCGAAGGGTGTATAAATATATTGATAAAATTATTTGTTGCTCCGAGTTTTTAAAGACAAAAATGGATACCAATCCAATATTTAAAGAAAAAACAGTGACGTTACATAATTTTATAGAGAGTGTAGAAAACAAATCCGTTGCTAAGAAAGATTATATTCTATATTTTGGTCGTTTCTCAGAGGAGAAGGGGATTAATACACTAGCTGAAACCTGTAAAATGTTGCCAGATATTCAATTTGTATTTGCTGGTTCTGGTCCGTTAGAAGAAAAAGTTAATATGTTGAAAAATGTAAAAAATGTTGGCTTTCAAACAGGAGAAGCCCTCGATATTCTAATTCGAGAAGCCAAATTTTCAATATGTCCTTCCGAGGTATATGAAAATTGCCCATTTTCGATAATGGAAAGTCAACAAAGAGGAACTCCAGTTGTAGGTGCAAATGTTGGTGGTATACCAGAATTGATTACCGATAAAGTTGATGGGGAACTTTTTGAAAGTAAAAATTCAAAAGAATTATCTGAAATTATAGAGAGATTATGGAATAATCCACAACAAGTTAATGAATATGCAAAGGCTTGTTTAAGCATACAGAGAGATAATGTGTCAGTGTATTGTGACAAATTAATATCACTTTATAATGTGTGTGTGGGGGGGGGTAACACTTTGTAAGTATATTGAAAAGGATTATGTTCTATATTTTGGACGCTTTTCAGAGGAAAAAGGAATTCGTACATTATTAGAGGCTTGTAAAAGGTTACTATATATCAAGTTTATATTTGCAGGTACAGGACCATTAGAAAAAAATGTAAATGAAATAATTAACATTAAAAATGTTGGACTTCAAAAAGGATTAAAACTAGAAGATTTAATTCGAAAAGCTAGGTTTTCAATATATCCATCAGAGTGGTATGAAAACTGTCCATTTTCTGTTATGGAAAGTCAGATGTATGGTACACCGGTTATAGGAGCTGATATAGGTGGGATTCCTGAATTGATAGATAATGGAAAAACAGGTGTATTGTTTGAAAGTGGTAATGTTGATAGTCTTGTGAATGCTATAAAAGAATTATGGAATGACGATAATAAGCTTAAAGAAATGTCAGATAATTGTAAAAATGTACAATTTGACACAATTGAACAGTATTATGATAAATTGTTAAGTATATATAAAGGATAAAAACATGATTGATAAACAAATTGAAAAACAAACTAATCATTATAATGCTTTAGATGGATTGAGAATGATTGCTGCATTTGGGATAGTTATGATGCATGTTAAAGCTAATAGTGTGTATAGCACAGATGGATGGCTGTATAAAACATGCATTACATCATTTACAAATTTTGTTTTCCTATTCATGGTAGTGTCTTCATTTGGTATGTGTTGTGGATATTATGAGAAGATAATAAATAATAAAATATCTATAACAGATTTCTATGCTAAAAGATTTAGAAAAATATTACCATTCTTTACAATATTAGTTTTAATTGATTTGATTGTATCGCCATCGGTTGATGCGTTATATGAAGCGTTTGCGGATATTACATTATTATTTGGATTTTTGCCAGATTGTGGTGACATATCAGTTATTGGAGTTGGATGGTTTATAGGACTTATATTTGTGTTCTATATAGCATTTCCATTTTTCTGTACATTGCTTACAAGTAAGAAAAAGGCGTGGACTGCATTTGCAATAAGTCTTATGTATAACTATGCGTGTCTGCATTACTTTAATGTTGGACGAAATAATATATTATTCAACGCATGCTTTTTCATAGCTGGTGGCCTTTTGTATTTGTATAGAGAACAGATAGCTCACATTAACAGATGGATTATGCTGGCTGTGACAGCCGTATCAATTGTATTATATTATATTCTTAATGGAAATGTAGCAGGATGTTTGGTTGTATCTGCCGCATTGGTTATGTATGCGATGTTATCGAATGGGGGATTGTTAGACAATAAAGTGGCTGCATTTTTTAGTGGAATAAGTATGGAAATATATCTTTCACATATGTTCATATTCAGAATGATTGAAAAGATTAAGCTTAATTATATATTTGGATATAGCTGGGGAGGATATATAAGTACTGTTGTATTAGTCTTATTTGGAACAACAGCATTTACAGTTGTTGTGAAGTATATATTGAAATACATAAATAAAATTGTTTGGAATAAAAAGTTAGGTGGAGAATGTAATGGCAGATAAGAAATTAAACGGAACAGTTATTGTAACATATCGTTGCAATGCAAGATGTACTATGTGTAACAGGTATAAGGCACCTTCTAAACCAGAAGAAGAGATATCTGTAGAGACAATTAAAAAATTACCACAGATGTATTTTACTAATATAACAGGTGGAGAGCCATTTATACGAACAGACCTTAAGGATATAGTGAGAGAATTATACAAAAAGAGTGATAGAATTGTTATATCAACCAACGGATTCTTTACAGATAGAATAGTTGATTTGTGTAAAGAGTTTCCAGATATAGGAATCAGAATATCTATAGAGGGACTGGAGCAGACCAACAATGAGATAAGAGGTCTTGATGACGGATATCAGAAGGGATATCAGACTCTTAAAACATTAAGAGAAATGGGAATGAAAGATGTTGGCTTTGGAATGACCGTTCAGGATAAGAATGCGCCAGACCTTGTTCCACTTTACAAGATATCTGATGAAATGGGAATGGAGTTTGCAACAGCTTCACTTCATAATAGTTTTTATTTTGTGGAGGCTAAGAATATAATTCATGACAGACCAATGGTTGCAAAAAATTTTGAAAAGCTTGTTAATGAACTGTTGGCATCTAAAAGTCCTAAGAAGTGGTTTAGGGCATATTTCAATCATGGATTAATTAATTATATTTATGGACAGAAGAGGCTGCTTCCATGTGATATGAGTTTTGATACATTCTTTATAGATCCTTATGGTGATGTCATGCCTTGTAATGGAACTAAGGATAAAGAAGTTATGGGTAACCTTAATGTTCAGACATGGGATGAATTATGGAATAGCAAAGAGGCAGAGGAAGTCCGTAAGAAAGTTCGCTGTTGTGACAGAGACTGCTGGATGATAGGTTCAGTAAGCCCAGCTATGCATAAATATATCTGGAAACCAGCGTGGTGGGTAATAAGACATAAGCTTAAATTCTGGACAAAGAATAAATACAGTATGTATGAAAATAAGATTGTCAGAGATTTGAGAGATGGTAAAGTTACGAAAGAAGAACTGGATAAATGCAGCACATGTGATATGTGTGCTACCATTAATAACGGACTTAGTGAGGCATCAAAAGAGCAGCTAAAAGGTAGAAGCGGCGAAGAGATAGTTGATGCAGACATCAGGGAGCAGATGAACAAATAGCAGATATTTGGAGAATGAGTGAATGGCTATAAACAAAAAAAGATTATTGTTTAATACCTTTTTTATATTTATGTTGTTTCAACAGGTACTTTTACAATATACATCTGGTAAAATTAATAAAATAATATCATATACAGATGAAGCAACAGAATGTGTAATGATATGTATGATTTTGTATATGGTCATAAAAGGTACAATTAGGCTATATAAAGTAGAAATAGTAATGGCGTTTGCGTTTATTGCATTTTTATTCATGGGATTTATTTCTAATGCTGTGTATCCAATGCAAAGCGTATTTTATAATATAGCGGATGGACTTGTGTGTAGTAGGTTTATAGTTGCTTATTATTGGGCAAGATTTTATCTTAGGGATAATGCGGAAGAATATATTGAGGGTTTGAATAAAATATGTAGAATTATTTCAGTTGTTTTGTTTGTCTTAACTATTCATGATATAGTATTTACTCCTTTTTTCCAAAAGTCTGATTATAGATATTTTATGTATAGTATTAAATTATTCTTTCCGCATTCTAGCTATATGGCTGTGGCATGTTTTACATGTATTGTGATTCTTGGTATACAACTAAGAAAACATAATAGAAATAT
>ERZ1034882.622-NODE-622-length-16215-cov-5.772153_pt1 | contig 16215 bp, 13 predicted proteins | sample MGYA00520606_ERZ1034882 | MGnify/ENA primary metagenome ERZ1034882 (study PRJEB33766, sample SAMN09781726) | gut metagenome | biome: gut microbiome | host: Homo sapiens | place: Madagascar | study: EMG produced TPA metagenomics assembly of the PRJNA485056 data set...
ATGATCTGGATGTGATCCGCAATGCCGATTACATCATTGATATGGGACCCGGTGGCGGAGAAGACGGCGGCAGGGTCGTTGCTGTGGGAACTCTGGAGCAGATCAAGGCAGATGCCGACAGCATTACGGGAAAATATCTGTAAAAAATCAAAAACCCGGATACGGCAGAGGCATCCGCTCACCGTACCCGGGTTTTTGATTTTTACAGAATCACCTGCTCCAGCTTCTCACGGAAGTCTGCTTCGGACATGGCGCCGACGAAGTTTGCCACGGGCTGTCCGTCTCTGAAGATCACAAAATTCGGAATGCTTGCCACGCGGTACTTCTGGGCGATGGTCATGTTCTCATCCACATTGATCTTGCCGACCTTTACTTTTCCCTCGTAAGCTTCTGCCAGCTTTGCCACGGTAGGAGCCATCATCTTGCAGGGATTGCACCAGTCTGCGTAGAAATCTACCAGAACGGGCAGAGGGGAGTTCAGAACTTCTTCCTCAAAATTAGCAACGGTAAACGTATATTCCATAAGTATCCTTCCTTTCTGTTATCTGTTGTTGATAGTATCTCAAAAATAAGATTCTATATTCGGGGCCTTATCTGTAAATAATATATTTGCAGATGGGATTGCCAACGGAGGAAAACTTTTCCTCGTATTCGGTCATGACGTTCCCCTCCATCAGCGTGGCATCGTTATGCAGATCGTAGGTGATCACCTGCGCTTTCCATCCGGCGGGCTCAAGTTCCTCTACTGCAAAATCAAACAACGGGCGGTTGTCCGTCTTGAATTCCAGCGTACCCTCTTTTTTCAGGATCACATTATAGCGGGCCAGAAACTGTCTCGAAGGAAGTCTTCTCTTCGCATGACGGTCCTTGGGCCAGGGATCGGAGAAATTCAGATAAATGCGGTCCACTTCACCTTTTCCGAATACCTTATCGATGTCTTCTGCATCCATACGGATGAATTTCAGGTTGGGAAGCTCGTCCTCTTCCATTTTCTGGATCGCGCGGAGCAATACGCTGGAATATTTTTCAATTCCCACATAATTAATCTGCGGATTCTGCTTTGCAAGGGTATGTAGGAAACGTCCTTTTCCCATACCGATCTCAATATGGATCGGATGATCGTTTCCGAAAATCTCATGCCAGGTTCCGGGGCATGCTTCCAGGGTATCTTCCGGTACGACATAGGGACTTTCCGCAATAACTTCCCGGGAACCGGTAATATTTCGTAACCTCATGGTAATCTCAGCCTTTCTTATAGTAATCTGTATTGTCAATGTACTTTATCTGAGAAAGCTTGTCAAGTCACAGGCCGGGGGATTATACTGGCAGTAGGAGGAGAAAATTTATGAAATGGATGATTGCATCGGATATTCACGGATCGGCATATTACTGTCGAAAACTGTTGGAAGCATATACGGAGGAAGGGGCCGACAGGCTGCTTTTACTGGGGGATATTTTATACCACGGCCCCAGAAATGATCTGCCCAGAGATTATGCGCCTAAGGAAGTGATCGCTTTATTGAACGAGCGGAAAAATGATATCTACTGTGTACGCGGTAATTGCGATACGGAGGTGGATCAGATGGTGCTGGAATTTCCGGTGCTGAGTGATTATTGTGTACTTGCGGAAGGGACGCAGGCAATCTATGCCACCCATGGACATATCTATAATGAGCAGAAACTGCCGCCATTGCATTCCGGAGATATTTTACTGCACGGACATACTCATGTGCCGAAATGTGTTGTTCATGAGACAGAGCAGTATATCTGCATGAATCCGGGGTCCGTGTCGATTCCCAAGGAAGAAAGCTGGCACGGATACATGATCTGGGAAGGCAAAAATTTTGTGTGGAAAGACTTCGACGGACAGGAACATTTACGGTATTCCGTATAGAGAATGACAGCGTTCGCAGAAGGTCTTAAAAAGAATTAAAAAATAGAGATAAGACTTTGGTTTTTAGGTAAAATGGTGTATGATAAAGAATGCGCATTATCATACACCATTTTATTTTGAAGATATCAGGAAGGATTTATACATGCAGTTTTTCAGGCATTTTTCATATAGAAGTTTTTTAACCAGGGCAGTGATGGGAATCAGCGCTCTCTGCCTTTTTGCATCTCAGGGGCTTAGTGTCTCTGCTGCAACGATCAAAGAAGAGAACATCGCCCGCAATCAGGCACTGGCCATTCAGTCCAATGAAGTGGCAAACTGGCCTACGGGACCGGTAGTCAGCGCAGAATCCGCCATTTTGATGGATGCGGATACCGGAGCGATCCTTTATGCCAAAAATATCCATCAGCAGGAATACCCTGCCAGTACCACCAAAATTCTGACAACATTGATCGCATCCGAGCGCTGCAGCATGGATGAGATCGTGGATTTCTCCTATGATGCGGTACACGATATTGATCCCGGAAGCAACCATATCGCTATTGACCCCGGCGAGCAGCTGACCATGGAGGAATGTCTGAATGCCATTCTGATCCGCTCCGCCAATGAAGTTTCTTTCGCGGTAGCAGAGCATATTTCCGGAACGACCTGGCAGGACTTTGCACCGATCATGAATGAAAGAGCCAAGGAACTGGGGTGTGTTGATTCCAATTTCGTCAATCCCAACGGACTTCCCAATGAGGATCATTACACCAGTGCCTATGACCTGGCGATGATCGGAAGAGCTTTTTTTGCCAACGAAGCGCTGTGTAAAATGACAATGACACATATGCTGCACATTTTGCCGTCGGAACGCCAGCCAGATGATATTATGGAAGTCAACAAGATGGAACTGATCCCCGGCGGTAAATATGCATATCCGTATCTGGTAGGCTGTAAGACCGGTTACACCGATGTTGCCCGCAGTACACTGGTGTCCTGTGCGGAAAAAGACGGCATGAAGCTGATCTGTGTGGTCATGAAAGACGAAAATCCGAATTACTATGAAGATACAATCACTCTGTTTGATTATGGTTTCAGCAATTTTCAGAGAGTGAACATTTCTCAGACAGAGACCAAGTATAATATCGAGAATGCAGGATCTTTTTACAGTGGGAATGATATTTTCGGCAACTCCAAACCGATTCTGGAACTGAACCAGACGGACAGCATCACTTTGCCGAACACCATCACCTTTCAGGATGCGGTGTCCGGTATTTCCTATGATAATACAGAACCAGGACAGGTGGCTGTGATCACTTATACTTACAATGATGTGGTACTGGGAACGGCATCCCTGGACTTTACGGCAGCGGAAAAGGGCAGTAGTGTCTTCCGGGAAAATACGGCAGAGACCACGGAGTCTGCAGAGGAAAGCGGTGCAACCGATGAAACGCAGTCAGGCACAACGACCACAGAGGCAGACAATACAGAGACAACCGAAACAGCAGGAGATAACACCGGAAACAATGGTGGAATTCCAACGGTTGCACAGGAGACATCCCTGGAGGAGGAAAACAGCACTTCCGGCGGTCCTGCGGTTATTTTCATTAATGTGGTAAAAGTATTTTTCTGTATCGTGGGAATTGCGGTATTGATCTTCCTTGCACTGTTATTACGTACGTTTTTCAAGAATTATCATTTTGCCCACCGCAGTACCCGCCTGACCTGGAGATTTAACCGCAGAAGAAATCGTTCCAGATCCCGGTATCGTTCGGTGGATCAGGACCTTCGTAACCGACGCAAAGAAGCAATCCGACAGGCGAAAAAACGTCAAAAGCCCAAGAAGTCATCCCACTTTCGTGGGTAGTATTCCGAAGGGGAGATTTCCATACATTTTACCCAGTTTGATTTTGACATATCAATGGGTACTATGGTACACTGAATAAGAAAAAAGTGGGGTAGTATACCCGGGGAAATGAGAAGCTTAGGATAAGAAAAGGTTAAGGGAGCGAAATACCTTGGATAAGAGTGAATATAAATTAAGAGCGGAAGAAATCAAAGACTTGATCAGCCGTGGGGAGTATGCGCAGGCTGCGGAGATTGCGGATACCATTGACTGGCGCAGAGTCAAAAGTGTTATGATGCTGTGCACCATCAGTGACCTTTACAAGATCAATCGAAGATACGAGGATGCCAGAGATATGCTGCTTCTGGCATATGAACGCCGTCCGGGAGGAAGGACGATCTGCTATTCTCTGTGCGAACTTTCCATTAAAATGGAAGAGTATGTACAGGCTATCGAGTATTACAAGGAGTTTGTGCAGGTAGCGCCCAAGGATCCCGGCAGATATATTTTGCAGTACAAATTATATGAGGCGCAGGATGTCAGTCTGGAAGAGCGCATTGCTGTTCTGGAAGAACTGAAAAAGAGAGATTACAGAGAAAAATGGGCATATGAGTTGGCTTATCTATATCATAGAGTAGGACTTGCTGCCAGATGTGTAGAGGAATGTGATGAGCTGATCCTTTGGTTTGGCGAGGGCAAATACGTTATCAAGGCAATGGAGCTGAAAATGCTCCATCAGCCGCTAACACCGGAACAGCAGGAAAAATACGATCATCGTTTTGACGCGCCCGGTACGCAGCAGTATTCTCAGAATTATGCGCAGGATCCCGGTTATGGACAGAACGAAACTTATGATCCGAATCAGGGCTATGTGCAAGACGGAAGTTACGACCCGAATCAGGGCTATGCACAGGGCGGAAGTTATGACCCGAACCAGGGCTATGCACAAGACGGAAGTTATGACCCGAACCAGGGCTATGCACAGGATGGAAGTTACGATTCCAATCCGGACAATGTGCAGGAGGGGTCTTATGATCAGGTGATTGATGACACCAGAGTCTATGAACCGGTGCAGCCCCAGCAGGCACCCGCACAGCCGGCGGAAGATGATTTCGACATTCATGTGAAGACCATGGATGTGGGACAATATAATACGATCAATCTACAGGCAGAACTGGCAGCAGGCCTGCGGGAGGTACTGAGTGAGGACCATGCGAAGGAGACTTCGGATTCCATTACCCGTTCTATCGTGGCACCCATGATCGATCCCGGGGATTCCGATACGGAGTCTCTGGATTATCCAGAGATCGCAGATGTCAGTGAAGACGATCTGGAGCCGGAGACGGAGCAGATGGAGAGCTCGGAAGTATTCTTTGGGGAGACCGGAGAAATCGGCGATCTGTCACAGGTGCCCCAGGTAGAGACGGAAGAGATTCTGCCGGAAGAGCCTGTTGTTGCAAGAAGAACCGATGTAGTACCGGAGCTATCCGAAGTACAGAAGACACCGGAAGTACAGGAAATTGTGAAGGAACCGGAAACACAGAAAGTACCGGAAGCTCCCGTAGAGCCACCCAAGGAACTGGCCGATGTGCTGGCACAGGAATCCGACGGTCAGATCAGCCTGGTAATGCCGGAGGCAGAGAGCATTGAGAAACAGATCACCGGCCAGATGAATATCGAGGATATTCTGGCAGAGTGGGAACGCAAGAAGAAGGAGAACCTGGAGAAGAGAGAAGAAGAGGTTCGCCAACATGTATTACAGCAGACCGGAGCCATGTTCACGGAGTTTGAACAGGCGGTAAGAGACGGATTGCTGGAAAAACTGGAAAAAGAAAAAGCTGCGGACACGGCAGATACCGTGGCAGAAGATACAACAGATACCGATGAGGTAGAAGAGCTGGAAGAGATCACGGAAGAGCCTGCCACAGAGGAACCCGTGGAAGAACTGACGGAGGCTGCTCCTGCAGAGGAAGCGGAACAAGAGCCTGTAGAAGAGCTTCCGGAAGAGGATACTGTAGAAGAACTCGCGGAAGAACCTGCATATGAGCCGGAAGCAGAAGAATTTGAGGAATCTGCGGAACCGGAAGCAGAAATCTATGAGCAGGAAGAAATCGTAGACGAGGAACAGGCAGAACCGGAAGAAGCAATGGATGACGAGTCTGTAGAGGAGCCCACGGCGGAAGCAGTAGAATCGGTAGATGAGGAAACAGCCAGGGAAGAGATAGAACTGACGGCTGAGGAAACGCCGGAAGCCGGGGAAGCACCGGAACAGCCGGAGCGCCCCGCAGTAGAGCGAGACAAAGCAAAGGTTCGTGCGCTTACCAGAGAAGAGAGAGAACTGTACGCACCCTTTATCCAGAGCAGATCTGCCAGAGAGCAGTTAGTCAAGGCCATTGATAATATCAGTCTGGCAGCCTACACTGGCAACGTGATCATCACTGGAGAAGAGGGTATGGATACCTTATCTCTGGCGAAGAACATGGTTCGCGAAATTCAGGCAACCGACAGCAATTTCTCCGGAAAAGTGGCAAAGATCTCTGGACATGCATTGAATAAAAAGGATACTGCAGATACCTTATCCAAGCTGAAAAACGGCGCGCTGATCATTTGCAAGGCATCCGAAATGAACGATGCTACGGCAAATGTACTTCACAAGGCATTGCAGCAGGAGAGTCAGGGAATCGTAATTATTCTGGAAGATACGAAGAGGGATATTGATAAATTCCTCGAGAAACATGAAAAATTGAGAGAGTGCTTTACCGCACGAATGGATGTGGAAGCCCTCAGCAATAACACACTGGTGGCATTCGGCAAACAGTATGCACGCGAGATGGAATACTCTATTGACGAACTCGGAGAGCTGGCGTTACATACCAGAATCGAAGATATGCAGACGATAGATCATGTGGTTACGGTATTGGATGTAAAGCAGATCGTGGATGAAGCGATCGCTCATGCAAATAAAAAGACATTGAAGCATTTCTTCGATGTCCTGTTTGCCAAGAGATATGACGATGAGGATATGATCATCCTCACCGAGAAAGACTTTGTATAGCGGGAGGCGCGGTCATGACGAAGGAGAAGGTATTTATTTCCGAAGCAGATCAGTATCTTTTTGCCCAGGGGACCCATTATGATATTTACAAAAAACTGGGTGCACATCTGTCGGTGGAAGACGGCGTGCAGGGAGTCTATTTCGGAGTATGGGCACCAAATGCAGCACAGGTGAATGTCATTGGCACATTCAATGAATGGAATGAGGAATCCCATCCCATGCAGAAGCTGGGAGAAGGCGGTATCTGGGGGCTGTTCATTCCCGGCGTGGAAGAGGGAACGATGTATAAGTTCCTGATCTATGCAAGGGATGGCAGAAAGCTCTACAAAGCCGATCCTTTTGCCAATTATGCGGAGTACCGGCCGGGTACGGCATCTATCGTCACCGATATTACAGGCTTTGACTGGAGAGATTCCAAGTGGATGGAAGCCCGGGACAAAAAGGATATGAATAAAGAGCCTATGGCGATCTACGAATGCCATATTGGTTCTTTTATGAAGCATCCTAACAACGGTACCGCCGAAGGATTCTACAATTACCGGGAGTTTGCGGACCGGATCATAGAATATCTGAAAGAGATGAAGTATACCCATGTAGAACTGATGGGTATTGCAGAGCATCCGTTTGACGGTTCCTGGGGATATCAGGTGACCGGTTACTATGCACCGACTTCCCGTTACGGAACACCGAAGGATTTTATGTACCTGATCAATGAACTGCACAAGGCCGGAGTCGGCGTGATTCTGGACTGGGTACCTGCGCATTTTGCAACTGATGCCCATGGCTTGGCTGAATTTGACGGTCAGTGCATTTTTGAACATCCCGATCCCCGTCTGGGAGAGCATCCCGAATGGGGAACCAAGATCTTCAATTACGGCAAAAATGAAGTAAAGAACTTCCTGGTAGCCAATGCCTTGTTCTGGCTCAGAGAGTTCCATGTGGACGGCATCCGTGTAGATGCGGTGGCATCCATGCTATATCTGGATTATGGTAAAAAAGAAGGTGAGTGGCTGCCGAATAAATTCGGTGGCAACAAGAATCTGGAGGCCATTGAGTTCTTCCACCATCTGAATTCTGTCATCCGTGGAACGTATCCCGGATTTGTGACAATTGCCGAGGAATCCACGGCATGGCCGAATGTGACCAGCGATATCGGAGGCGAGGGATTAGGCTTCTCCTTTAAATGGAATATGGGCTGGATGCATGATTTCTGTGAATACATGAAGCTGGATCCTCTGTATCGTAAGGGCAATCATTACGCTATGACCTTTGCCATGAGCTACAATGACAGTGAGAACTACATTCTGCCCCTGTCTCATGACGAAGTGGTACATCTGAAGTGTTCCATGGTAAATAAGATGCCAGGTTATACTGCGGATAAATACGCAAATCTGCGTGTGGGCTATACCTACATGTTCGGACATTCCGGCAAAAAGCTGCTGTTCATGGGACAGGATTTCGGACAGGAGCGTGAGTGGAGTGAAGAACGCGAACTGGACTGGTATCTGTTAGGTGAGAAGCTGAATCAGGGCGTACATACCTATGTAAAGGAACTGTTGGAACTGTACCGCAAGTATCCTGCAATGTATGAGATCGACAATACCTGGGACGGTTTCGAGTGGATGAATGCGGATGATGCAGAACACAGCACCTATTGCTTTGTGAGAAAATGTTCCAGCAGCAAGAACAATCTGCTGTTTGTATTGAATATGACTCCGATGAAATGGGAGAATTATACCGTACCCGTGCCGAAAAAGAAGAAATATAAGCTGCTGCTCAACAGCGATGAAGAGCGTTTCGGCGGCTGGGGCAATGAAATTCCCGCAGAGATCATGGCAGAGAAAAAGCCTTACCATTACAAGGATTATTCTATCAGCTTTGATCTGCCCCCTTACGGAGCTGCTGTATTTCTGTTCTAAGTCCGGTTAAGAAATTATAAGAAACGACCGAAATAAAAGATGAGTGTGACCCAAAGGTGCACTCATCTTTTTTCTTAACTATTCAGAGACATGTAAATATCACTAAGGCCTCTTTGAATGCTTGCATTCGTAAGAGGATTTAGTGATATTTATAGGGCGATATAGCCTCAATGGGCAAAAGGAAAGCTCTGAAAGAGCGATTTTGCGAAGGAGTCTCTGAATAGTTATTTCAAGAGTTATTACCAGGAAGGACGACAAGCGTGAAGATAACATTTCAGAATCAGACGGTAACTGATACAGAAAATAGAACAGAAAGTATCCAGACGGAGAAAAATACCTGGGGCAGAGATAAAATACAGCGCAATAAAAAAAGTGTGAATGCAAATACTTTTGGAGCCGTATACGAGAGTGGGCAGATCCCAATGCCTGTGGGAAATGAAGAGAATAATAAGGGAAAATCCCTGATTGAACTACAGCAGGATGCCGGGAACACCAATGTGGCATTACAGCAGGATTACATGACACTACTGTCACATACTATGTCCCAGGAGGATTATGCGAAGGCTTGTGAGGACGGATTTGACCCCAGAGAACTGGATCAGGATACCGCAGTTACCATCGTGGACAGGATCAAAGCAGAACTGGTGCGTTCCGGACAGAACATTGCCGGATACACGGACGACATAGATCTGGACACCCTGGCGGCAGCTGTGGGCAGCGATACACTGGCACAAAGTATTGAAGAACAGTTCCGGGCAATGGATATACCTCTGACTCCTGAAAATGTAGATGAATTAAAAACCGCCTGGGAGTTGGCATCTTCTCTGCAGCAGCCCCAGGAAGGCGAGGTCGGGTATCTTGTAGATAATGGATTGGAGCCGGAGATCTGGAACTTGTATGTGGCAGAGAACAGCGGTGCGAAAGTACAGCAGAATACCGTACCGCAGGAATTGCAGGACCAGATGGATAAGGTGATCACGGATGCCGGCCTGCCGGTCAATGATGAGAACCGCCAGAAAGCGCAGTGGCTGGTGGGAGCAGGTTTGCCGCTGACAACGGATACCTTGCAGCAGCTGGCAGAACTGGATACGATTGACTATCCCGTCAGTGAGGATGCTTTTGCACAGGCAGCGGCATCGGCACTCGCGGAGGGGAAATCCCCTGTTCATGCGAATCTGGCACGGCAGGAAAATATATACGAGAAAGCCACAGAAATGGTACAGGACTGGTTCTCGGATGCAAAATGGGATGTCACGGCGGAGAATCTGGCGGCCAGAAAACAACTGGAAGAGATCCGGCTGCGCATGACAGCGGAAGTGAATGTGAAACTCTTACAGAGTGATTTTTCCATTGATACGGCCCCTATGGAGCAGCTGATCGAAGCACTGCGTAGAGCGGAGGCAGAAGTTGCGGATAAGTATTTCCCCAACGATGCGGATGCCGTGGCAAAATATGAGACCTATACACAGACCGTACAGGTGACAAACGAACTGCCGGGACTGCCGGTCAGCGTGTTGGGACCCTATAGCCTGAAACAGAAAGTTTCGCAGGAGACCGTGGCAGAATTTCACAGCGAAGGTAAGGCGTTGCAGACGGCCTATACAGAAGCAAATGAACGTTATGAGACACTGATGACAGCCCCCAGAAGAGATCTGGGGGACAGCATCCGCAAGGCATTTTCCAATGTAGATGACATTCTGACAGATATGTCATTGGATAAAACACTGGAGAACCAGCGGGCGGTCCGCATCCTCGCGTATAACCGGATGGAGATTACTGCAGAAAATATCGAAAGAGTCAAAGAAGCAGACAAACAGGTCACTGCAGTGATTGAGAAACTGACACCGAAGAATGTATTGCAGATGATCCGGGACGGCGTAAATCCGTTGGAGAAGACTTTTGGGGAACTGGAGTCCTATTTTGCCGAAAATCCTCAGAGTTATGAGGAAGAGGCGGAGGACTACAGCCGTTTCCTGTATCAGCTGGAACAAAAGAAAGATATCACGGAGAATGAGCGGAAAGCTTATATCGGTATCTATCGTATGGTACACCAGATTGAGAGAGAAGATGGTGCCGCAGTAGGCGCGGTGGTAAATACCGGCGCAGAATTGCAATTTTCCACACTCCTGGCAGCTTCCAGGAGCAGAAGAACCTCCCATATGGACTGGAAAGTGTCGGATGATACCGGACTGACACAGGAAGTACGTTTATCGGAGAACAATATTTCAGAGCAGATTTCTGTAGGGATGGCAAAAGAAATATTGACAGATGTGTCAGAAGACACTGAGAGCAGAGACGCATATTATCAGGAATGTCTGCAGCAGATGCGGGAAGCGGTAGAGACCGAACCGGGAGCAGCACAAATGTTGGAAAGGGGAGGGGTAAATACCAGTACTTCTAACCTGCTGGCAGCTCAGGCTCTGCTGGAGGATCCGGCGGAACTGTTCAGCGACCTGCAACGCTATCGTAAGAAATACAACAAAGAGAAAGAAATACCTGTGGCGGCAACCGGAAGGGAGCCTGCCGGAACAGAAGCCTCCGGATTGTGGGAACAGCTGGATCAGCCGAATTTTGCAGGTGATTACCGGACCATGCTTCAGGATGCTTTACAGGAGATAGAGACGATCAGTCTGGAACAGGCAGAGAGCCATCTGGATGTGAAACAGTTACAGCTGGTACACAAACAGCTGCGCCTTGCAGGAAATCTTCAGAACAGGCAGGAGTATTTCCTACCGATGTATCTGGGAGACCAGCTGGCAGGAGTGCATCTTACCCTACAGCAGGGAACCGGAGAGACCTCGGCTGTGGATATCCGGGTAGATGCGGGAGACGAACAGTTGGAAGCGCATTTACAGGTCAACGGAGAACACATCGAAGGTTATCTCGTAGGAAATACCCCGGAAGAGGTTACGAAACTGGAAAAGACCTCCGATATATTCCTTGAATGGATTCAGACAGATACCTCTGCAGACTGGAAAGCGGAAAAGCTTTCTGTTGTCAGCTCCCGGGATATGACAAGGATGGCTGCCGGTGAGACGCAAAATGCAGAAACAATAGAGAGCCGGGCAGATGCGGCGCAACTGTACCGCCTGGCAAAAGGATTCCTGCAGGCTGTCGCAGACAGCAGCGGAAAGTAAGGAGTAACAACACATGAGAATTAATTACAATGTATCGGCAATGTTATCCAACAATGCCTTATCTACCAATGATGACCTGCTGTCCAAATCATTAGAGAGACTTTCTTCCGGATTAAAGATCAATCATGCAAAGGATAATCCGGCAGGACTGGCAATGTCCAAACGTATGAATGCCCAGATTGAGGGCCTGTCCGTGGCAAACCAGAATGCCAGCGACGGCGTATCCATTATCGAGATTGCAGATGGCGCCATGACCGAGATCAGTGAGATGCTGCAGCGAATCAATGAGCTCTCCGTCAAGGCTGCGAACGGTATAATGACGGATGATGACCGAGCTACCGTACAGGATGAAGTAAAGCAACTGAAAGAGGAAATCACCAGAATTTCTGACGTAACAGAGTTCAACGGACAGAAACTGCTGAATGGGGAGTACGATCTGAAGGGATATACCAACAAGCAGGAAGTTAAGGTGAACTACTATTCTACCGACGTGCCGGTAAAAGAATATACCATAAAGTCTATACCGCTGACAAAGGATGCGGACGGCAATATTGTGCTGGACGGAGATGTGACGTTCGGAGATGGTTTCCCGGATGCGAAGACACTGAAGACTGAACTGAAGGATGATCTTTTGACTATCACCGGAGAAAACGGATTTGAGATGCGACTTGATGTGAGCGGAACTTTGAATGGAGCACAGACAGGAACAACGGTTAAGGATCTGAAGATCAATGCCACAGGTATCGGCGCTATGCGTTTACAGATCGGAGCCAATGAGCATCAGGTGCTGGAAGTAAATATTCCGGCTGTTTCCCTGCAAAATATGGGAATTGAGAATGTTGATGTCAGCACTGCAGAAGGTGCGGACGATGCCATTGATCGCGTAGACGGCGCCATCAAATATGTATCTTCCGTTCGAGGCAGACTGGGTGCATTCCAGAACCGTCTGGAATCTACGATCAACAGTCTGGATATTACCAGCGAAAATATGACTTCCGCATATTCCCGTATCATGGATGTAGATATGGCGGAAGAAATGACTTCTTATACGACTTATCAGATCCTGGCACAGGCAGGAACCTCCATGCTGGCACAGGCCAACGAGAGACCGTCTCAGGTACTGCAGCTGTTACAGTAGGAAAGTTCTGAATAAGAGGACATGGCAGAATGACAAAAGAATGCAAACAACAATTTACACTTCGGATTACACAGGCGAATTCCACGCAGTTGATCGTGATCCTGTATGAAATGACCTTACAATATCTGGCAGACGGAGAGCAGGCAGCAGATGATGCCGGACTGGTGGAAGCTGTTCACAGAGCCAGGGGATGTATCAAAGAGCTCCTGAACTCTCTGCACAGAGAATACAGCCCGGCAGGAGAGCTTTCCAGACTGTACCTGTTCTGCCTTCGCAGACTTGCTGTATGTGAAGTCCGCAGAGACCGCACAATATTGGAAGAGATTCGCAAAGTGATCGCACCTCTCTGCGATGCGTACAGGCAGATCCAGGATCAGGATACTTCCGGCCCGGTGATGAACAATTCTCAGACAGTATATGCCGGACTGACTTACGGCAGGAACCAGTTAACCGAAAACATGGCTGACCAGGGCACGAATCGGGGAATGTTGATATAGATTTTTTTCCCGATCCGCCGGCTGCAGAGCGGCCAGCTCTGTGAGATGCTGATACCTTTTTTGTAACGCATTGATTTCATAAATATAACTGTCAATGAGATCACTTTCCAAAGCATTATCGAAACCCGCATAGGCGATTTCCAACGCCTGGCGGGTTTTTCTTATGGATTCTTTCAGATCTATGGGAGAGAAATCCTCTTCAATGATTTCCGGGGAGGCATCTGCCTGACTAAAAAAGATTTTCATAACATTAACCGTCCTTTCTGCTAACAGTATAGGAACAAAAAAGGAAAAATATACCTGACATGGAGGAAAACGGAAGACATTTTTACACGGAAAGAGGAATAGATTAGGATAAAGAATTGTCGGGAATGCGAGAACAACAGTGGAACATCCGGAAAATTTATTATGGCTGATAGCAGTGGCGGCATTATTGCTGCTCATAAGCTTTTTTGGGAAAAAGGCAGAGTGGCTCCTCAATTTTGCATTGCGGGGCATTATGGGAACCATTGCCATTTATTTTATTAATATGGGAGTGACTTTCCTTGGATTTACTACAGTGGTTGGAATTAATGCAGTAAGTATTTTGACAACGGGAATCCTTGGAATTCCGGGCATTGTGATGCTGTACGGACTAAGTATTTATGAAATATTATAAAAAGGTGTTTTGACATACGGAAAGCGTGTAAAATAGCGTATTTCAGGATGACTGAAAATATGAGAAACAATTCTGTTTGTTAAAATGTACTAAAGTTTATCTTTTTACGAAAAAGGTATTGCCAGACGGAAAGTGAGCATTTATAATTCATCTTACAACCAATCGCGATGGTTCAGAGCATCTTATAAGATCTTTTAGAATTTCTATTTTGGGATAGATTCATCCCGCATTACCAGAAGACTGATTTTGAATAGTTGGGAGGAAGGTGACGACAGGACTATACGCAGGAAAATAATGTGAAATCAGGAGAAGGAGATGAGATATTTGGGGTATTATGTATACTTTTGGCAATAGCTTGCTGTTTTGATTACAAAACACACAGGATACCCAATTGGCTGATCGTATGCTGCATGTTTGCAGGCCTGGGGTATCGGTTGATCAGCGGCGGGTACAAAGGCGTTTTGGAATATCTGGCAAGTGCATTACTGACAACGATATTACTTTATTTTGTTTTTTGGATCGGAGCCATAGGAGCCGGTGATGTTAAGATGTTGGGAGTCTGTGCCGGTTTTTTTCCCTGGAATAAAGTACTTTATTTTCTGTTTTTCGCGCTCATGATTGCAGCAGTAATTGCACTTTTCAAAATGTATCTGGAACGCAATATGAAAGACCGTTTGTACTATTTGGGAGAGTACTTATGGGACGTATTCCGGTGTGGAAGATGGAAACTTTATTTTGCCGGAGAATGGGAAGGTGCCGGAGCAGGGATTTGCATGGCGGGACCGGTGTTCTGCAGTGCATTGATGTATATGGGAGGAATGTATTGATGGAACAAAAGGAACCGGTTCTGGTTCTGTATGACCGGGAGGAAGAATACGCGCGGCTTTTTTCAGAATACCTGAAGAGGCAAAAGGAATTGCCCTGGCAGATCCATACTTATACCAGGGCGGAAGAACTGTTGGCGGGAGAGAAAAGCGGGGGGGTAACAATGCTGGTGGTGGCGGAATCCTCCTGTGAGGAGGCATTGAACACATTACAGCCGACATGTCAGGCAATTTTAAATGAGAGCGGAACTCTCCGCTTTCATCAGTTTCCCAATATTAACAAATATCAGGAAGCGGGACAGGTGTGGAAGGAACTGTTGGCGTTGTATGTAGAGACGACGGGGATACGGATGCCGCTGTTATGTGCGGAATATAAGACCCGTTTTATCGGAATGTACTCTCCGGTTCACAGATGCCTTCAAAGTACGTTCGCATTGACTTTCGCACAGCTGATGGCAGAAAAACATCCCACGCTGTATCTGAATTTCGAACACTATGTGGGGATCATAGAATTGCTTCCGGAGAGACAGAACCGGGATCTGGCAGATCTGCTCTATTTTTTAGCAGGAGATGAAGGAAAATTTCCTCTTCGCATGCAGACGGTCATTCAGAGAAAAGGCAATCTGGATTATATTCCACCCATGCGGAACGGACAGAACCTGTTGGGGATCACCTGGGAAGAATGGAGAAGTCTGTTCCAGAGGATCGAGGAGCTGGGGAAATACGAATATGTCATTCTGGATCTGAGTGAAAGCATACAGGGGCTGTTGGATGTTCTGCAGATGTGTATCAAAGTATTTACGCTGACCAGAGAGGACAAGATGTCACAGTGTAAACTGGATCAATATGAACAGCTATTGTCACTATGCGAGAAAGAGGAAGTAAAGGGGAAGACAAGAAAGCTGAATTTGCCATACTTTCAGCGACTTCCCGTGGAAATGGAACAGTATACCAGAGGGGAACTGGCAGATTATGTGAGAAAAGAAATAGAGACATTGGAAGAGTAGAATAGGAGAAGGACAAATGGATTATTTAGAGCAGAGAAGAAAACTTCGTCAGATGGTACAGGAAAGACTGGATTATGGAAGAGATTATACGGATGAAGAAGTGGAGGATACGATCGATGAAGTACTGATGGAGCAGGAAAGTCTGGAGTTATGCCCGGTAGAATTGCGGAGACGTCTGCGTAAGGAATTGTTTGATTCCCTGAGAAGACTGGATATTCTGCAGATTTTTGTGGAGGACAGCTCTGTTACAGAGATCATGAT
>ERZ1034882.623-NODE-623-length-16209-cov-10.857125_pt1 | contig 16209 bp, 16 predicted proteins | sample MGYA00520606_ERZ1034882 | MGnify/ENA primary metagenome ERZ1034882 (study PRJEB33766, sample SAMN09781726) | gut metagenome | biome: gut microbiome | host: Homo sapiens | place: Madagascar | study: EMG produced TPA metagenomics assembly of the PRJNA485056 data...
CATGCGAAAGGAACAATTTTATGGCAAAAGTACAGGATCGATTATTAAAATATGTCGCTTTTTGGACCACGTCCGATGAAGAGTCTTCCGTGACACCGAGCAGTGAGCGTGAGTTTGTTTTGGGAAAGGAATTAGAGCAGGAACTGAAAAGTCTTGGACTCGAACGTGTTACCCTGACCGAACACTGTTATGTATACGGATTGCTTCCGGCTACACCCGGCATGGAGGATCGTAAGGCAATCGGTTTTATCGCACATATGGATACTGCACCGGATTACTCCGGAGAAAATGTGAAACCACAGATTATTGAGAACTATGATGGCAAAGATATCCTATTAAAAGGAAGTAACACCTATCTTAAAGTATCGGATTTTCCGACACTTAAGTCGCTCACTGGTCGCACACTGATCACCACCGACGGAACAACACTTCTCGGCGCAGATGACAAGGCGGGCGTTGCTGAAATCATGACCGCTTTGGAACAGTTGATCGCGGAAGGAACTCCACACGGTGATATCTGGGTTGGTTTTACCCCGGATGAAGAGATCGGTGCAGGTGCGGAGCTGTTTGACCTGGATTATTTTAAAGCCGAATATGCCTACACGGTAGACGGTGATTATGAAGGTGAGGTTGCTTACGAGAATTTTAACGCGGCAAGTGCCGACTTTGTCATTCACGGTGTCAATGTACATCCGGGCGAAGCAAAAGATATCATGGTCAATGCGGCACTCCTCGCAACCGAAATTGTCTCCCGTCTTCCGAAGACTGAGACTCCGGCACACACGGACGGACGCGAGGGATTCTATCATCTGACGGATATGAGCGGTGATGTTGCAGAGGCAAGACTTTCTTTCATCGTCCGTGATCATGATAAGGATATTTTTGAATCACGACTGAATCTGCTCCGCACAATTGAGGTTGAGATCAATCAGGAATATGGAGCAGGAACCGTTGAACTTACCATCACACATTCCTATGAAAATATGCTCTCTGTAATCGAGCAGCATATGGATGTGATCGAGCGCGCACAGAATGCAATCCGCAAAGCCGGACTCGAACCAATCTCTCGACCGGTACGTGGCGGTACAGATGGTGCAAGACTTTCCTTTATGGGATTGCCTTGTCCGAACCTTGGAACTGGTGGATATGGATTCCATGGACCTTATGAACATATTTCTGTCGAAGCGATGGAGACGGTGGTACAGATCATTAAATCAATTGCGACCGATTGACTTTTTGGGAGTGATGAAATTGTAGTTGTTGATAGATTAATGCGTGCACGATAAACCTATGAGAAAACGCGTGGAAATACACTTAACAGTGTAGTCCACGCGCTTTTTATGTACCTATTATATTTACTGCATATTCGCAAATAGTGCAGCGATTTCATCCGGGCTGAGTGTCTTGTTCGGATCGGAGAGATCCGGCATCGTCGGCTTCTCTTCTGCCGCTGGTTCCTCTACGATTGGTTCCGGCTCTACCGGTTTGTCTTCCTGCTTCGGTGCATCATCGGACATATTTGCGAACAACGCGGCAATCTCGTCCGGACTCATGGTTTTATTCGGGTCAGAGAGATCCGGCATCGGTGGCTTCTCTTCTGCAACCGGCTCCTCTACGGCTGGTTCCGGCTCCACCGGTTTTGGTTCTTCCTTGACTTCTTCTTTTGGCGCATCTCCGGACATGTTTGCAAACAATGCAGCAATCTCATCCGGGCTCATCTTCTTATTCGGGTCCGAGAGATCCGGCATCGGTGGCTTCTCTTCTGCCACTGGTTCTTCTACGGTCGGTTCCGGCTCTACCGGCACGGATGCCTCTACGACCGGCTCCGGTTCTGATGTCTGCCTGATTGTGATCGCCGGTTCCTCATTTACTTCAGGAATCTCTAAGTCTGCCAACACATCCTCTGCTGCCGCAAGATCGGCCGCATCCGGGTTGAGATCGTCCGGAATGTCAAGACCAGATGCATCCACATCCAGTGAATCCGGTATATCCAGACTTCCCATATCAGAAGCAACATCGAGCGAGCCCACTTCATCTGAATTCTCAAGTACCGACATATCAACTCCAAGATCCGGTTCCGATACTGCCTCTGCTTCAATCGGTTCATCCATCTTAGGAATCATATTCTCCGCTGCTGCCTTAATCTCAGGCTGCACATTTTCCACCGGCTTCTCTTCCGGCTGCGCAACATTTACCTGTGGCTGCTGTATATACGTCGGTGCAACCATCGGCTGCTGATAGTTCACTTTCTGTATCTGGTTGATTGCCTGATTCAGGCGCAGCTCCATATCCTTCATCTGGATCAGCAGACCCTGCATCTTCACCTGAATACTCTGCTCATTCACTTCCTCTGTCTTCTTCTGCTCCGATACGATTTCATCCTTATAAGCAGACAGAAGCTTCGTAATATCCGCGATCGTACTGCTGCACTCCGTAAACTGTTCCATGACCTGCTCATTGGAATTAATGAGCGCCTCGGTATTCTCACGATTTCGGTTGATGATCACCTTCGCGATACCCTTCTGCGCATTCACGATCTCCTCGGTCGGAACCTTTGCAGCTTTCTCAAGGTAATTGAGCTTGTCCTCAATCTCCTCAAAATACTTCTTTAACATCAGATATGATGCCTTTTCTGATTTGAAAACGCTGTCATACTGCTCCTCATTACGAGCGTCCTTCATTTCACGTAAAGCGAACAATCCGTTGATCACCACGTAAAGACATACAAGATCAATTACTGCAAGTCCCGCAATCACGAGATACATCTTCGAGTAATTGATCATTGCATACAACTCTGTACTCATAACGAAGGCAAATAAAAGCACCCCAAAAATTACCTGCATCCTTGCTTTTGAATCTTTGTTTTTCATATGACGCTTCCTTCCCCGTATGCTATAATTATTTTAATATTTTAACATATTCAGCGAATTGTAACAACAACTTGATATGGAAGAAAAAAGCGTGAAAATACAAGTTCTTGTACCTTCACGCTCATTGGAAATGCTGTCATCACTTCCTGACAAAATCAACTTTATCACTATAATGTCTCTGCATAGATTCCCAATCCATGATGATGACATAAAACACTCTTCCGTACCGGTTGCTGTCCACAATTCTTCCATGAACCAGCACCGGAAAAAACGTCCCGTCCGCTCTGCGCATATGAAAATAAATATAATCATTGGAATGACCGCCTTCGATCTGTTCCCAGATACTGTTCTCTGTTGCCTCCTGCTCGTCCTCACGGATCAGGTTGCGAAAACTTCTCTTCGTATACTGAAACACCTCATCCATCGTCTTACAACCCGTCAGACGAATCAACTCACTGTTGACAAAAAAGATTTCATCATCTATCTTGTCCGCCTTATAGATTATAAACGCGCCCGGCAAATTCTCCGAGACATCCCTGAGTGCAAAGCCAAGCTGCTTGCGAATTTCCATCCTCGCCCATCTTTACCATCCAACCGTTATAAATATTCTGTCCGTACATATCGATTGGTTCCGAGATCAGCTTCATATCTTCCTTCGTAATCTTCGGAAGCTCAGAATAAAATCTGCGAAGACCATGCTTCTATACTCCGAAATGAAGCCTTCCGACATCGCAGAATACTTAAACTTTTCCTCGCAAAGCTACTTTATCGCCTGCTTCAAGGAAGCGACCGCGCAGACGCCGCGTAAGTTCCGCCAAAGCCATTATCAGACAACGGATTCCGGTACTTCGCGCCTGAAATAAAATACTAATTTACAAATTTAATGACTACATTTCCGGAATGTTCTACATCACTTGCAGTGCGGATTGCCATCTCCAGCTGATCCAGTGAAAACTCGTGCGTGATAATGCTTTCCAGATTCCATTTACCACATGCCATCATCGCCTGCACATCGTATACATCTTCCGGCATATAGCCGCCGGATCCGATGATACTCTGCTGCGCATATGTCATGTGCAGCAAGTCTATCGATCGAGGCTTATTGTTCACTGCCACAGATACAAACCGACTTTCAATCTTGCCCATACGCAGAAAATCGTCCAGAATACTCTCTGCACCGGCTGCATCCAGCCAGCAGTCAATATCTGCCGTCTCTCCCGACAACGCATGCGCATTGCCAAAATACGATTTCGCTTTCTCCCCAAAATTTTCCCTGGAAGGATTGCAGGTCGCAAAGCCGAGTTTTTCAGCTAACTTCAAACGGAAATCCGAATGATCGCACACCATCACTTTATCCATTCCAAAATGCCGGAATGCAACTGCTGCCGCAATACCGATCGTGCCGCAGCCGAACACAACGGCGTTCTGTCCCGCAATGTAACGCTTCGATCCATTCGCGTCCGGAATCATGCCACGTCTTGCTGCGCGGCAGCCGACTGTAAATGGCTCGATCAGGCTCGCCAGTTTATCCGAAATACGCGCATCCACTGCATACAAAGAATGATTTCTCTTCGCATTCGGGATCAGAATGTATTCTGAAAATCCGCCGATCGTTCCAGCCCGCTTCGTATCATCCTTCGCATAGCGCGGATACGGATAAACGCGCTCTCCTACCTGAAAATCTTTAACATTTTTCCCGACCTTAACCACTCTTGAAATGGTCTCATGACCAAATTCACCGCCGACCGTCACCTTATGTCCGGTGTTCGGTCCATGCGTAAACACGGCAACATCCGTTCCACAAATGCTGGAATACAGGTTCTGTACAAGAACATCGTTGTCTCCTACCTCCGACATCGGTAATTCTCTGATCTCAACATCTTCTTTTCCTAAATAAATTCCTGCTTTCATGATTACTCCTTATTGTTAAACATCAGTCATGCAAAATTTATCTCCGGCAAATAACTGACGCTACCTGTCACTCACAACGTCTACATGTGGCTGCGTCACACACTGCTGAATGACCGCCATAATATGTTCCATACTATCCTTGCAGTCGTCTTTCAGCCACTCCGTAATGATTGCCATCATTCCCTGTATATAGAATGCCATCATATATCTTCTATCCTCAACCGGCACCTGATAGCGATCCAGTATTGGTGTAAATACATGCCGGAACATCCTATTATAACTATCATCCAGTCTGAGTGTCGAAGCCTTCGTGATCGCCGTATAAAATATACGCTTATGTTCCTGTATATAGCTTAAATACGGTTTCAGATATTTCGGCGTAACCAGATATAATTGCTCGACCGGGCACTCCTTGATCCGCGTCATAAAGACTTCCGTATCCTGCTTCATATGAGAAAGGAACTGCTCATTCATATATTCGATACTCTCGGAAAGCAAATCCTCCACCGTCTCATAATGAAGATAAAAGGTGGACCGGTTCACTCCGGCTTTCGCGCAGATTTCCTTTACCGTAATGTAAGAGAAATCCTTCTTCTCAAGAAGTTCCAGAAATGCCTGATCCATTTTTGTAGCGGTATTGAAGTATTTGCTTTCGTTTTTATTCATGTCTAATTCTCACTTATTTCTTTTGCCAGCTGCATAATTTCAAACGCATACTTTTGTTTTCCGTTTTCCAACATTTTTTTATAGAGCGGGTAATTGATTCCCATTCCAACTAATCCAATGATACCAATAATAATGCCCAAAATAAAGGTAAACGTTGTTCCGCTTCCGATTACTTTCATGGAAAGGCATATGCCGACACCTGTGATGAGTGCTGTAATGATTCCAAATGTATAAGTGAAGATGGTTGCCGGAAGCTTTGCCTTCGCATCTAATTTGCGAAGTGCTACTACCTTAGAAGTATCCTTCGGTGCATATTCATTTGCAAGCTGCTCTGCATAAATTTTGTCTGTATTCATAATGAAAATCTCCTGTATTTGATGCACTCATTATACAGGAGGTTTCCTATGACTCTGAACAACACAAACAACCTTTTGTGTTGCCTCATAAACTATTTCTATATTAACTTCTGATAAATCTCAAGGTCCTCATCCTTAAACACATTAAAGATTACCTTTTTGATTCTGCTGTCTTTCTCAAGATAATCCTTTACCGTTTCTGTGGCGATCTCTGCAGCTCTCTGCTGCGGAAAGCGGAAGACACCTGTGGACAGACAACAGAACGCGATTGATTCCACTCCGTGATCTGCCGCAAGCTTTAAGCATTCTCTGTAACAGCTTGCAAGAAGCTCCTCATCCTCACGGGTAACACTCCACTGTACAATCGGTCCCACCGTATGCAGAACATACTTTGCCGGGAGATTGTATCCGGAAGTAATCTTTGCCTTTCCGGTTTCTTCCTCATGCCCCTGTCTCTGCATGATCTCAAACATTTTCAGACGAAGTTCAATTCCTGCATAAGTGTGAATAAAGTTATCGATACACGCATGCATTGGGGAAAAGCATCCGAGCATCTGGGAGTTGCACGCATTGACGATCGCATCGCATTTTAATGTTGTGATGTCCCCCTGCCAGATGAAAAGGCGGGAATCCGAGGCAACCGGTTTTAAATCTGCAATATCCGTAATACCTCTCTCACGATTTCTTTCCTTCAAATATTCATCCTGAATCTTTAAGAAGTCCTCGCTGATCGGTTTCGGAAGCCGGACGTTCATAAGCGAGCGGAGCAGCTGCTCCTGCCCGGTTTTGTCTGCAGGCATCTTATGCTTAAAGATTTTCTTATCCTCTTTTAAGAGATACTGGATCAGATACTCTCTTCTCTCACTCTGCGTCATTCTAACATCCTCCCAATTGTTCCAGCACGTTTCCGATATCCGCATCCATGCACACGGATTTTCTGCCAATTTCCGTCGGTGCATACGCCTCGCTTTGATTCAGACACACATAGAAGGCCTGTGGATAGGCATTCGTCATCTGCCAAAACGGATATTTTATAATGCCTGGCGTATTGTAGCCTACGCCAAGTTCCAAAAATACAATGTTCAGATTCTTGTGTCGCTGGATAAACTGATCATATCGCTCTGCTGCCTGATACGATCCTTTGTCTTCCACAAACGTGTTATCCGCACGAAGATTCATGCTCATCGGTGCTCCACATTTCGGGCAATGCGGCACCAGTTCCTCCGGAACTGCACATCCCAAAGTCACCCCTTCCGGCTGAACCAACACTCCATTCTTTATTTCAAAGCCCTGACTTAGCACCATCTGCTTAACAAGTTCTTCGTTATCGTAGGTTTCCTGATGGCAAGGTTTGCTGCACTGAAACAGACCGTAATCTCCCTGCGTATAGAACAATCTATGCTTATCAAAGCCTGCTTTCTGGAAACAATGATCCACATTTGTTGTGAGAACGAAATAATCCTTATCCTTCACCAACTCATAGATTTTGTCATACACCGGCTTCGGTGCACCCATGTATCGATTAATATAAATGTAACGGCTCCAATATGCCCAATGTTCTTCCAATGTCTGATACGGATAAAAGCCTCCGGAATACATATCCGAAAAACCATATTTCTTCTTAAAATCAGAGAAATACAGATCGAATCGTTCCCCGCTATAGGTATATCCTGCTGATGTCGAAAGCCCTGCTCCTGCTCCGATCACAATTGCATCTGCCTGCTCTATCTTTTCTTTTATCGCCAACAATTTACTTCTCATCATTTTCTCACCACCGCTTTCACCGGGCATTTTTCATAACAGTTACCACAATGCAGACAATGATTCTGCCGGATCACGTACGGCGTTCCTCTCTCAATACATCTCTGTGGACAGTTCTTCTCACATGTTCCGCATCCGATGCAGGCATCCGTTATGATATATCCCTTTTCTCTTATTTTAGCATCTCCAAGAAGATATGTATCCCTGAATATCGGGTTCACTCCAAGATTGAAGTATTCCACCTCCGCCTGATCAATACAGAAAATGATACCAATGCTTTTCGTATCACCCGGATACACATTTTCCAGATACGGCTGCTCCTCAAAAATAATCGCTTTCCATTTCTCCTGCTCGTCCTCTGCTACCGCATACGCTTTTCCTGACAGACGGATCATTTCCTTATATCTCGTATAGCAGAGTATCTGCACTCTGCCGTCCTCTAATAACTCCCTGCAGAAGTTCTTACCTCTTGCAGTGTAGAAGTACAACGCATTCTCCTCATAATGAATAGCACTGATATTTCTGATCTGTGGTGCTCCTTCGCTATCCACCGTTGCGAAAGCAAGCACACCTACAAGCTGCATTTTTTTTAAGCATGTTGCTAAATCCATCGCCCTCTACTCCTTTACTAATGCTTCGCCGGTAATCTCGTTTCTTGTTTTCCAGCACTGCGGATCTGCACCATAGAAATTTCCGCTGGTTCCGTTTGCCACAGCCGGACAGCCTCTGCACCATGCTTTCAGTTCGCATTTATCGCATTTTACAAATTTATCGTAGTCTCTGTATTTCTCCATCTGACAGATCCACACATCCGCCAGACGATCTTCAAAGATATTTGCAACCTTACTGTTCGTCACTCGTCTGCACGCCATAATATCTCCATTGGAAGATATTGTAACATGACAATTACCACAGTTACAGCCACCGTAGATCATTCCTGCCTCTGCATTTCCCGGCAGCTTAAACTGTCCGGTCTCATACTCATACAGCGTCCAGAGATGATCCTTTTTATTAAAATAGGTCTCGCATCTGGCTTTCTCATATGCCTTATACTTCGCATCAGAGATTTCCAGAAGATGTCGGTACTCCTGAGGTGTCATACTGGTATCGACCTCCCCGCCGGTCGGCACATAGCGCGAGAAAGCAAAGACCTTAACTTTCGCTTTCACTACTTCATCAATAATATCCGGTATCTCATTCATATTCGTCTTGGATACCGTGCTCATAATGACACTCCCTATTCCTGCCCGGTTCAGACAACTGATCTTCTCCAGCGTCAGATCAAAGCTGCCCGGCTTCCGGAACCAGTCGTGCGTATCTCTCATTCCATCCAAAGACATCTGGTATTTGTCGCACCCGCAGACTTTAAGCATTCTGCAAATCTCATCATCCAGATGAAATGGATTTCCCATTAATGTGAATGGTATGTTTTTTGACTTCAACAATACCATCAGTTTCCAGAAGTCAGGATGAAGGATAGGATCTCCGCCGGTGATATAGAAATATGGGATTCTGTCATATACCTTACAGAAATCTTCACAGTTTTCCACCACTTCTTTCATCTGCTTCCAGGTCATACTCTTTAATTCCTTGCAACCCTCGCCGGAAAAAATGTAACAATGCTTGCAGCGCTGATCGCATTCATCCGTAATATGCCATTGAAAAGAAAAATACTGACTCATCCTATCCATCTCCCTTCTTAACGTTTCTTACTTGTCAGATGCTCCGCATGCTGTTCCACATGCTGCCGGTTTTTCTGCCGGTGCTGCTGCTCCACACGCTGTTCCACATGCTGCCGGTTTCTCTGCTGGTTTCTCTCCTGCTCCGCACGCTGCTCCACATGCTGCTGTGTTCTTTTCTTCTGCCTTCTTTGTCCATCCGAAAATGTTTGATAATGCCATCTCTTGTTACCTCCTGTGTGATAAATTTGTTCGGGCATCGCCCTGTTGCAAGATTATAATAACAAGGTCGAAAGCCAGGTAAAAGTACGCACTTTTTTATTACATAGTTACCTTTTTGTTACCTATGGACAGACTCGGTTTCGTATGCTACCTTGTATTTGATACTTACATTATATTTTGAACTTTTGCAGTTGTTTGACACAAAACAACTATGCTGTTTACAGGAGGGATTGTATTATGTTGACCAAAGATGAATTGCCGGAATGCCCGGTCGCAACAACGGTTCAATTGATTGGAAGTAAATGGAAATTACTGATTTTAAGAAATCTTCTTATCCGACCGTGGAGATTTAATGAATTAAAGAAGAGCTTAGACGGCATCAGCCAGAAAGTCCTGACCGACTCCCTGAGATCTATGGAAGAAGACGGCATCATCACCCGAACGGTATACCCGGAGGTTCCGCCTCGCGTAGAATATGCGCTCAGCGATCTCGGTGAGACAATGCGCCCAATTCTTGATGCCATGCAAAAATGGGGCGAAAATTACAAGGCTTCTTTATAAAATACAAGCCGGCATTTTCTCATGCCGGCTTGAAAAAAATTATGATTTTAATTTTACCGATATTTTTTCATCATATCAATAATCGGTTTGATATACCAGAATCCGGTATTTTTCCACTGTGTCATTCCACTGTCCGTTGTCCTTGGTTTCAAGTACTTCACTGCAATACTTCCATAGGCAAGCTGCGTTGCAGGTGAAAATGTATCATTCGTACACCATGCCATCCAGCCGATATGGAACTTTTTGCATGCCTTAAGCTTAAATTCTAAAATATCTATTGCCAGTTCAAAATTCTTAGGGTTCTTTCCCAGATCATATGCATTCTCATAATTTGAAAAACCAGAGGTCGGATCCATACAGGTACTCACTTCGGTACGAACAAAAGATACCCCATATTTTTGGCATAATTCGTACGGCTCTTTGAGCCATACATCGTAATACCAGTCTGCAGGATCATCATACATATTATCCTCATAACTTCCGTCTTTGTGAATCGTGATGACCGGTTGCTTTAATTCTTTGTTTTGATAATGATTGATCGCAGGAATCACGAGATTTCCCAAACGGACGGCATCCACACGGACATTATCGTATACACCCGGTTCTATGGTGATGGTTTTCGTTCCTTTCGGAATAACAGCTCTTGCATAAGTATCTGTTGTTTCCTGAATCTCCAGCTTCTTTCCGTCTGCACAAATATCAATCAGGATTTCATGATCACCGTAAGGATTTATCACCCCTTCCTGCGCGCCCACATAGATATTCTGCTTATCAAAACCTTCCTTAGACACAAACGTCATCTTACCTGTCTCTGTAGAAATAATACTCGGAAGATAAACCGGAAGAACCGGATCATATGCCTCGCCTTTTTCGGTATCAATGCCTACAATTGCATAATCTCCGATGTTTTCCGGTCTTCCGTCACTGTGCGACGCAATATTGATTCCATGCTTTGCACATGCTTCCGGAAAATAATTCATACCGACATCTTCAACCAGACATACGGCATCCTTTTGATATTTCCAGATTGCATCCGCATAGGAATTATTGACAGCACAATATTTGTCCATATCAGGCGTTCCATCTGCATGAAAGACAATTGCCGGTTCTGCTTCTAACTCATACATGATCGCACTGTTTGGCAGATCCGCATATCTCTGTGCGATCAAGGCCATGTAACGTTTCACAGTCTCGCTTGTCTGCGGATCCGATAGCCAGCTATTATCATAAAAAATGTTTTTCGCATGTTTTACATCATGTCCTGGAACTTCGGAGTAACTAAGCATCAAGGAAACATTATTCTTCATACACCAGCTTACAATCTCATCCAGCACCTGAAGTTCTGTTACGTTAATCTGATCTACATTGGAGCCTTTCGACAAATAACTCAGAGAATACATGAGACGTATACAATTCATTCCGTTTACTGCCTGAAAATTAATTTCTTCCTCGGTCACATAATCGGAAGACAGGCCGCCGGAGTACACATCATTTACATCAATGTCTGCACGGTAATTGTTGATCTGACCTCTGTTTTCCATAATGACTCCGCTGAGCATAGGAAGCTTTTTATTATCTATAGATTTTAATTTTGTTTTCTTTACAATATTATCTGTAATAATTGTCTTATCATAATGATTGTTTTTTACCAGCTTATCATAACTTACATATTGAGAATTGTGCATTCGCTTCTTTTGCACCGCTGTTGATGCAATCTTTTTCGTTCCCTTTTTCTGCACTACAATTTTCATATCGATTTTGCGGTTCAGTGTATCTTTCACCGTAATAGTTGCGACTCCTGACTTCTTTGCAGTGACAATCCCCTTTTTGTTTACACTCGCGATCGATGCAAGATTCGATGAATAGCTTTTCGGTGTTGCCCATGCTAGTCGCAGCCGGTAAGTTTCACCCACTTTCATCGTCCGGTTCGATTCTACCCACTGATATTTGCTATCGCAGAAACAGGGTTCACATACCGACAACTTACATTTGTATTTTTTCCCCGAAACATTGGCCGTAATGACTGTATCACCATAAGATTTTGCAGTAACCTTACCTTTCGATGTAACGGTTGCGATCTTGGTGTTAGAACTGCTCCATTTGATTTTCTTTTTGGTATTCAAATGAAAAACATAAGTATCTTTTAACCCAAGTCCCACACTTTCTTCTAACCCCAAACGATTGGAAGCTTCCGTTACCGTAACATTGAGCAGAGAACCATCTATGCCAAAAGCACCCAATAGTAATACTGCGATCAACATAAAACTGATCCATTTTTTCACATTTTTCATACACGAATCCTCCTTTTAAACTATAAAATAATTTTATCAAAGGACTCTTTGGGTTTGGTATGCAACTCTGCCCACTATTCGTGTCTACAAATAAAAAAGAATAATATATTAGTCTTATCTTGATAAAATCGGCGAATAAGACTAACATAGAATAAAATTAATGGATAAATAAAAATAAGCAACAAAAGGAGTATAAAAGTGATTAATTGTATCATCGTCGGACTTGGAGGCTTTATCGGAGCTGTAATACGTTATCTGATCGGACTGATTCCCGTCAGTCCCCAGAATGGTTTCCCAATCAAGACCTTGCTGATTAACATCTTAGGCGCATTTGTAATTGGTCTGGTGGTCGCTTTTGGGGCGAAAAAGGAATGGAATCCGCAGTTAATTCTGTTTTTGAAGGTCGGAATATGTGGAGGATTTACGACGTTTTCCTCCTTTGCTCTTGAGACAAATCAACTGATCGAGCGAGGTGCTCCATGGAGTGCCGCCTTGTATGTTATCCTCAGTGTCGTTGGCGGCTTGGCCGCAGTCTATGCCGGATTAGGTCTTATTGGTAAATAACAAAAAAATTGGGGCAGGTCACACAGACCTGCCCTCGTTTATTCCCACTATTGATTATCCTGCAGCACATGCTCGATCATATCGGTGTCAAACTCCCCCGAACGGATCATAGCGATCTCTCTGGCAAAAGGCTCGTAGCTCTTTTTGCTGTTTTCCGGATCTTTGATGTACGGTGACTCCAGTATCTTGGGAACCTCTTCAAAATCCGGATGGTTCATGATGTACATGAGAGCATCAAAACCGATCTTTCCGAAGCCGAAATTCTCATGCCTGTCCTTGGCAGCTCCAGGCTCATTCTTGCTATCGTTCATATGGAACACCGCAATCTGATCCTTGCCGATAAGTTCATCGAACTTCTCCATCACGCCATCAAAATTATGTATGATGTCATAACCGGCATCACTGGTATGACAGGTATCAAAGCATACCCGAAGCTTATCATTATAACTTACACCATCATATATCTGTGCCAGTTCCTCAAAGTTTCTGCCGATCTCACTGCCTTTTCCCGCCATCGTTTCAATCGCGATATTACATTTTGTATCCGCTGTCAGAACTTCATTCAATCCCTTTACGATGCTGGCAATTCCAATATCCACACCCGCTCCCACATGTGAGCCAGGATGTAAAACGATCGTCTGTGACCCCATAGCTGTCGCACGATCAAGCTCCTTCGCAAGGAATTCCACCGCAATCTCGTATGTAGCCGGATTCACAGTATTAGCAAGATTTATGATATACGGAGCATGCACAACAAACTCATTGATTCCGTGCTCTGCCATAAGTGCATGTGCCTCTTCGATTCTTAATTCTGATATTTCTTTTCTCCTCGTATTCTGAGGAGCACCGGTATAAAGCATGAATGTATTTGCTCCAAATGATACGGCATCCTTGACCGAACCAAGCATCATTTCTTTTCCTGACATGCCAACATGGCAACCTAATTTCAACATCGTGTATGATCTCCTTAACGGTTATATTCTTTCAAATCTTTCATTTGTCGATTAAGCTGATAACCCATCTATACATATTTCATGAATTCCGGAAAAATCGACCGATATCCATCCTCGTTTATATGCATTCCCTCAATGGTATACTCTGCTTTTAGATTTCCATTCTCATCCTTCAAAGGAGCTGTGACAAATCCACCAACTCCACGATTGTAAATTATCGCATTTAGTTTTGCCTCTTTCGCAAGTTCTTCAACCGGAAACATCTCCATAAGTGAAGACCCGGCACAGACGATCTGCCCCGGGATTATATTTTCATTCATTTTTTTAAAACGCTCAATTTTCTCTTCTTTTGTCATAATATTCTCCATTCTTTTTCCTATGCTTGCATAGAAAAACATCTTCTCTCACTTTGTATATACATAGTATATACAAAAATCCTTTTGATACCTATATTATATCAAAAATTACGAGGAGATGCATGAATTAATCAGCGTTTCCCTAGCTTAAAAGCCGTAGACATTAAGTGATAAACATGATACATTTATAGAAAAGAGAGACATATAATCTTCTCCATATTTTTTGGAGGAAATTATATGGGTAAAATAAATATGCAGGATTTCGCAAGATTCCAATGATTAAGAAAGTGCAGGATGCCACTGCGCCCACAGCTAGGTAGCCCAGATAATAAAAATAGTTTCGCAAACGCCTAATAACAGCATCAGTCAAAGGAGGGATCGACGAATGAGACAACAAAAATTGAAACACCGGAAATCAAAACAAAGCAAATCATTAGCAAAAATCCTGACCTTGGGGATTGCCGCAGCTACTGTCGTGTCATCCATGAGTGTATCTGGTGGATTGCTCGCACCGGAAACGGTATACGCGGACGACAACACCGGGACGGCAGAATCCGGAGATCAGGGCACAGAGCCACAGGAGGAAACAATTCAGTTTGAGGTGATTATAAGACCAAACGATAGCGCTACCGTATATGTTATGCAGGTGACAAATCTGGTAGATACTGATACGATGAGCTATCAGTATAGTATCAATGGCACAGATTATTACTCATTGCAGACACTTCAGACGCAGAAGACATTTGGCGCCAATCAGACGGTTGATCTTCACGTCAGAAAGGTCGGATCAGGCGATAAGATTTTGGCAGCTGGCAATCGTGAGATCACAACTCCGCGCGCCAGCGACGTTCCGACGATTTCCGGTGCTAACAAGTTTTCGGATCGCACGGAGGTGACGATCACAACGACCCCCGGTGCAATCGTTTATTACACAACAGATGATACAGTGCCAACAAAGGGATCGCAGCAGTACAATACACCGATTACGCTGACAGAGACGACTACGATCAAGGCGATTGCGATAGAAGAAGGTCATATCATGAGTGATATGGTCGGAAGGGTATTTGCGAAAGAATCATCCGGCGGCAGCAGTTCGGATGGGGGCACTTCCGGTGGAAGCAGTTCCGGCAGTAGCTCGGACAGTGGCAGCAGTTCATCAGGCGGTTCCACCGACAGCGGATCTGAAACTGCTCCGCCACAGGAGGATAACAAGGACAAGACTAAGACTAAGACCGAAACCAGAGAAGATGGTACAGTTGTGACCACGACTGAAATCCGGGCAGAGGACGGTTCCGTACAGATCAGGACCGAGATCAGAAATGAAAAGACAGGAATGAATATCGTGGTCAATGTATCGAAGAATGCCAAAGGGAAGATCGCTTCAGCTACCGCAGAAATTCTTGATAGAGGTTTTGGCAATGTGAAGATCTCCGGGGAAGCACTTTCAGAGATCGTAAAGGCAGCAGGCACGAAGAAGGTAAAGACCACAATCAAGATGCTCACGAAAAACGACTGGGTCATCCGGGAAGTGACAGTCAATGTAAATACGCTTCTGAAAAGAACCGTGAGACCTAAAAAAATGAAGATCATTGAGATAGATCCCGAAACAGGTGAGAAGCTTGTAGTCAGTAAAAAGCCTTTCAGGGTATCAGCAGATGGAAGCGTTGAACTGGATCATAACGAGCTGGGTCACGGAAACTATGAGTTAGTGACAGCCGATGAGGAAGAAGCACTCACGAAACAGATACTGCGGTCGATCAAAGCCACGAAACAATCAGCCACCATCCGCGAGAAGCAGGGGACGTACTTCTGGTTTGAGAAAGGGGTCAACTGGCACAATGTTGATAAAGTGACTTTTTCGGTTCTCAATCCGGATGTGGCGCGCGTTAGCTCAAATGGCAGGATCACGGGTCTGAAGCCCGGAAAGACAGTCGTCAAGGCGGTTGTCAGACTGGAAAACGGTCAGTCAAAGGTCATAAGAATGCCTGTAACCGTAAATGAGAAGAAGTAACAGCTGTT
>ERZ1034882.626-NODE-626-length-16191-cov-24.523116_pt1 | contig 16191 bp, 18 predicted proteins | sample MGYA00520606_ERZ1034882 | MGnify/ENA primary metagenome ERZ1034882 (study PRJEB33766, sample SAMN09781726) | gut metagenome | biome: gut microbiome | host: Homo sapiens | place: Madagascar | study: EMG produced TPA metagenomics assembly of the PRJNA485056 data...
ATAGTGCTTTTGTAGTGTTACCAAAAAGGTAAGCATATTTGTTGTTTAAGTTTGCAGGTTGCATCATTGTGAAATGGTGCAGCCTTTTTTAATTATCTATTTATCAATAACTTACAAGCAAAATTAAAGTAACAAGAATTTCTTGGTAAAAAAAAATAGTAACACTATAGTAACAATGAGTAAACAAAAAGCCCATCTTTGCACTTGTTGGTAACAAAAATACTGCATGGCAATATTGCAAAGATGGGTTTACGATGCAAAGATAATCATTTATTCTTTAACCACCAAGTTTTTAAGAGAATATTTAAAAACTGATTTCTACTTGTAGCTACCTACCGGAATACAAAAAATGGTGTCCACCTAATGGACACCACTTAGTTAAACTTAATCGGAAATTTATTATATGAATATATAAAAGAAAAAACTCTCACAAATAAGGGGTGAAACCAACTAATAGTAAACACCCCTTTTTTATGGTGAAGCATAGGAACTCACAATATGGCTAGAATTACAATTTAACTTTTAAACCCCACGCTTGGGGAAAAAACATATATGAGAGAGAGAGTCCTATCACTCCACCTATATCTCATGAAAACCTACCTTACTTCTTCTTTCTTCCTTGGAACTGTCTTCGTATTCTTTCTGTAGGATTCTGAGCTGCTTTTGCACCCAATATCTTCATATTGTTACCAAATTGGTTTCCGTTAGCCTTACCACCACCATAGGTTATTGAACCATCCTTATGGTATTTCACATAGCCAGCATATTCCCATCGCCCACCTATCCATCTTTGCGCCTCGCCCATAATTACTCCTTTCTTCTTTAACTGATTATTTCAAATTTGTACCTAATACCTCACCTAAAGCAAACCAAAACCAGCAAGGGCGTTCCTTTTCGTTTTTAGCTTCCTTTTCAGCCAAGGCTTCATCCCACTCATGGCAGTTGTAGGTTTCTTGCAAAAACTCAATATCTCTTGGAATAAGAGCCATTATCTCATTTGCCGTGCATTCTACATCCATATACCACTTATTAGCATAGTTATGAAAGTGAATTGCCCTTACTATTCTCAAAGGCTCAATAAAACCTTTCTCCAATGCTTGTTGCACTTCTTTATCATCCTTATGCTTATCTAGAAAATCAAGTACTTTCTTATCATAAAGTCGGCTGCAGAACTGGTGTGCACACTGCCTAAAATCCACAGTCTTCTTACCCTCAAGAATCTCTAAAGCATACTTCTTGCACATAACAAGGTCTAGAACCTCAATATCCTCTGCCGTAGGACAATCCGGATAACGCTCTAGAAACTTCATTTTTTCTTCATCCCATGTCATAATATTCATATTTTATATGTTACCTTTTCAACTGCAAAGATACAACTTTTCTTTCTGATTACCAAATATTTAGCAACAAAATATTGATGAGTTTTCAACTTTTTTGTTGTAAACTAGAACCTTGGTTTGCTCGCTCCCCTATTTGGGGGTATGAACAAAGCTACATTCTTATAGAAACAGCCTTGGAACACCCATAAAACAATACTCTCAGCCAATTTTATAGCGTGCAAATCAAGAAGTATAAAAGCAAGCCCCATCCGCTAATGTCGTGAGTGCGGACAGGGCCTTAACCACTAGTCCACTAAAGTAAGACGATGGACTTGTGGAATACCCCCACGCTTGGAGGCTACCGTGCTAATTCATAAAAGTAATGTGTTAAGTTTGGGCTTTTGGTGGCGGTCCAGTGGGCGTTTATATTTCTGTCGTGTCCCTCTCACGACATACCACCTTATGCCCTTATATCTTTATATTACCATAGCTAACATATTCTTAGATTGCATCTGAATCCATTGACAAGCATCCTTGCGGAAAAAGATGTCTGAATCGAACCGCTTGCCATCCACAATAATGTAATTACCCTTATACTCAAACTTGTGGTTTCTTGTCAAAGGTACTAACAGGTACACCACCATATTTTCTTTGTTAAGCACCAAGGTTAAATCAGTACCTAATACATGTGAAATAGTTTCACGCTCATTGTCGCTCAACACGCCAAACTTATCATTGTAGCTCACGTAAAGAGCACTCATCAAATTCTTATCCATATCGTTTCTAACTTTAAAATCCAAAATATAATATATGTGCAGTTTAACGTGTGCGCTCACTTATCTAACTCTTAGGCAGCAACCTTGATAAAGTTAAAGAACTTCATTTGTCGCCAAGCTTGTTTCTCAACGTCCCAGTACTTAACGCAGTCCTTGCAAGCATAACCCTTGCCGTTTGGAGTGTAGTCTATCAAAGACTCCTGCAAAGTGCCAAATGCCTGACGGATAGAGCCATCCACCTTCTGAAAGTAGAACTCGACAACTCTCTTCTTCATCGCCAGCTTCAACTTCAACACTGCCCAAGCTTGCTTCAAGCACTCTGACCAGCTCATTGTTGCTGATTTCAACTCAAAGGCTCTGTGTGCCATTGCCATCACTTCTCTCATCATATTCTTAAATGAATTAGCCATAATCAACTAAACGGTTTTACGAGTGCCACTCGGCTGCATAGCAGCATCTAATAGTTAAACTTTAAAGCCTTTATCTCTTAAAGACATTGCAAAGATAAGCATTTTCTTTCAAACAACAAAGCATTTACTTTGTTTTTTAGTTTATTTTTAAAGTTTTTGCTTTGTTTTTAAATCTATTAACAAAGTAAATGCTTTGTTTTACTCATTTCTTATTATCTTTGCACAAAAATTCAACAGATATGAAACATTTAGATATTAAACGAGCCTTAGATATAAAAGGCTTAACTATTAAAGAACTAGCAGAAAGATTAGGTGTTACTTACAATGGTGCTCGCCTTTTAGTTGTAAATGCACAAACTTTGGCATCTCTTGAAAAGGTAGCCTCAGCAATTGGCATTGACATAACAGACTTATTCTTTTCAGATGAAGAGGATAGCAACAAAGAAGAAAACAAACCTATATCTTTTAGTTGCCCTCATTGTGGCAAGCCGATAACTTTGCATATAGATAAGTAACGTAAGGAACATTCCTTGCAAGTATTAATAATTAAAATAATAAGAATATGAAGAAGTTTTTATTTATGTTTGCCCTAATATTCGTTTTGACGATTGGGCTAACATCATGCTCTAGCAACGATGATGATGAATATCCAAAGAAAGAGCAAGTTACTACAGAAACGCTAGATAATACTATTTGGTACAGCAAAGGAGTTAACGGCATTATTGGATTTAAGAGCAACAAAGTTGCTTATCGTACTTATAATTCTTTTGGTGGTTTCAACTCAAAGCATACAGGAACATATTTTGTAAAAGATGGAATTTTGTCCATAAAGCTAGATGGAGAAACGGAAATTAAAACATTTGATGTTCTTTTTAATACTGAATCAAAATATTCAGAAAGACATTTATTCATTTCATTAAATAAAGAAATATATGAAGACTTTCCCTATGGTGAATGTTATGTAGAGGATAATAACCAATGGAAATATTTATTTGAACAATAAAGATGCCAACCAAAGCAGATTTGCGTCCGTTCCATAGTCCAACTTTGGTTTGTGGTCAAGTTAAGAAAGAGGACGGAGCAATTCTGCGCAGTCCTCTTGATTTTCAACGAAAGCCGATTTTTAGGCTATCGTATTGGACTTTTAGAGTTAATGCCTAATATTCAACGAAAAGGGAGTTTTTCTTTGTCGTGTCACCCCAATTCAACGAGCTAGAAAACAAGCCCGATGGTTTTCACCCAAATGGGGGAAAACGTTCCTATTAGGTTTTAGCCAAATGTATCTAAAACTAACATTCACAAAGCCAAATGGGGGTGTACTCGTTTTTAACGACACCCCATTTTTATCAATACAAAGGAGTTTCCATCCTAGGAACACCTAATACAAACTTTGTTTGGGTCAGTTTTGCCAATTTTGGCAAGTCTAAGGGGTGTAGCCTGCATCAACACCCCTACTTACTGATAAATAATATAGACTAATAGGATTTTTATATATCTGCCTATTTTACCACTTTTTGGTAAATCTGACACCCTTACTATGAATACATTTTATAGAGATTTGCCCTGCATACGTTTTTCACAACTTTAGGAAAAACCTTGTCATTTGCTTTCAATGGTGGTAAATGATGCTTAACCCCTCATTTAATAATTTTATTAAGCGAGCATGATAGGGAAACTTTTCCCTACCATACTTCTTACTTCTTCATTTCACAAATTTATGAAATGACCCACAGGGAAAATTTTCCCTCAGCCGCTTTCAAGATGTGGGCGATGATTTGCGCTTACATACTTCAAGGTGTGGAAGACTTGCATCTGCGCTTAGTGCATTCCACCACACCTTTGTATTACAACCTATCCACCTTGTCTTTGATAGTGCTTAGGTCACGGCTCATTTGCAATATAGGCTTGTTCCAGCCCTCTTGTCTATCATCAATGGATTCTAAGCGCATAAGACTTTGTGCAAGGATTGTCCTGCCCTCATCCATGGCAACCCATATATTGCCTACATTACCCATAATGGTAGAAACACTAGCCGTTAGCAAGCTATCTCCTTTATCACCTTTCAAGGACATAAGCTGGTCCATCTTCTGATTGATTTCCTTAGCTTGCTCCAAAGTCCCCTCTGTGGCACTTTGTACGGCTGTGAATCTTCCGTTTAGTTCTTCTCCGGTGTCTTGGCTCATTGACTCAAAAGAACCGGAAGAAGCAGACTGAGAAAAATTATCTTTCCACCCCAAGGCATCCTTTAAAGAATCTCTTTCATCCAAAGCATCCTTAGAGATTGCCATATATTCCTGCTTTAACTTCTCCTGTGCCTTATATAGCTCTTCCTTGGTTAAATTCTTATTCTCAAATGTAGATGAGAACGTCTTGTACCAGTCTTGCAATCTTTTCTTGTACTTATCAACCATCAAAGAATTAATAATAGCACTTGCCATCTTCTTTTGGAAGCTATCAGCAAAATCGGTTGAATCAGAATCCATATTCTCCAACATGCTTTTGAAGTCACTTTCAACACTATCAAAAGATATTGAAGTAAGTTTCTCTCGATAGCTATTTTCCAATTGTTCCAGCTGCTTATAATATTCTATATAAGCATCCATATACTGACTTGCATTCTTATAGCCATTATCGCCATATTGCTTTATCTTATCGTATTGAGTGGCTGCATAAGCGGCTACGTTAGCCATCTGTTCACTTGTCAAGTTCCAAAAATCTGATGCACCACGTACGGCAACACCAGCAGCCTTACTTACCTTATCCCAATCCTCTGAAGACATTGCATCATTTATCTTCTTGTTGGAAGAGTGTTTGCCATCCGTATAAGCCTTATACCAATGCCCACTTGTGTAAGCAGCACCACTTCTGTACATTGACTCTTGGGTATTCTTGATTTGGTCTTGTATAGCCTCCTTTTGCTTTTCATAAGACGTGGTTATATCTTGCATGGAACTAGCCTCATCCATCTTGTCTGCCAAAGCGTCAATACTTGTTTTCAAGTTATCATTGCTCTCGGATAGCCTTGCCAAATCTTTTTCAAGGTTCTTATCACTAGAGCCATCACCTAACCAACTGGACAAGCCACCAAAGGTAACTGTATTAAGAATATTGCCCACACCTTCCAAAAGCGAGCCAACGATTTGCTCCACAAACTTTCCGGTTAGAATATTCTTCAAGATACCATTAACGGCATTGAGGATGGTGTCTATTACATTTGCTACCAAAGAGCCAATACCATCTTTCAATATATCAAGAATAGACAATATCGCTGATATGATTTGCCCAATAGCTCCACCTGATTGTAATTTATCTGCCAACTTTGAAACCGACTTGTTTAAAGTCTTTCCTAGGTCTATTTTAGATAACCCTAGTACCGTGTTGGTCAGTCCCGACATTAAGCCACTTAATGAACCACCACTAAACTCTTTCAATCCAGATGCTACCTCATTCAATCCGTCTAGCGTACCTTGTGAACTTTCCTTGTATTCAACCCCTTTAGCTTTAACGGTCTTAACCGTTTCCTCTGAAGTCTTCTTTGCACCATCATATATAGCCTTTGCAGAATCCAATGTTTGACTTGCATTCTTAATTTGTGCCTTGTCTCCGGTCTTCAAGGCTTTCTCATAAGAATCCTGTGCCACTTGCAAGTTATCAAACGCTATCTTTTCCCTAAGTCCAGCCGCTTGCATCTCCTTGAAAGCATTTCCCAAATCCTCGCTTTGTTTCTTCAGCTTGGAAAGGTTCAAAGTACCCTCATGGTCTCCTGTCAATGCACCACGCATCTTGTCGATTGCCTCATAAATTACCTTTTGCTCGGTTGCATCTTTCTTCTTGAAATCATCGGTCTTGGTGTATTCTTTCAAGCCTTGGAACGTTTCCTTCAGCTGCTCTTGCAATGAACCTATCATAGAACCAAACACGCTTTGCCAATCAATCTGAGACTGCAAGGCACTTGTATCTACATCGCTTATCGCCTTGGACTTCTCTTTTTCAAGACTTGCCTTTTTGTAGGTGTCCGTCTCTAGATTAATCTTCTCATCATATTCTTTGGCTATTGCATATTTCTTTTCTTGGAATGTACCATAAGCCTTTAAGTAATCAAGCATGGCTTGTGCTTGCTCCTTTTGGGTCTTTCTATTGGACTCTGTTACGGCACTTTCCTCAATGATGGTGTATTGCTTTTCAATCTTCTTGATTGGCTCTTGGTCTAGCATCTTATCATTCCATTGCTGAGGCTTGCCACCTTGTGCCTTAACAATAGCCTCCTTTGCATCAAACTCGGCTTTTTGGCGGTCACGCTCTGCCTTGATAGCGGCATTCTTCTCCGTTTCTATCTGTTCAATTTCCTTTTCCAATGCCCTTTTGCGCTCGGCTATAACCTTTTCCTCACCATCCTGCATAGCCTTGATTCTTGCATCGGTCACTTTCTCCTCTATGGATTGCATAGCCTTGGAACGCTCATACTCGTTTTTATAGATAGCCTCAGCCAACTTACCTTCAGCACTCTCTATATTGTTTTGCTTGGTTGCATTCTTCTTAGCCTCAGCAGCCGCTTTCTTCTCGGCATTCTTGGCGGCTTTGTCCATACTTCTTTGATTGGATGCCTCCATACGTGTGAGCATTCTTGTGCTTGCTGCCTGTTGTGCTTGTGTGGACAAGACTTCTATATGCAATTCTCTTTCACGTTTGAGATCTGCCAATGATGATGTATGTAAGGCATTACGTTTCTTTTGTAACTCATACAACTCCGTCTGTGCCTTAATCTGGCTATCATACTTTTGTTTCAGCAAAGCCTTTGTTTCTGCAATCGCTTCTTGTTTGGCTTTGCCTGTCAAAGTATAAATTTTCTCTCGCTTTTCCGCTATGGTCTTCTCCAGCTTGGCTTGTTCTTCTTTGGCTTTACCTAATGCAATATTGGCTTGCAAATCTTGCTCGGCTATCTTGGCTGCTTGCTCTGCCTTTGGCAACAAGTCGGACAATGCTTTTCTAATACCACTACCTAGCTTGTCATTTGTAAACATGTCGTAGGCGGTTTTAACACTTCCAACAATACCCTTGATTTGTGTCTGAACAGCCATAATTGCCGTTTTTCCGGCTTTTATCAAGCCATCGCTCACTTGTGAAAGTCCATCGGTGAAAGTGTCCCAATCAAGCTGAAAAATACCTTTTAGGGTTGTTCCAAGACCTTTAAGAAGCGTATAGCCTGTTTTAACGGCACTTATAAAGGTACTTCTGAATGCTAAGCCAAAATCACGTAATGGGCCTTTTGCATCGGCAAAGCAATGATAAAGATAGCTACCTAGCATAACCACAATATCGGTTAAGGATGCAAGCAAAGAACTCATGTATGCAGAAATCTTGGTAAATGCCTTTTGTCCCTCTGCTGACTTTGTAAACCATGCATAAACCGCTTGAAGTCCAGCCGCCACGGCTGCAAGAACCGCTCCTATTGGTGTGGCACACATCGCCCACAATGCCTTTGTCATAGCACCGATACTACCAATAACGTTTCCTAATGGCAAAGGTAAGCCATTTAAAGCAGTCTTTAGGTTGCCTATGGATGATTGGAACTTACCTCCACCTGTGGCAAAGTCCAACATTTTATCTTTTGCAGCTCCTATCCGCTCACCAACCGAAGAAAAGGCATTACCCAACCTATCCAAACCAATTTTATCCGACAAGTTAGATAGACTTCCTGAGATAGAACTTCCCACCTCACTAGCCTTGGACTTTATTGCTTCAAACTTGCTAGATATTGTTTCATGTAATGAAGAGAAAGCATCACTAACCTTTTGCTTGATTAGCTGAGCCTCATCAATGATATTTCCAAAGAAACTACCCCCTTTCTCCGTCATGCTTAACGATGATTGAACATCAGCCAAACCACGCATAGCATTCTTTGCATTCTCGCTTTGTTGTTGCAAGCCTACAAGGTTATTCTTGGCTGCATTCAATTCATTGCTAAGGACGTTGATTTGTTCTGATATAGCTTGTACGGCTGCTGAATTGTTTGTAACTTGTGCCGCTTGCAATTGCTCTTGTAATGTAGCCAACTGATTTTCCAAACCAACTATAGCCTCTTTTTGAAGTTCTATAGCGGCATTTGATTGTCCACTTGCATAGTTGAGGCTTTCTGCGTATTGGCTCGCTTTCTCCTTTAGCTCATCAAATACCTTACCATAAGACGAGGAGTCCATTTCACTTGAACTAAGTCTCAATGAAGCGGACATTGTTTCAATTTCTCGCTTCAATTGCTCAGCCCATGCAGAATTGCTTTGTGAAGATTGATTCAGCTCATTTATGCTATCCTTAACCCCAATAATAGCCGCCTTTTGGGACTCAAATTTCTGATTCAAGCCATCAATGTTATACAATGAATTCTTCCACCCCTCAATCTTGGCGGTTATTGCCGTGAACTCATTGGACTCCGCTTTTGTGACTTCTGCTTGTGCCTTTTGCTCTTCATTTAAGTTAGCTAATTGCAATTTAGCTCTTTGCAACTCAATTTGGTAAGATTGCAATGCCCTTGTTTGCTCATCTACTTCTTGCTTGGAACTAGTTATAGCCTCGTCTATGCTTCCGGTTGTGTTCTTACCATATCTCTTGGCATTATCCTCCTTTTGTGCTGTCAAGTCCGCTACATCATTCTTTGCAAATTGTATGGATTCTTTAGTATCAACAATTTTTTCTTGCAACTCGGAAATCCTTTGCTTGATAGCTGCAATCTGGTCTTCATAGCTTTTGAAAGGTTGCCCATCTTGTAGGCTTTGTGATACGTTCTTTAAAGCTGTAGCCTCAGCATTCACCTGTTCTACAACCTTTGTGTGGGCTGTAGCCTCATCATTGGTTGCCTTTGTGCTTTCCACAATGTCGGAAAGGATGCCTTTTCTTCTTGTTGATGTTTCCGCTTCTGAAATTGTGCCTTGAAGTTCTACGTTTGCCTTTTGTGCAGCTGAAACCAAATCATTATATAGCTTTTCAAGTTCCTTCAACGAGAAAATCTTATCCGAGATTGCATGTGAAAGGCTGGCACCTGCCTCAGCATCTAGGTTTCCGCTTGATAACTTGGATTGCATCTTATCTACTTCAGAAGAAACCTCACCAATCTTGGTCTTTGTCGATTGAGCCTTGTCGTTGAAGACTTGAACCAAATTGTTTAGGAATGACAATTTATCTCCATACTTCTCAATTGCAAAGCGATAAAGACTAAGATTTTCCGTTAATTTCTTTACCGTCTCACTTTGGGCTTGATAGGCTTTTTCAAGCGATTCCACAACATCTTTAGGAGTGTCCATTTGGGTCTTCAATAGTTCTTCTCTAAGCCTTGCCAACTCTTGACGTGCCTTAACAACCTCGTCAAATCGGGCTTGAACGTTGAATGTTATTTCTGCCATAGTTTCTAATCATATATTTTGTTAGCAAGGTGAATAAGTTGGACTTACCCACCTTGGATTATTGCTCTCATTCATCATCACGCGCGCACCTGCGCGAGTCTATTTGATACAAGAAATTGCTTTTGGTTCTAACTCAACTCTACCTTTCTCATTGTATTGAATCAAGCAATCAGAACAATATATTGAATTCTTTCCTATTGCATGAGGCTGGACTCGTCCCAATTGGTTCTTTGCCAGAAACTTCTCCAACCTGCTGATGTCTGCAATAATCTTCTGAGCCATTTTCCACGCCTTCTGTCTTGGCTCTGAGTCCAACAACAAACGATGGGCATCCATAGCCTTTTCAAAATCATCCACATCTAGCATTGTACGTCCACCCTTGATAACGATGTAAGAATTATCACAATCAAGGCTTCTTGTCTGCGACTTATATTCTTGCATCATAGGCTCTAATCGCTCTGATATGGTTGTTCTAACAACCAACTTAACGGCCACGTCTTGTGGGCAAAGCAAGTTATGTGTCACAATCTCAAACAAATCATTTGGATTGTTCATAAATGCCATAATTTCCTTGTCAGAAAGGACACACCCCAACTGCTCTAGCAAACCATCCAACATTTCATTGATAGCACCTACTTTCTTGCAAATTGCTTGTCTTTTCTTGTTAATGTACTCGGTATTTTCATACAATATCTTATCCATAATCTTAATTTTATAAACTTGAACTTTTAACGATGTCTAGTGCAACCTTATCTAAATCGATTGCTTCCAACTCACTTTCCTCTTTCTTTGGTGGAATCGAACCTGCTTGCATAGCCTCTTTCTCTTCTTCCGATAGTTGCAGCTTAGCTTCAACCTCTTCAACCAATTGTCTAAACTCTAAATTATCCATTTGCCTCGTTTATTATAGAACAACACATTTGCTTTAAATTTGTAAATATTTTGCGCTTCACGTCTATTGAAATTAGCCTCAACGTTTGCAGCCCTTCATGTCTCCTTTTTACTTTGCTTTTCCAACAACTTTTCAATCTCCTTGCAATGCAAGACTGATGATAGTTGAAGCACCGTGTCTCGTGATAAGTCTGCTGCAATATACTTGCTTGCATCCTTTAAATCTTGAAAGACAACCTTTAATCTACGACCATTATCAAATGGTCTTAAAATGACCTTTTTGTCTTTTTGAATCTCTGTTATATCCATCGTACTCTATTTTTTATTGTTGTTACCAAATTTTGTCCTTTTGAGACACTTACTATGAACACATTTTTGATAATTCAGTAATTCATTATCGTGTTACGTATGCAATCATCTAGCTCTTTTCCGTCCTCATCTGTGATTAGGAAATCAGCATTTGATGATAATTCTTTCAAGCCATTTCTCACACGGGTATAATACTTCCTATCTTTGAAAACATTCATAGCTTTTAGTTCTTCTATATAATCAGCTATCTCGTTTTTGTCTTGTCTGCTCATCATTCTTGCTATGAAAGCATTTATGGCATCCTTTGGACTTTTGATTTCATTCTTAATCTCTGTTCTCATTGTTTTGTGTTTTGAAATTGTAAAATATTCATCACCCCACATCTTCAACAACTTCTTGAAAAAAGTTTTATCCGATAGCGTTGAGGCTTTCACTTCTTCCACCCCGATTTGTCTAGCCAAACAACCATTAAGACGCAGCTCATATTTAAGGAGGTTGGCATTGCCAAACCCTGGTGGAATCTCCAAACCTTTGCTCTTTGCATCTGCCTGCTTATCATAGAATGATAGAACTTGCCTTTGAGCATACCTTTTCGTCTTGGCTGTGCCTTGGTAGTACAAAGCGTTTGGACTTCCTTGTATTCTTATCATCTTTGGCATATCACCCAACTTATCAAGATACGTTCTAACAGGTTTAATCATAGGAAATTGTGTCCCAAATTCCAAACTTGTAACATTGGCTTCAAACATATCAAGATGCAAGCTATCAGAAAGTTTCTCTATAGCGTCTTTTGTCGTGTGATGACTCAACGGCCATATATTGCTAGGATAAAAGAACCTTGACAGACTGCCACCGACTACATAACCTCCTACAAATTGAGTTACTTTCAATCCATCTATGAACCCATAAGTGCTAATTTCACCCGTGTTAGATGTCTTTTCACCTACGCTTTCTAAGTATTGGCTAATATCCGGCATATCTCTACATCTTGGTAGGAACATTCTTACTTTATCATACATACTCACCTCCTTAGCCAATTGTTACAGAATCACGTCTCAGCACATTCAGAACATCATCAAAGCCGCCAGCCGATAATTGCTTGCAATAACTTCCTGCCAAAACCCTTGCGCCTTGTAGCACAATCATTTCAATATAATCTGGTCTTTGTTGCTCGGCTGGTGTTGGTGCTTCTTTGTCTTGGTGGACTATGAACAAAAAGCCATCATTTTTGCATGAATAGAAAGGATTTGGCTTGTTCTTGCTTGAATAAGTCGGCGTGCTTGGTGGAAATCCAAAGGCGAATCCCGACAACTTGCCATTAATAAAGTAGTCTTTCAAACCTGTTAGGTTCAAACTTGCCTTTGCTTGAAGGTGCATTTGTGGGCAATCGCTTGATTGAGTTTCACGCTTTGGCAACAAATACATTGAAACCATGCCATTTCTACCCCTTAGCGCTTCCATAGGCGAATAATTACCCCATACGCTTGTAAGTACATACTTTGGCGATTTTCCGCTTTTAGAATCAAAATCTAAGCGACCATAATAAACGATTGTTGGCTGTATCATAGCAATCCTCCTTTCTTGATGTTGTTTGCAATATGGCAGATTGAGCTGCACTTGTCTACTAGTGATTGAATGTCCTTTAAGGTATTCCACCAATCGGCGGCATAAGAACCACCATTATCTTTGATGGTGTCCGCCTGTTGGACACCACCTAGATTAAATAGACCATCCTTTGTAATCATCGCTGACCTCCTTCCTCTTTGATTTCCGCTACTTCATCACAGAAACAATCGTATTCATTCATAAACTCATTCATATTAAATGACCCTTGACGGTATCTCAAAGGATTGTCACCTGAAACGATTTCATTATACAGGCAATCAATCACATCTTCCATATCAATCTTCATTTTGTCGGGCATGTCTTCAAGGAAAATTCCAAAGACACCAACAGCCACGATTACATCAAGAAACCAATCTCTATAATTGGCATCCTTGTTCTTAACCATGTTCCACCACTCGGCTTGAAACGTAAATCCACCATAATGGCGGCAAACCATTTTTTTGAAGTTTTCTCGTTTTACCTTCATATTTAAACCTCCTTTGCTCCTGTCTCTTTGAGTTCTTCAACCTCACGGCAAAAAGCCTCATATTCGTCAATAATTCCCATCATTTCAAACTCATTTAGCTTAGACACAAAAGAACTCTCATATAATACAATGCTTTCATACATTTCATCAATTATAGGCTTCATATCCACTTTCATGCTATCTGGCATGTCGGCTAAGATTTGCCCATGGATGCCGTAAGCCACAATTACATCATAGAACCATGCTCTGTACTCAGCATTCTTGCCCTTGATGATGTTCAACCATTCTGACTTAAAGGTGAAGCTATCACCACAGCCAGCTGCATTCTTCTCATAGAAATCAAAAAAATCGTTTCTTCTCATAATACTCATATAAAAACCTCCATTACAATTTTAATGTTTTACACAATAACTAGCAGCTTGTGATTTCAACTCACTCATCGGTGCAATTCTATTAGAACCCAACCACGCATCTATATCGCTTTTCAAGAAGTAAGCATATTTCCCCGATGGCTTGAAATATGGGAATACCTTTGCTTTCATCTTCTGATAGATTTGATACTTGGAAAGCCCTGTATAAGCACACACATCACTTACCGTTAAATAATTCTTAGCAAAGAGCAACGTGTACTTCTTAATTTGCTCCAGCTCGTCTTTTAATTCCTTATCCATCATAATTTCTCCTTGTTTTAATTCAACATCAACAATGAACGTTCTTGTTTTCGTTGGCGAAGGTACTAATTTTTGGTGATATAACAAGTAAGAAAAAAATGCTTACTTCTAGGCTGTAAGTCCTACAAGTAAGCATAACATTAAATTTTTTCACTAGATTTGTGTGAATAATGAAAGGTTTTTTAACGCTAAAATATGGGCACTTTTATAAAATACTACATTTTTATAAGATTACAAGTCTAATTTTATCTCTTTCTGTAGTTCAATTATTTCTTTCCACTTTTTTTGTATCAAGTGATATTGTCCCCAATAAACCTCAGCCCTATCTTTAATCTTAGCCAATTCTCTTACATATTTTATTTTTTTATCTTCTTCACTACATACCTTATAATGTATGTTTCTTAAATCTGATTTCAAACCGAACACATCACCCCATATATCATGGAATGTTAAATGCAATTTGCCACCATATTCGACAAATGGATTACCTTTATTATCCCTTTTCGTCACCAATCCTCCACCAATGCACATATTGGCAAAAATGACTAATGTTTGTTTTGAAAGTTTCCATTTAAGGTGTGGACTTTTGGAATTAAGCGCATACTTTTCCAAATCAATAGAGAAATAATCTTCGCTTTTAATTTCCTTATAGATAACATTTCCCATTATATCATATCCTGTAGCAACGCTAGAAGGAAGCACATCGCCCTCAACCACGCCCACGCTTTTAGCCGCTTGCAACAGCATGATGGTTGGAACAATCCGCTCTCTTCCATAATACCCCTCTATCTTTTCAAAAAAGGTTTCATAGCTTGCACAAAACCCTTTACCGTCCTTACCTTGTTCACCTATAATAGGCAACACTTTCTTTTCTTCTTCTTCACTCATAATCTTAGCCCTCCAACATATTATTTAACAAGTTCACAGCCAATTTCTTCTTTGAATCCACCACATCAGCGTAAATTTGTGTTGTTCTTAAATTTTGATGGCCCAGCAACTTAGATGTTGTGTAAATGTCCGCTCCTTCAGTAAGCAATGATGTTGCAAACGTGTGTCTTGCAATATGGAACGACACATTCTTATCTATGCCAGCAGCTTTTGCCCATTGCTTGACAACATAGTTTATACTAAAATAGTTTGGCAAATTAAAAACCAAATCAGTATCTTTTGCATTATCCCTTTCAGGCATCCATTCCAAAGCAATACAGGACAAAGGAATGCTCACCTCGTTCTTTGTCTTCACCATTTGCTTTTTCAAATACCAGCCATCTTCTCTCTTCTCAATGTCACCCCACACCAAGGAACGCACATCACTGACACGAAGACCGCAGAAGCAAGCAAAAAGAAAAGCACCCTTAACAATTTCATTCTTACATGGTGTTGACACCAATTTTAACAAATCTTCTCTTTCTAGGAATCCTCTTGTTTTCTTTTCCGCCTTTATTGGCTTTTTATCCTCCGTACCTAATTTGTTTGCAGGGTTCATGCTTAGATAATCATCCCTAACCGCTTCATTCAATGCGGAAACAAAGGTATTATAATAAAGTCGTGCCGTGCTTTTCGCCATAGGTTTCTCATGGTGCTCACACCATTTAGGTTTATCCGTTCCTATGGTCTTTGCACTAGCCAAGTATAAAACGAACTCCTTGCAAAAAGCCTTATCCACATCTAGCAAGTATTTTTTGCTTGCACCAAATTTCTCTAGATGCAAAACAACATTGTTTATTGTTATGGAAAGGCTTTTACTATATCCAGCCTTAACTTTCTTCTCGGCGAATGCCTTTAGCCAATCCACTAACAAAAGTTTCTTTGACTTGTTTACGTTTACGACACCCAAACGCCCACAATTCAAATCATCTTCCATTTTATCCCTAGCAGCCTCAGCTATGTTTCTTACCTCACGATTACGCTTTCTTATTTCCGCCCTTTCCTCAACGCTACCTTTCACTGGGCTTGTATACAACTTAAGAAACTCATAGGAATGCTTGTGGTTATTGTCACCTCCATTTGGGTTATACATATCCAGATAAAAGGACACCCCACCTTTAGCCCTTTTCTTCTCACGTAGGATTACGTTTCTCTTGTCACTTTTATTTCTTGCCATAATTAGTGTTATTTTTGTTACCGATGCAAAGGTACAACAATTTTCTTAAAATCTGCATATCCAAAGGTTAAGTAACACTAAAAGTAACAATAATAACACCAAAATAACAATACTATCTATATAGAAACTATTTTCAAAAATGATAAAAATAAACCTAAATACTTGGTTTTATAGTGCTTTTGTAGTGTTACCAAAAAGGTAAGCATATTTGTTGTTTAAGTTTGC
>ERZ1034882.633-NODE-633-length-16027-cov-6.967819_pt1 | contig 16027 bp, 10 predicted proteins | sample MGYA00520606_ERZ1034882 | MGnify/ENA primary metagenome ERZ1034882 (study PRJEB33766, sample SAMN09781726) | gut metagenome | biome: gut microbiome | host: Homo sapiens | place: Madagascar | study: EMG produced TPA metagenomics assembly of the PRJNA485056 data set...
CGCACAGTCCGCGGATCACACCGGCGATCTTGTCCACATGCTCCTTGGGTGTGATGCCGGCTGCCTCAGCCTTCAGTTCGATCTTCTGTCCATGCTCGTCAGTACCGGTCTGGAAGAAGACATCATAGCCCTCCTTTCTCTTGAAACGTGCGATGCTGTCAGCCAGTACGATCTCGTAGTTGTTGCCGATATGGGGCTTGGCAGACGTATAGGCAATGGCAGTCGTAAGATAATATTTTCCCTTGTTTTCCATTGTGTCTGTTCTCCTTTTCTACTCCTATAACATATAACACTATCTAATGCCACACGGATTGCTCCGCGCTTTGCGCTCCCGCAATCCTACCCGCCATTCGCATATCGAAAGGCTTACGCCTCTCTTCTATGCTCATATCGGGGCAGGTCATCAAGACAGAAAATTACTCTCGTGCAAGCACATCGTAATTTCTGTCTTGTGACCTTGTTGGCATTAAAAAAGTCTCCTCAAAGAACCTTATGTTCTTCAAGAAGACGAGCGTTATCTCGTGTTACCACTTCTCTTCGTCTGTACCTCACAGTACAGACCTCTTCGGGTCCGTAACCCTATCCGCTGTAACAGGCGGATCCTGTCGCAGCCTTGCTTCTACCGTTCCTGTTCTGTTCCGGTATCCGTTCGGTGCGCCGCTCAGAAGCCATCTTCTCTATCTGTCCGTTCCATTCCTCTCAGCCATACGGAATGTTCTCTGTAAAACTTCTATGATAAATACTCTCTTCCTCATTGCATTTGTGTATTCTTACAGTAGCACAGGAAATCCGGACTGTCAATGCAGTTTTTGTTGCCATGCAATCGTAAAGGTGTATAATAGTATATTATATAAGGTTATTTTTATAACATACATAAGAGGATATAAAATGAAACAAAGTAAATTGCCAAAGCAGACCTTGATCATTCTGGGCATTGCTCTGGTACTGGTAATTTCCACCGTCATGTGGAGTTCTGCGCAGATCACACAGGATACAGAGGAAGAAGTACAGTCCACGCTCCGGGATGTTGCCACGCAGAACGCCCTGATCGTACAGCAGGAGATCCGTGAAAACTTCAACTTATTATACAGCCTTGCCGATGCGATCAGTGTTTCCCCGGGTACAGCCAATGCCAGCTCCATTGCCGCACAGTTGGAATCTTTCGTCTCCACCTATGGGTTTAAGCGGATTGGCTTCATCTCACCGGATGGTCAGGCAGTGGCCACTGACGGCTATGTACAAGATCTGTCCAGCAGAGATTTTTTCAAAGATGGTATGCAGGGGCTTCCCGGTATTACCAATACTCTTCAGGATCGAATGGGTACTCCGGAGCCCATCAATGTATTCAGCATTCCCGTATATGATCAGAGTGATTCCATTATCGGTGTTTTATTTGCCACCTATCGGAACCAGCATTTTGAAGAAATTTTAGGCGTGCAATCCTTTAATAATCAGGGATTCAGTTGTCTGGTAAATCAGGACGGTGACCTGATCGCCGCATCTTCCAATGCACCGGCTTCCCTGCAGGAAGCCGACCGTATGTCCGATTATCTGACTCAGAATGCCCGTAACGACCAGCCTTTGCAGGATCTGCATACGCTGCTTCAGAGTACTTCCTCCAACGGTGGTTATTTCTATGAAGGCAGTCAGAAGTATTATTACTATGCGGCTGCAATGGACAATCTCCGCAGCGACAGACAGTGGTTCGCCCTGACTATTGTTCCCGATCAGGTACTTTCCAGTCGTTCCGCTCCGATATTGTTTCAGGTGCGGCTGCTGATCCTGCTGATCATTGTGATCGCCGGAGTCGGTACTTTTGCTTTTGTGCACAGTATCCGTACACGGCGCAGGCAGTTATATCGTCTGGCTTATGTGGATCCTCTGACAAATGGTGATAATTTTGCCTGCTTCAAGGAGAAATTATCCCACCGAGGCGGAGACAGCGGCTTCTATGTTGCCCTGGATCTTCAGGATTTCAAGCTGATCAATAATACCTGTGGTGTGGCCAAGGGTGACGAAACACTGTTGGAAGTATGGAAGCTCCTGCAAACCGGTACACATCTGGGTGAATTTTCTGCCCACATCAATGCAGACCGGTTCATCCTGTTCCTGCGGGATAATGACCGGTGTACCTTAGAACCCAGATTGGAGTGCCTGTGTCAGGATATTTCCAATTTGTCCACAAAGCTTAATATTCCGAAACTGTTCCCTCTGTGCGGTGTCTATGAGACTGCCGATCACAAGGAAATCGAGCAGAATTACGGCAAGGCTGTACAGGCTAAGTATCCGATAAAGGGAAAACGTACCAGGCATTATGCTTTTTATGAAGATCTGGATATCAAACAGCTCTCCGAGGATCGTCTGATGGAAGATGTCTTCGAAGACGCCCTGAAGAACGGAGAATTCCAGCTGTGGTATCAGCCGAAAGTAGACCCCGTCACCGGAAACATTCTGGGAGCGGAGGCTCTGATCCGTTGGAAGCGCCCCGACGGCACCATGCTCTCCCCCGGGAAGTTCATTCCATTATTTGAGAAAAACGGTAATATCACAACACTGGATGAATATGTGTTCCGCACAGTGTGCGCACAACAGCAGAGATGGCTGCAGGCCGGAGCAACATTGTATCCGATTTCTGTAAATATTTCCAGAGTCAGCCTATACTACAGCAATGTGGTAGATAAGTACCGGGAGATTTTGAATTCATTCCGGCTCGATCCGAAATATGTTCCGTTAGAGATCACTGAGAGTGCTACCATTGATAACAGTGATATTTCCTCCCTGATCGAGCAGTTCCATGAAGCAGGATTTACTTTACTGCTGGATGATTTCGGAAGCGGTTATTCTTCTCTGTCTTCGCTGAATGTCATGCATTTCGATACAATCAAGCTGGATAAGAGTCTGATCGATTACATTGGTGACCGGAACGGTGAAAAGCTGCTGTTGCATATCACGCAGCTGCTGCAGAGCTTCGGTATGACTATTACCGCAGAGGGTGTAGAAACTTCGGATCAGGTAGAGTTTCTGAAGAATCTTCACTGTGATGATATTCAGGGTTACTACTTCTCGAAGCCGTTACCGGTAAACGAATTTGAAGATTTTGTAAGAAAGCATACAGGTCTGTAGGGTTCGCCCACAGACCTGTTTTTGTTCCTGTATTCTGTTTTGCTCGTCTTATTCTTCTCCCAGGATCAGGATCGAATAAGCCGGAAGCGTAACTACAGTACCGGCACGCTCCGCGGTCTCTTCTCCGGTATAAAGTTCCCCCAGCAGTACCAGTTCCTCCGCTGTGGTGCCTCCTACGGTAAGTCCGGTCAGATCCACGCTCACAGCCTCCGCAGAGGTATTTCCCAACAATAATAAGTTACTGCCTTCATAGCTTCTTGTCAGGGCAAAGCATTGTTCACCGGAATACTGCTCCAGATAAGCGGTGGTGCCTCTGGCGATCACCGGGTTCTGGTTGCGGACACGGATCACCTGTTTCACATAATTATAGATGGAATCGGGATCCTCCTGCTGTTCTTCCAGACTGTCAAATTTCATCCGGAAATCATCCATATCTGCCGGGCCCTTACACATGCCTTCCGCATTGCCGTCCTTGCTCCAGTACATGGGGGCCCGTTTGTTCTCGTCTTTGCCGGAGCCCTTCATGCCCAGTTCTTCCCCATAATAGAGGAATACATTGCCATTCATTAAGAGATTAAGGGCATTGCCCATTTTCGTCTGAGCTTCGCTATTCTCCCCGGCATAGTAGCCTGCACTGCGTCCCATATCATGATTAGTGTAGAAGGGAGCATTGATATAATCCGGATTGTACTGCGCATACATGCCCTGCTCTGTTTCCAGATTCTTTGCATAAGATGTTGCCGATGCCTTACCGTTCATCACATTGGCAATGATACCGGACTTGTCGGCAAAAGCAAAATCAAACATGCTGTCCACGCCGCTCTCATAATATTTGGCATAGGTATTCTGATCCGTCCAGCATTCACACACCAGATAATTCTCCGGATCTTTGCCATGAACATAATCCGCGAACCAGCTTAGAATTTCCACATTGTCCTCTGTGGATCCGGTAACATACTCTTTCACCGCATCCAGTCGGAAGCCATCCACACCCATATCCAGCCAGAAATCCGCGATCTGCTCAAATTCCCGGCGTACCGCCTCATTCTCCAGATTCAGATCCGGCATTCCGTCCCAGAATCTCGCTTCATAATACCAGGCCGTTCCATTCAGCTGTGCATACCCGCCCTGGTATTCTCTGGAAAAATGGTAATAATCCACGTACGGGCATTCGGAACTATCCGGTTCCGCCCCTTCCGGCAGGCTCTTCAGATACTCCGCAGCCTGTTGGAACCAGGGATGGCTGCTGGAAGAATGATTCATTGCCAGATCCAGGATCACACGGATCCCACGGTCATGACAGGCCGTCAGCAACTCCTGAAATGTTTCCAGAGTGCCGTACTGCGGATCGATATTCTCATAATCCGTGGTATCGTATTTATGATAGGTGACGGAGGGCATCACCGGCATGAGCCAGATACCATTGATTCCCAGATCCATATCTGTGGTATCATCACCGTCATTCAGGTAATCCAGCTTTTCCAGTACGCCCTGTAGATCTCCAATGCCATCACCGTCGCTGTCATAGAAGGAATATACGAAAAGCTCATAGTAGGTACGGTAGTTGTCGTCCGGGATCTGCAGTACCCGGTTGTCCTGCACCAGTGCCGTGGTACTGCCGGTGCTGTCAGTGTTACTGTCCGCGCTCTCATCCTGTACGGTGGCAGTCTCATTCTGTGTACCGGCAGCAGACGCATTGCTGTTTTCTCCTTTGCTGCCTCCACAGGCAGTCAGAGACGCTGTCATTCCCACCACCAGTATTGCTGCCCATATTTTTCTGTTCCATTTACTCATAGTTATCGCTTACTCCTCATATCCGCTTTTTTCAAACCGGAACCATTTGAAATCAAAATTGCATCCCGGCAGGAAAACGAAGGTCACATTCTGCTCTCCCGTCACTCTTTCCAGAGGGAAACGCAGTTCTCTATATTCCTCGCTGTGCGGGAAGGGAAGTACCTGTGTAGCTCCATCGGTAAACCTAAGCTGGATCGTATTCTGCTGTAAAGGAGTTCTTCCGCAGATGACAATGCTATCGGTTCCCGCTTCTCCAAAGTTCATATCCGTAAATTCGAGAGAGACATTATTGCCGATCTGTTCAACGGCATCCCCGGTTCTCACAAAGCTGTCACCATAGGTAACTCCGTCCGTGAGAGCACTCAGTCTTGCATAAGCTTTTTCCTGTCTGGTGAAATGAAACTCTTTCAGGAAAATTTTATCTTCTGACACTATTGTCAGTTTTGTTACACCCTTTAATCTCCGGGGCAATACGAAGGTATCCGGCTGGAAGACTTCCCAGATGCCCGGCTTCTGATAGGTTATTTCACCCACCAGTGTTCCCTGTGTCCCGGAACCGCTCTCTTCGGGCTCTCCCTTCCATATCTGAATCCGGTGGGGATCATTATCGTTGGCAAAAATGGACAGCGTGATCTCGTCACTTCCGAATTCACCAAAGTCTAACGCTTCATAGACCAGTCCGGTAGGCTGTGCCTTGTCCGTTCCGGCACTGTTCTCCACTCCGCGGCTTACGTCTCCGCCAAAACTTCCGACATAAGAAATACCCGTCACCGGCTCATACGGAGAATGGAACGTCTGTCCCATGCCCTCCACTGCAAAATCAAGTTGGGAAATCATTTTAATATTGGTTGTTCCGTTACAGGTCATACACCTTACCTGAAAACTGCCATCACTGACGCCTGTGATCCGGATGCTCTCGCCGTCTTCCAGTTCCTCCAGTTTTGCCACAGGGCTGGGGATACCGGAAGCGTCAGTAATGCTCCAGAGAAGCTTACGGTCTGTGGCTTCCATGGGATAGATACGGGTATGTAGCAATACATACGGCTTCTCCGGTGTCAATCTCATATAGGGAGCGCTCATTTCCAGTTTCCGCACCGGAACAAATCCGGGATCCACAAAGGCGGGCGGATATTCTCTGTTTTCTTCTGTTGCGCAGACACCGGGACGAATCGGTGCTTCGACTGCCTGTAACGTCACTGTCGCCGTGCGGTGCCCGGCAGCTGCCGTTGCTGTTCCAGTACCGGTTTCATTGGTCATGCTGTTCACTGTGGCTGCCCATGCATCCTCCACAGTCACACGAATCTCCCCCGGCGTAGTTTTTGCTGCAATCATAGCCAGTAATTTCCCCTGGAACAACTTACGTACGGTTCCCTTGTAGGCATCGTAATCGGCGCTGTCACCATTGTCCAGTCCCACCAGTCTTCCAGCACCTTCCACGGTCACTCTCACATAATCGGAGGCATTTTCCACAGGATATCCGTCCCGGTCCTCCGCTGAGATCTCCACAAAGATCATGTCCTCGCCGTCAGCATGCAAGGCTGATTTATTTGCTTTTAATACATAATGATCTGTGTTGCCGAAGGAATGTCTCTCCTGTCTGGCTATCTCCCTACCCGTTTCGTCGTATGCCACGGCACAGATACTGCCGGGCGCATACGGTACTTTCCAGGAAGGCTGCAATACCGTTCCTTTCTGATGATCGATCTGCTGTTTTCCCTGTGACACTCCGTTTACGAACAGTTCCACCTCCGGAGCATTGCTGGTGATCCGCACGTCCACCTGCTGTCCCGGATTAAAATCCCAGTAGGGATATACATGGATCATGGGATCTTTTTTCCCATCCGTCCATTCCGAACGGAAGACGTAGTAGGAGTCTTTGGGAAATCCCGCCGTATCCATCTGTCCGAAATAGCTGTTTTTCGTCTGATAAGGGGTCGGCTCACCGATATAGTCAATGGCTGTCCAGATGAACTGACCACAGGAATAAGGGGTATCTCTGTCCATAGTGATACAGTATTCCGTATTTTTCGCCGCCCAGCTGGTAGTACTGTTGCCCAACGCAGAACACTGTTCGTCCGCTTCGATCAGATTCGCCCTCTCCAACGGAAAATGATACACCCCTCGGCTCTGTACCACAGAGGAAGTCTCACTTCCGTAGATGATCCAGTCCGGATGCTTTTCATGGTGTTCCGCATAATATTTTTCCGCGTAGTTATAGCCCGCCACTTTCACGATATCCGCACATTTCTGGGCATTTTCCCAGGGCATGTAATTGGAACCGATCGTCACCGGTGCCACCTTCCGGTAATCCCACTTTCTGACTACTGTAAGGAGGCTACGGGTGATCTCCTGTCCATGGGCATCCGCATGGGTATCCGGAATCTCGTTGCCAATGCTCCACATGATAACGGAAGGATGATTGCGGTCTCTGCGGATCCAGCTGCGTACATCCTTCTCCATCCACTCCTTGAAAAATCTGGCATAATCATAAGGATTCTTTGCCATCTCCCACATATCGAACGCTTCGGATACGATCAGAAATCCCATCTCATCCGCCAGTTCCATCAGTTCCACAGCGGGCATATTGTGGGAAGTCCGCACAGCATTGACACCCATGGAACGCATGAGTTCAAATTTCCGGCGCATGGCTTCTTTGTGAAAAGCCGCTCCCAGTGCTCCGAGGTCATGGTGATCGCAGGCACCGTTCAGGCGCACTTTTCTGCCGTTTAATAAAAAGCCCCTGGCAGGATCAAATTGCATGGTGCGGAAACCGATGCGAAGATGTTCTTCCTGTGTGATTTCCGTCTTCTGTAAGGCTTCACCTGCTCCGTTCTCCCCGTCGTTCATTGGAAGTTTGCATAGACGAACTGTAAGATCATACAGATAAGGATCTGTGATGTCCCATTTCCGGGGATTATCCACAGGAATCGCCACAGATGTCTTCTCCTGTCCACCGGCGAGGGGCTGTTTTACCCGGAAAATCTCCCTGTTTTCCGTTTCTGCAGAGTTTTTACTGTCCCCGGCATAATGCAAGCAATATTCCAGTTCATAATTCTCAGTGATTGCTCCCCATTCCAGTTCCGTATCGATGGTCAGATCGTAGCCGTTTTCCGTCTCCACGGAGGAGGTATAGATACCGTCCAGCGGAATATGTGTCTCAGGCAGACGGATCATCCAGACATCACGGTAGATTCCGGCACCGCTGTACCATCTGCTGTTGGGTGCCTGAAAGGTTACCCGGAGAACAACTTCATTTTCACCTTCACGCAGATGATCCGTAATGTCCCAGTCAAAGGTGGAGTAGCCGTATTTCCAGTCACCGAGGCACACGCCGTTTATATAGATGGAAGAATCCATGTAAACACCCTCGAAGCGCAAAATGACACGTTCGTCACATGTCGTGCAGGCATTACCTGCCACAGAATTTGACTGCTCCCGCAAGTTCTCCTGCGCCGCTTCGCCTGCACGCTTTACTCCGGATGCGGAATACACGAATTTCTTCCGATACCAGCCGATACTGTCTTCATAGAGGTTCTTCGTATCATAGATCAGCCAGTCGTGAGGCAAGTCTGCCGGCTGCATCTCCCGCTCCCAGAGAGTTCTGTCTTCCCAATTCACACCCAATGCTGTTTTTGCAAAATACCAGTTATCATTCCATAACGTTTTGCTGTTCATCGAAATTTCTGCCCTTTCTGTCCATATCGTTTCCTGTCAGATCCCTGCTTCTATAGTGCTGCTTTTCCTACCTGTGTCCCGTCTTATCGTTGTCTGATACGGTCTTCGCATCCGCCCGGTCTTCCAGACGCTTTACCAGATAGACCGCCAACAGCGCATCTAATGTTCCCAGCACCATGCCGCCCAGAATATCCGTGGGATAGTGCACGAAGAAATAGAGTCTGGAAAAAGCAATGATTGCTGCCACCAGCAGACTTAAAATACCTGCCTTACGATAATAGCTGAAAATGGTCACCGCTCCGGCAAAACCGTTGGAAGTGTGTCCCGAAGGGAAGGAATATTCCGAAGGGAACGGAATTTTCAGCGTCACACCGGGGTCCACAGCACAGGGACGGGGTCTCGCGATCACATTTTTCAGGAACAAATTTCCCACAAGATAGGTGATTGCCATGGCGATTATCATGGTCAGACCGCATTTCCGGGTCTTCGGAATGCATGTCAGCACAATCGCAATGACGATCCATACCAGACCGCTTTCTCCGATCGTAGTAAAAAAACGCAGGATCTCTGTCAGCCATTCCTGATGGATCCCCTGAATCGCATGCAATATCTGTAATTCCATCCTTCGTTCCTCCTTGTCCGTCTTCCGGCTTGGTTACCAGCCGCTCCGTAATTTCACCGTCAGACATTCTTTTGAACTATTGTAATCTATTCAGAAATGCCTTTGCATTGGCTGCAATATCATCCTTAAATACAGCGGAACCGGCTACAATGACATTGGCTCCTTTTTCCATGGCAAATGCTACATTGTCCAGATTGATACCACCGTCTACTTCCAGATCGGTAGACAGCCCCTTATCGTTGATCATTTTCCGGATCACCTGTACCTTATCCAGGCACTCTGGGATCAGCTTCTGTCCGCCGAATCCGGGCTCCACGGTCATTACCAGCACCAGATCCACCAGTTCCAGATAAGGTTCCACTGCCTCTGCCGGAGTGGCGGGCTTAATGGTGATGCCGGCCTTTTTGCCTGTGGCATGTATTTTTTCAATGCATCCCTCCACATCTTCTGTGGCTTCCAGGTGAAAATTCACCAGGTCCGCACCACAGGCAGCGAACTCTTCCACATAACGTTCCGGCTTCTCGATCATCAGATGCACATCGAGAAACATATCCGTGTGGGATCTGACAGCTTTTAATACCGGCATACCGTAGGAAATCGACGGTACAAACAATCCGTCCATCACGTCTACATGCAGCCAGGGGACTCCTGCTCCTTCCACAGCTTTGATATCCTCTCCCAGTTTCCAGAAATCCGCCGAAAGAATTGAAGGTGATAATAAATTCATGTTACTCCTCATTTCTGCCTCGCAAGGCCTTGTCTGTTGCTTATTACCGTTCTATTCTAGCAAACTTGTTTTCGTAAAACAAGACTAACGAAAAGGAACCTTTTCCTTTTGGAAAAAAGTTCCTCCGTTCGCAATTCTCTATAGGTTTTTCACGTCTTCTTTCAGTTTGTTCCAGGCATCTTCATGCTCCGTATAGTAAATGGGACATTTCTTTCCGCCACAATCATAGTGGCGCAAGATGTCATCGGGTTGCAGGTCATAGGCATCAGTCAGCCATTTCAATAGTTTGATCAGAGAATCATAGGTCTCCTGAGTAAACTGGCCGTTGTCCGCCTTGTAGCAGCATTCGATAGAAATAGAATCCTCATTGCGGGTCTGTACTGCATAGGCGATCTCGTCCAGAGGAACGCACTGAAGGATCTCGCCATCATAGCCAATGATAAAATGGGCACTGGCACTGCGTTCATGATTGTCTTTCAGCTGTTCGAAATAGCTGCGGTTCTGGGCCGCGCTGGTCCCAGGATTCGCCGTGTAATGTACAAAAATATTTTTCACTTCCGTCAGGGGATCTCCCGGTCTGGAATATTCATTCACGGTGAGAAAATCTTCTGTCCAGTTGGGATGTGCTGCATATACATCCGCCGGAAGTCCCTGGATCCGGGTTCCCGTGGTCTCCCCGATCTGTTTTTCAATCCGCTGCACAGCTTCTGCCGCAGCTTCCACAGGAGTACTGGCTTCCGCAGTGCTGGCAGGTACTTCCAACAAATTTTTCAACATAAAGATTCCTGCAAGAATGCTGGCACACAGCAGGGAAATCTTAATATATCTGCGGATTCTTGCCTGTCTGCGGCGGCGCTGCCTCCCGGCTCTGACCCGGCGTTGTCTGACGCGGGTGCTGTAAGTATTGTCTTTGTAAACATTTTGCTCATATGCATTGCCCGGATGACCCTGCTCCTGCCGCCAGGCCTTGTTTTTCTGCTGTGCTGTCGTCGAATACTGCGGATGTGATTTCTTCCTTCCGCCTTCCTGCGGCATTGCCGATATGCTATGTTGTGACCGTTCTGTGCGTCCTCCGGTATGATTGCTTCGTGATTGATCGGCGTATCTTCCGGTCTGTCTGTCTTGCGGTTGTCCTACACGTCTTCCTACGTGTCTGACTATATTTTTTCCAGTCCGGTAATCCACCAGATACGGATTTCTTCGCACCTGTATCATTTCCAGATCCGGTTGTCTGCTCGAACGATTCTCCTGTGTCATATTGCTGCCCCCCAGAGTTAATTGCTTTCTTTGAGTCCCAGTTTAATCCGGAGTTGTCACATTTTTCGGCACATATTCCTTAAGATTTTATAAATTTATTGTTTAAAAAGTTCCAGCAAATACTTTTCTATCACCTGTGCTGCTTTGCGATGAGCTTTCACTCCGGGATGCAGGCGGCTGCCTACGGTGTCCGGTGTGGTGTTGGGAAGTTGTAAAAAGTGGATTCTGGTATCACCAGTCTGTTCCGCGTAGGTTTCCACCGCTTCACGGATGACGGGCAGGAAATTGTCTCCCAGCATACCATAGCCCCAGATGATCTGTGCCTCAGGATTGCAGTCACGCACAGCTTTCAGGAAATCTCGGATTGCTGTAGTCAGGATCTTTTTGACTTCTTTTATGTCACGGGTTCCTGCCCATTCTCTTACCAGTTCCGCTGCGGACTGGATTGCTGTGGCATCGTTGGTTCCCAGATTAATGATCACGGCATCCGGCTGCCATGCCTTGAAATCATAGTCTTCCAGTGCTCCCAGCGAAGCATTTCGCTCCCCGGTAAGCAATCCGCAGACCTGTTTATAATAGGGAGGAATCTTATTCTCTACAATGCCATCCCAGCCGGTGACGATTCCCCAGCCACTCTGGGACACCACACGATATTCCGCAGAAAGCGCATCCGATACCATACGGGGATACGTATTTTCCGCAGAGAAGAACGCACTGATCCAGTCTTCCTCACCTACCGGCCCCATAGTTCCCTCTCCACTGGTAATACTGTCTCCTACAAATTCCAGGCGATATTCAGGATCCGGCAGAACCAAAAATTCCCCATCTCCATATTGCAATCCCAAAATCTGTATCATGTGCAGCGGGTCCTGGTGCATAGCCTGTACTTCCTTCAGAATCCGTACATGCTTCGGCTTTCCTACTGTCATTCCTCGAAACAGGCATACTTCATTTTTCCCTTTATTAACCGGAAAACGGCTGATCTGGGCACCATTCAGTTCTACCGCCAGCCATGGCTCCATCGTGTCGTAATCAGCATTTACTTCCAGCCACAATTCACTGCCAGTATATAGAAATTCTATACCGCTGCCGGTCCAGAATAAATTGATCACATCTTTTCCCGTGGTCCGGCCCAATACCCGCACTTGCGGCAAATCCGCTATACTTATAATCTTTTTCTGCTGTTCCATTTTCCCATACCTTCTACTCTGTTTTCTGTTGCTTCGACATTTTCTGTTATGATCTTTCGATTGCCTGCTTTACTCTCTCCTGCCGTACTCTTCTGCGATCACATTCTCCGCAGGACGTCCACATACCGCATAAGGGCTCAATCCTTCCAAATTTCCCGGCCAATCCCAGATGCCGAAGCCTTTCACCCAGTCACGTTTTCTGCAGGCTGTAAACATTGCCCGGTACCAGTCCGCCTGTTCCGCATCATCCTCTTCACCCTGCAGTTCCCAGTTATTCGGAACCTGCGCAGAACCATGAATATTCATGCAACCCGCTTCCGAAAACAAAAAGGGCTTCTGAAATTTTTTCACAACCTTTTCGATCCGGTCTAACTGGTTGTCCCAGTCGTCTATGGGATAATATCCGCTGGACGCAATCACATCCACGGCATCCCACCATGTAATATGATCTTCTCCATATTTGTCGCAATTATAACCGACAGGTCCGTCATATACCGTCCGTACTTCTGCGATAAGTTTTCTCCACTCTGTCTCCCGGTGCTCCGTCATGGTCATTTCACACCCCGCCAGGAACAATTCACAGCCTGTCCGCTGCGCAATCTGTGCATAATGTTTCTGAAAGGCAATGTGACTCTCGAACCAGTTGCCCCATTTGGGTTCGCAAGGTACATCATGGTCAAAAAAGCTGATTCGTGCCCGCCAGACACCATTGTCACAATTCACCGTCGGTTTCAAAGCAACTTTCAGTCCCAGGCTCTGTGCATATCGAATCATATCATACAGTTCCTCATCCGTACAGCTTTTCTCCCCATCATAACGGATTTCCTCACTGTAAGGTGTTTCCTGCATCCCCGATGGTGTGAATATCACCCAATTCGTATGGATCCTTCGTACCATTTCCTCCATACTTTTTCTGGATTCTTCCGAACCCAATACTCCTCTGTGCGGAAAAACCGCAAAATTCACAGCGCGAAATGCCTCCATACAATACCTTCCCTTCCAAGTATCCCATTTGTGTTTCATTTCCTGTATTGTATCATTTTTAATTTTATTTAGCTAGTAAAATTAGCTTTTATTTGCCTAAATTTATTTTCCTGCATTTCATTGTGTTCATTCACACGATATGCTACCATGAAACTATATACAGTGCTTTCAGAAAGGAGCTATCTGCCATGCATTTTGTACAGGCAAAGGGGATTCTGTCTCAGAATAACGGAATGAATATTTACCGCGGATGCTCTCACGGCTGCATCTATTGCGACAGTCGCAGTAAGTGCTACGGATTTACACATGCTTTTGAAGATATCGAAGTGAAAGGAAATGCACCGGAGCTGTTGGAACAAGCGCTGCGCTCCAAGCGTCACAGGTGTATGATTGGTACCGGTGCTATGTGCGATCCTTATCTTCCGGCTGAAAAAGAGCTGCGATTGACCAGAAAATGTCTGGAGCTGATCGATCAATATGAATATGGTGTGACCGTGCTCACAAAAGCCAGCCTGGTGCTTCGGGATCTGGATCTGCTGCAATCTATTAATCAGAAAGCCAAGGCAGTGGTTCAGATGACGTTTACTACTTATGATGAGGATTTGTGCCGGAAAATAGAGCCTAATGTCTCTACCACGAGAGAACGTTTCGAGGTGCTGATGAAATGTAAGGAATTGGGAATTCCCACCCTTGTGTGGATGACTCCCATTCTTCCTTTTATTAATGATACCCGAGAAAATATCGAGGGGCTTCTTGACTATTGCCTGCAGGCGGATGTGAAGGGAATCCTGCTGTTCGATGTAGGAGTCACGTTGCGGGAAGGAGATCGGGAATTTTTCTATCAGGCTCTGGATCGTGATTTTCCCGGCATTCGGCAAAAATATGTCCATACTTACGGAAATGCCTATGATATTCCCAGTCCTCACACCAAAGAACTCATGGCCTTAATTCGCAATACCTGCTCAGCCAATAGTATTCTATGCTCCCCGAAGGAATGCTTCGCTTACCTGAATGAATTCCCCGAGAGATATGTGCAGCAGACATTATTCTAAATGGAAAGTTAGTAAAGAAATGCTATCAAATCCCCGTAGCCCTTGGCAAGGTATAAGAAACGCGGCACGCTCGCGCTCTGTCGCAGAGCGTAGCGGTACATAAGCGGTCACAATACGACCGCTAAGTACCGACGTCTGCTTACGGCACTGCTTATTCTTATACCCAGCCGGGGCTACTGTTTTTTTAAACTTTCCAAAACGCAGAACTCCCGGCGTATGCGGTGCCATGTCGAAGATGTTTGTCGGAGGATGTTGATATTTTCTAGAAAAGTGCTGAAAGGCAGGGGGAAAGCGGACACGATGTCCGCGTCAGCCGATTGTCGACATGGATGTCGACTGTAGGCGGCCCCGTCATGACGAGAACTACTCATCACTTTTCGTAGAAAATTCACATCCGGAGACCTTACATCGAGACATGTGTATCGCATGCTCCGGGAGTTCGTGGATTTTGCCAATGTATTTAACTAACTTTCTATTTACAGAGTCTCTTTCAATTTCTCCGCCACTTTCTCATACATCGGCACGGGCACATGGTATCTCTCGCCCATGCGAACCACTTCATATACCAATCCATCGATCTCGGAAGATTTGCCGTCCATGACATCTCGCTGCATGGAGGTAGTGGCTTCCGAGGCCAGGGTAGACAGGATCTTCAGGTTCACTTCCACCATATCCCGTTCGAAAGGAACTCCCATGGCTTCTGCCAGTGCCGTGATCTCACGGATCATGGTCTTGAAAGCTTCCCGTTCCTCCCCTTCTCTCTGAAAGTCCGCTGCCGTGGCATGATAGTAAAGTCCCGCCGCACCAATGGGCGATACATAGGAAAATTTCTCCAGAGCATCCCTACGGATATTTTCAGACAATACGCCGTCAATTCCACTGACATCAAAATCCTGTTTGATTTCTTCCAGTCGGGGATCATATTCTTCTTTTTCACGAACACCATATACTACCCGCAGGATCTTCCCGTGCTGGATCAATACTCCCGGCTCCTTAATATTGGCAGAGACATAGATGCATCCATCCGTCACCAGCAGATTCGGCAGCTTTTCCTGCATTTTCGCGCCGGTTCCGTAGATATTCAACACCGGGATCACAATGGTAGAAGGATTCGCCACCCTCTGAATAAACGGAATGGTATCTTCCAGAGAATAACCCTTCACGCAGACCATGATCACGTCCGGCCGCTCGCTATAGTGGTCCATATCCGCAGCTTTTACCGGAATCGTTTCGGTGGTGCCATCCCACATTTTTTCCACGGCAAGACCGCTCTCCTGCATGGCTGCAAGATGTCTGCCTCTGGCGATCAGGGTGACATCTTTTCCTGCTTTCGTCATATAAAATCCCAGAATTCCTCCGGTTCCTCCGGCTCCGATAATTGCATATTTCATGATAATGATCTCCCTTTCTGCCGCCCCGCGCATCCGTATCATACCGTTCTTCCGTCCGTTCGCCCAATTATCAGCTGCGCTCCATTTTACCCTCTCATAGTGAGGGTGTTCTGCCTGCGGACAATTACAATGAATTTATGATACCATGACCTAAAAGAAGCCGCCAGTCTCTGTTTTCACATAACTGGCGGCTTCTCCTTGATATCATTTAT
>ERZ1034882.635-NODE-635-length-15974-cov-9.600792_pt1 | contig 15974 bp, 8 predicted proteins | sample MGYA00520606_ERZ1034882 | MGnify/ENA primary metagenome ERZ1034882 (study PRJEB33766, sample SAMN09781726) | gut metagenome | biome: gut microbiome | host: Homo sapiens | place: Madagascar | study: EMG produced TPA metagenomics assembly of the PRJNA485056 data set...
AGAAGAAGTGAGGGTTGAGGGCTGCCATCGTTCTGCCCGCCAGACGCAGGCGCACGCCGTCTACGTAATTGTTGGAGAGGAACGTGTTGATAGGTCCGAGGTCGAAGAGACTGCGGCGGTCGTTGATGATGCTGTCTCTTTCAACACCCAGACTGTCTTTTACCGTTACCTTTTTGCCCTTGGTATGAGCCACTTCCACATAGTTCTCCATCAGGGCTCTCACACCGAAGATGATGTATTTGAATCCCTTGGAGTTCTCCATGCGGTGGATAAAGCTGTCCATCGACGATTCGCTCTTCGTGAGGCCCACCTGCCGGTATTTGTTCCAGTAAGCCTCATCGCGGTTCATCGCATCCATATCGTGCCTGATCTTCGCCTTGCCCTTGAAGAGCTGCTTCGGCAAGGCATCGAAGGCATAATCGGTGATTCGCGTGTTTCGCACCACCAGCAGGTCCTGAAGGAGCTTGTTGACGTGCAGTTCGGCTATCATATCGTCTTTAGAGAGCACCCACTCGCCGTTGTCGAGCTTGGTGTACTCCTGTTCAATCTTCATGTCAGTAACCCAGTTTACATCGCTGTTGTGAGGCATGTAGAGGTTACATTTCTTCACGTGCAGGCTGCTGTCGGCAAGCACATAGAGTTCGCCTCGGAATCCGAAGTCCTGGCTGTTGGCTGGGATAAACTGCAGATGGTAGCACAGGTCTCTTTCCACATACACCGTATCTTCGATGTAATAATGGTAGAAACTGATGGCTGTTCTGCCGATAGGAGACGGGAAGGGATACTGCAGCAGGCGCACGTAATCATCGTAGATGTCTACATCGGTGAACACCTCTTTCAGGGCGGTGTTGAGAATCTCTCCGGTCTGGATTACCTGTCCGATTCCATTGCTCTGCTGACCCTTGATGATGTCCTTTTCGGTCTTCGGATCTTTGCGGTAAATATGCTGTGAAACCGTCTCGTCGATGCTGACAGGCAGGGTGAGCTTTCCGTTGTACGGAGAGGTTTCTACCTGGTCGAGGAGATACTGGCGGCGCTGGAAGAACTTGCTTTCGAGCTGTTCTTTCTTCAGGTCGTTGAGCGCGAGCGTAATCTTCTGATACTTATCATATTGCACATAGTCGTGGTTGCTCAGGTCGCTCTTTTTCTTGGCAGCAATCACGCGCCGCATCAGTTCTACGGCAGGATTATCCTTACGCTTGTAGCGGCCTTTTTTCGATTTTACCACCACTTCGGTAAGTTTGTGCGTATCGTCTTTCAGTTTGATTTCCAGAAAGTTGGTCTTTTCGTCAACCTTCACCGATGTGCTCTTGTAGCTCAGTGCGCTTACGGTGAGCATGAGTCCCGGCTTCTTTTCGATGGTAAACTTACCTTCTCCGTTGCTGGAAACCGCAATTTTATGCCCTTTGTATTGCACGCTTGCATACGGAACGGCAAAACCGTCGTCATCAATGACACGGCCTGTTATCTTCTGCTGAGCCATCATCTGAAGTGTAGAAATCATCAGAAGGATGACTGTAAAATACAACTTTTTAATACCTTTCATTTTTTATACCTTATTATATATAGGGGCTCTCCGCCCATGATTTAATGCTTTCAGGATGCAAAGTTATAACATTATTCGTAAATAGACGCAAAAACCTATTCATTATTTCAGTTTTTTATGAGATTTTCAGAAAAAGGCTTCCATGCAGTTCCTTCTGAGTTCCTTCTGCTGCCTGTTCTTGCTCTTCGCCGTGCGAGCCTAAGTGGTATAAACCACCTTCATGTTGCTCTATTTCACCTTTTTATCTGTCAATATATGATGAAATTCCGAAAAATATGAGAAAACTATTTGGTTAATTTAATTTTTTAGCGTAATTTTGCACACTGAAATTTAAAGAAGAAACGCCCTTCTGCGGGCTGATTAAACATTAAGAGAATGAATAACAAGGGAAATCTTACCGACGAGCGGCCTCCTTTGCTGCCCGTCATCATAGGCACCGGTTTCGGCAGTGGCTTCTGGCCTTGGGGACCGGGAACGGCTGGCTCTGTATTGGCAACCCTCATCTGGGCAGTCCTGGCTTACGGACTCGGTATTACGGGCGAGAGTCTGCAGAGCATCACCTTCTTTCTCGTCATTGTTTCCACTATTCTGGGCACTTGGGCAACAGCGCAGTTGCAGCCTTACTGGGGTGAGGATCCCAGCCGTGTGGTCATCGATGAGATGGCTGGCGTGTGGATTCCCCTGTCGTTGCTGACTCCGCTTACCGCTCAGGGCGAAGTGAAAGATGCCTGGTGGTGGGCATTGGTGGCACTTGTTCTCTTCCGCTTCTTTGATATGGTGAAACCGCTTGGCATCAAGAAACTGGATAACAGACAGGGTGCCTTCTATGTGATGGCTGATGATCTGCTGGGCGGCCTCTATGCAGCCGTTTCTTTAATCATCATCAAAATCATACTGGTTTCGGCTGGAATCATCTAGTCTGGCATTTCTTAAAGAAACAAATTCTTAAACAGACATTTCTTAAACAGACATTTCTTAAACAGGCAATAAAAAATAGATTAAAATATGAATTATAGAGATTTCTTACAAAAAGTTATCTATGCCATCATCAATCCACTTATCAAGGGGATGATAGCAGTAGGTATTACTCCTAACATTGTCACCTTCGTAGGATTCCTGGGCAATTTCGTGGCAGCCGGTTTCTTCCTTGATGCTGCATGGATGCTCGGAACTGAACAGGCTGATTATGCATCTTGCATGGTTACTGTAGGATGGGGTGGATTCATCATCCTCGCAGCCGGTCTCTTCGATATGATGGATGGCCGTCTGGCACGTATGAGCGGCAAGAGCAGTCTCTTCGGTGCACTCTGGGATTCTACACTCGACCGCTACAGCGAACTGGTAAGTCTCTTTGGCATCTGCCTCATCTTCGTACGTATGCAGGGCGATATGACCTGGTTCTGGATGGGCGTAGTCACCTTTGCAGCGATGATCGGTTCTGTGATGGTAAGTTATGTCCGTGCCCGTGCCGAGGGTCTGGATATTGAGTGCAAGGTAGGTTTCATGCAGCGTCCTGAGCGCGTTGTCGTTACCGCTGTTACTGCGATGATTACCGGCTTTACAGGCAATATCTGGTGGCTGGCTGGCGGCATGATTCTGATTGCCGTTCTGGCAAACATCACCGCTTTCTGGCGCATCTGGCATTGTTATGTTGTGATGAACGCTCATAAATAATAAACTGAACTTTCGCTTATCAGGAAGTTAAAGGAGTTAAGGAAGTTAAGGAGTTAAGACGTATGTCTTTCAGCTTAAAAACTACGGCAAAAAGACTATTGTCTTAACTCCTCAGCGACCGTAGGGAGCGATAACTTCTTTAACTTCTTTAACTCCTGAACTTGCGCAACTTGAATAAAAAAGTAGAAAAAAGTGTTTAGTATCTATCTGATTATCCTCCTGGCGGTACTCGCAGCCTGGAAGAAGACACGCCGTTTTGCCTTCTATTTTCTGCCTTGGTTCCTCTTTGGAATCATCTACGATTCGATGCGCCTTTATCCTAACTATATGGTGAACGATATTGACGTGGCGAATCTCTATCATGCAGAAAAGTCGCTCTTCGGCATTGCTGCTTCATCCAGCGCAGAACTGCAGGCTGTAGCCGACCATAGCCAGCTGATGATTCCGGGCGAATACTTCAAGGTTCACCATTGCGGTTTTGCCGATTTCTGGGCAGGCATCTTCTATCTCTGCTGGGTTCCGGTGCCTATCGCCTTTGCCCTTTATCTGTATCTTACGAAACAACTTAAATGGTTCAGACGTTTCTCCTGGGCTTTCCTGCTGGTGAATGTCATCGGCTTCATCGGCTACTACATCTATCCGGCTGCTCCGCCCTGGTATGCGATGAACTATGGCTTCGAGGCTGTGCTCAATACACCGGGCAATGTGGCTGGTCTGGGCAGATGGGACGAAATGACCGGACTGCATGTGTTCCACGGACTCTATGGCAAGAATGCCAATGTCTTTGCTGCCGTGCCTAGCCTGCATGCTGCCTATATGTTCCTCACCACGATTTATGCTGTGATGAGCCGTAAACGCTGGTATACGGTAGTGCTCTTCGCCTGCATCTGTCTTGGAATCTGGTGGACGGCAGTCTATTCCGGTCATCATTATATCATCGATGTCATGTTGGGTATTCTTACTACGATAGTAGGCGTACTGCTAATGGAATCCAAGAGAATATGGGCAAGATTAAAGAAGAACTCGTAACCTTCGGCAAGGCGGAACTGACCGCCTCCTGCGCCTCTGTGATAGACTTCGGACTGGCATTCTTCCTCTCAGATATCATCGGCATTTATTACGGACTTGCCAATGCGCTGGGAGTGATAAGTGGCGGCATTACCAACTGCATACTGAATTACCGTTATGTGTTCGGCGATTCCAAGAGCAAGAAAAAGAGTGTAGCCTGGCGCTATTTTATCATCTGGGGCATCAGCTGGATGCTCAATTCGGGCGGCACTATCGCCCTGACCGAATTTCTGAATGCGCACGAACATATTCAGCTGCATTATATGATTCCGAAGAGTATTGTATCTCTGCTGGTAGCGATATTCGTTAACTATCCCGGACAGAAGAAATTTGTTTTTAAGCAGTAATAACCATATCAGATGGGGGCAGTATTCAGTATGTGCCCTCATCTTTTTTGTATCCTGTCAGCTCATCTGTTGGCTTTAGGGCAAAAAAAAGAGTTTGGATTGTCTCCCGACATTCCAAACCCACGCTTGTTTCTAACTAACTTATTATCAACTATTCATTACTTTTTCAGTTTGCAAAATTACGAGTTTTTTTCTTATAAAATAATTTTTTTCAGAAAAATAATAACGTAAACGTTTGCGTTTTCGAAAGAAATTGTTATCTTTGCAAAGAATTCACTAACTTTGCAGTCGGAAAGACAAAATATGCAGAATTTGTGGATACAAAAATGTATGTCAATAATAAGCGTAAACTAACAAATGAAACAACGAAGAACATCTTTGAAAGACCTCGCCGATCAACTTGGCGTCAGCATAGCAACTGTATCTAGAGCCCTGCGAAACAGCCATGAAGTGGGTGAGGAGATGACTCAAAAGGTGAAAAGCCTTGCCAAGGAGCTCAATTATCGCCCAAATCCCTTTGCGCAAAGCCTCAGAAAAGAAGCACCTAGGGTGATTGGTGTAATTGTGCCAAACCTGGTGACTCATTATTATGCTGCCGTGCTGGATGGTATAGAAGATTATGCCGTAAAGAATGGTTATTCGGTGATCAGCGCCAATAGCCACGAGAATACAGAACACGAGAAGAGAGCGGTAGAAAACTTCCTGAATATGCATGTGGAAGGCATCATCGCCTGTCTGGCACAGGATACGGTAGACTATTCTCATTTCGAGCAGTTGCATAAGATGGGAGTTCCACTGGTGTTCTTTGCCCGTTGTTGCTTAGAAGATAAGTTCTCCCAGGTAGTAGGCAATGGTGATGTTGCCGCCCAAGAGGCTACCCAGCATATGATAGATACCGGTTCGCGCCGCATCGCCTTTATCGGCGGTCCAAACCATCTTGATATGGTGCGCCGCAGAAAACATGGTTATTTGGAGGCGCTGAGAGAGAACCGCATCCCTATCGACCGTGACCTCGTAGTCTGCGACAAAATCGATTTCGATGTGGCCCGAAACGCTACCCTCCGTCTCCTCGAAAAGGAGGACAGACCTGATGCCATCCTCGCCTTTAACGATATTATCACTTATGCCGCCTTCGATGCTATCAAGGAAAAAGGGCTCCGCATACCAGAGGATGTTGCTATTATCGGTTTTACCGATGGTGATACTGCTGCCTTCGTTACGCCGAAACTCTCGGCTATCATGGACAAGGCGCACGAACAGGGAACCACAGCCTGCGATCTACTCATGAGAAGTATCAATGGAGATGATAGAATCTACAAAAAAGTGGTACCGATGATTCTGAAAATACGCGAAAGTTCTGAAAAGAACGAAGCGAAATAATTCCTATTTACAGAAAGCAGTCTTTTTATAGAACTAAACCAATTAATGCTTATGATGATTAAAAAACAAAACTACTTGAAACATGCCATCGTGCTGTTTCTGCTCTTGCTGCTCATGCAGCCGGGTAGGGCATGGGCTGCCTATGAAAACGTAGAATTCAGCAGCCTCACCAATCATGATGGACTTACGAACAGTCAGGTGGGTGCCATCCTCAAGGACACCAGAGGCTACATCTGGTTCGGTACCCAGTCGGGACTGTGCCGCTTTGACGGCTTCCGTATGAAGACTTTCTATTACAGCAACACTGATGATAAGTCGCTGCCTAACAATTCGGTAGATGAACTTCAGCAAGACTATGATGGAAATATCTGGGTGCATACCTCTGTGGGGTACAGCATCTACAAATATGATGAAGAGCAGTTTGACCGCAAACCGGAAGAATGGCTCAAAAACATCCACGTGCAGGGACCTCCTTACAAACTCCTGATAGATAAGGATAAGAACATGTGGATAGCTGTCTACGGACAGGGACTCTACTATCATAATGCCAAAACCAAGAATACCTACCTTTTTAAATTTACCAAAAAGGCTCAGCCGGGCTGTCTGAAAGAGGGAAATATCAGTAAAATAACCGAGGTTGACGGCGATGCGCTCATTACCTATGGTGATGGTACAATCTGCCGTGTCAACGGACAGAAACAGAAGGTTCTCTGGTACAATTCCTTCCTTGCTAACCATAAAGCTGCCGGTGATAATGGTGCCTATACTTTCTATGATGGTATAGGAGGCTTCTGGGTTTCAGTAAGCAATGCCAATTATGTGTATCAGTCTAAAACCGGAAAATGGACCGATGCCCGTTCTTATCTTACAAACATGGGCATTGCTATTCCTTGCCCAACCCGTATTCTGATGCGTGATATTGCCCGCGATAAGGCAGGCAATCTTTGGGTGGCTTCCGACCATAACGGTCTCTTCTTCGTTGATTTCAAACGCAAAATCTGCCGTCAGTATGTTCATTCCGAAGCAAAGGGAAGTATCGTTGACAATTCCCTGCAGAAGGTTTATGTGGATGATGAGGGAGCTATCTGGGTAGGTAGTTACAAGAACGGCGTGGCTTATTATTCGCCTGACGCTCAGAAATTCACAACTATTCCGCTTGGTGATGTGTGTACAATTACGCAGGATCTGAATGGTAATCTCTGGTGCGGAACCAATGATAGCGGTATTGTATGCTACAGTCCGCTTACCGGACAGAGCTGGCGATTCTCACAGGCTGAAACCGGTCTGACTTCGGATATTGTGGTCAGCAGCGTAACCATGGCTGATGGTACGATGTATTTCGGAACCTTCAATGGTGGACTTGCCCAATATAAAAATGGTAAATGGAAGAGTTTTCAGGTAGCTCCAGACGGACTTGCCAATAACAGCGTCTGGTGTCTTGCCGAAGATCCGTATCATCGCCTGATTATCGGAACCTTGGGTTCAGGCTTCCAGATTTATAATCCTGAAAGTGGTAAATTCACAACCTACAATGTTCAGAATTCGGGTATTGCCAGCGATTTTATCAACTCGCTTTTTCTGCCGAATAAAGATGAAATTCTGATAGGTCATTCGCAGAACTATTCTATCTTTAATTTCGGAACCCGAAAGGTAACCAATGTGAATACAACCAAGGACGGACAGCCTTTCCCGAGTCCTTCCCTGAATTACATGATGAAGGATAGCCGAGGCATCTTGTGGATGGCTTCGCCTGCGGGCGTCACCATGTATGATGAGGCTTCAGGACAGTTGGAGTCAATCAATGACCTCAATGGTACGCAGGGTACGGTAGGCTGTATGGTGCTCGAAGATAAGCAGCATAACATCTGGCTGGTTTCTGAATTTATCGTTACCCGTGTTACTTTGGCTAAGAACAATCAGGGCAAATGGGACATCACGATGATCAGCTTCAATTCGCTCGATGGCTTGCAGAGCCGCCAGTTTAACCAGCGTTCTGCCTGTCTGATGAGAAATGGAGCCATCGCCATCGGCGGTCAGGATGGTATTAATATCATCAATCCTGCCAAGATTCTTCCTGCTCAGAAACATGCAAAAGTCTTGTTTAGCGGTCTAGTACTCTTCGATCATCCGCTGAAGGCAGGTGAGGAGTTTGAGGGAAGAGTGCCTCTGGCTAAATCGCTGGATACCAACCCGGAACTGGATCTCAGTTATAAGGACAAGGCGTTTACCATACAGCTGGCTTCCGACCAGGTAAGTATTCCTGCCCGCTGCCGTTTCCTCTATCGCATGAAGGGACTTGATGACAAATGGATGCTGACACCGGAGGGACGTCCGGAGGCTACCTTTACCAATCTCTCTTCAGGCAGTTATGTCTTGGAGGCAAAGGTGGTGAATGCTGATGGTAGTGTGAGCGAAGAGGTGAACACGCTGAAGATTCATATTCACCCGCCTTTCTATCTCTCTATATGGGCGTTCATCGTATATATTATATTAATAGGTGTAGCTTTCTATCTCTATCGTAAACGCATGCTCGAAAAGCAGCGTGTTAAATTCGAACTCCAGAGCAAGGAAGACAGTATCAAGAAGACCAAGGAGTTGAACGAACTCAAACTCAACTTCTTCACCAATGTGAGTCATGAACTCCGTACTCCGCTCACCCTGATTATCTCGCCGCTGGTTAGTATGATCAGAGAAGAAAGAGATGAGTCTAAACGCAGAAAGCTGGAGATGATTCATCGCAATGCTACCCGTTTGCTCAATCTTGTAAACCAGATTCTCGACTTCCGCAAGATAGACCAGAACAAGGAAAAACTTAACCTGTCGCATATCGACATTGTGAGCTTCGTTGACAATATCTGTACTTCGTTCCGTACTTTGGCAAACAGCAAAGTAACGCTTGCCTTCGAGTCTACGGTGCCTAGTCTGCAGATGTCGTTTGATGCTGATAAGGTAGGAAAAATCGTGAATAACCTCTTGAGCAATGCCTATAAGTTTACGCCAGATGGAGGATTTATCACCGTTTCTCTGAGTGTTGCATTCCGCCAGCGTGTAGGAGACAAGGATTCGGATATGCTCCGCATCTCAGTATCTGATACTGGCAAGGGCATCAGCGATAAGGAGAAGGAACATGTGTTTGAGCGTTTCTATCAGGTTAATGGTACTGAAATGCAGCCGCAGGGTGGTAGCGGAATAGGCCTGAATCTGGTAAAGAAGTTTGCCGAACTGCATGGCGGTAAAGTAGATGTTACAGATAATCCAAGCGGAGGAACCATCTTTATGGTAGACCTTCCGATAGAGAGCAGTACCACCTCTAATTCTACTGCACATCTCGGTTCCTTGCGAGCAGCACCTATCATAACCACGGTGCATCAGGCTGCTGATGAGGATCCGGATGCAGGTAAGAACGTTCTCTACGGAATGAGTAAACATGCGCACCAGCCTGGAGAATCGATGATCAAGAAGCCGGTAGTGCTCCTCGTTGACGACAGTGAGGACTTCCGTGAGTTTATGAACGAAGTATTGACAGACTATACGGTTATTGAGGCTGTCAATGGTCAGGATGCCTGGAACAAGATCATCGACCGTCGTCCAGACATCATCCTGAGCGATGTGATGATGCCTGTGATGGATGGTAACGAACTCTGCCGGATGTGTAAGGACAATGACGAAACAACAGCCATACCTTTCATCATGCTCTCGGCCCGTATGGGAGATGAGCAGCGTAAGGAAAGTCTGAAGTGTGGTGCTGACGAGTATATTGCCAAACCATTCGATATTGATATGTTGAATCTCTGTATTCTGAACCTCTTGAAGAAACGCAAGAATGTGAGTACAGAATATGTAATAACAGAGGCCGACCGCAAATTTATTGATGAGGTGAATGTTTATATCCGCGACAATATGAGCAATCCTGAAACATCGGTAGAATCGCTCAGTACTCATCTTAGCATTTCGCGCGTACAATTATATAAACGCATGATTTCGCTGACGGGTATTACACCTTCTGAGTATCTCAGAACCAAGCGTATCAAATTTGCAGAGCATCTGCTGCGTTCAGGCGACTTGAACATCAGTGAAATAGCCTATAAGGTGGGATTCAATAATCCACGTTATTTCACTAAATACTTCCAAGACGCGTATGGCGTTACGCCGTCTCAATATCGTAAGAATCTGTCAGAATCAGAGTAGTTTACGCATCTGATTAACATTTTATACACATACAGATAACATTTGCGCACAAAGATACGGGAATTTTCTCGTATCTTTGCCGCAGATTTTTAAACTTTCCTTTAAACGTATAAAATGAGACTAACTAAAACATTATTGATTTCAGCAGTGCTGCTGATGAGTGCCACAGGCATGCAGGCAGCCGGTTTCAACCAGAATGGTAATTATCTCACTGTTCAGTTGAAGCAACACCAGAATTTTGGTCCTAGTCAGATTCGCCTCCAGGTGGTGAGCGATAAGATTATCCGTGTTCAGGCTACAGCCGAACAGAGTTTCCGTAACAAACAGAGTCTGATAATAGTGCCTCAAAACAGCAAGGCAAATTATAAGGTGGAAGAGCAGGGAGACAATCTCATCATTACCACTGCAGCTATGCGTGCTGTCATGAACGAGGCTACGGGTCAGATTACCTTCTATGACCTGAAAAACAATGTCCTTCTCAATGAGGTTGCACAGGGCGGAAAGACTTTCAAGCCGTTCACTGTGCCTGACCGTGAAATCGGTGTAGATATTGCCAAGGTTCCTGAAGCACAGAAGCACGGATGGTCATGGCGTGCGCTCTTCAACTCTCCTGATAACGAGGCGTTCTATGGTCTCGGTCAGCATCAGAGTGAGGAACTCAACATGAAGGGTAAGAACGAAGACCTCTTCCAGTATAATACCAAGGTGAGTGTGCCTTTCGTCATCTCTAATAAAAACTACGGCATCCTCTGGGATTCTTATTCTTATTGCCGTTGGGGTAATCCGGAAGATTATCTCCAGCTCAACCGTGCCTTCAAACTCTATGATAAAGATGGAAAGGAAGGTCAGCTGACAGGTACTTATGTGGACAAGAACGGTAAAAAGATTGTTCGAGGCGAAGATAGCATTTACTTTGAGTATGCAATGCCTGAGACTTCTGAGATTTGCAACAAGACAGATAATGGCGGTATTCAGAACCTGCCAAAGGGCTTCGCGCTGAACGGCTCCAAGGTGGTGTATGAGGGTTATGTAGAGGCTCCAAGTAACAGCTTCTATCAGTTTATCCTCTACTATGCCGGCTATATGAAGATTTATATCGACGGCAAACTGGTAGTGCCTGAGCGCTGGCGTACAGCCTGGAATCCGAACTCTTATAAGTTTGAAACTCCAATCAAGAAAGGCGTAAAGACTCCTATTCGCATCGAGTGGCAGCCAGATGGTGATGTTTCCTACTGCGGACTTCGCGTAGCAGCTCCTCGTTCTGAGGCAGAGAAGAACCAGTTGAGCATCTGGAGTGAAATGTCGCCGGATATGGACTATTATTTCATCGCCGGTCAGAATCTCGATGAGGTGATTTCCGGTTACCGTACGCTTACCGGCAAGGCTTCGCTTTATCCTAAGTGGACCCTCGGTTTCTGGCAGAGCCGTGAGCGCTATCAGAGCAGCAAGGACATCGAGGACAACCTGAAGAAGTTCCGCGACCTGCATATTCCTGTAGACAATATCGTTCAGGACTGGAACTACTGGAAGCTGGATTCATGGGGAAGTCATGAGTTTGAGTCTGCCCGCTATCCAAACCCACAGGCGATGCTCGACAGCGTACATGCGATGAATGGCCGCTTCATGATTTCCGTATGGCCTAAGTTCTATGATACCGTCAAGAACTATAAGGAACTCGACAGCAAGGGCTGGATGTATCATCAGGCTATCAAGGATGATATTCACGACTGGCTCGGCTTCCGCGGTTCATTCTATGATGCATATTCTGATGGTGCCCGCAACATGTTCTGGCGCCAGATGGACGAGAATCTTTATACCAAGTATAAGTTCGGAATCGATGCATGGTGGATGGATGCATCAGAACCAAACGTTCGCGACTGTACCCCGATGTGGTACCGCAAGGCTCTTTCCGGTCCTACAGCCCTCGGTACATCTACCGAATATTTCAATGCTTACAGCATCGTGAATGCTGATGCTATCTATAATGGACAGCGCAGCGTGAACCCTAACCAGCGTGTTTTCCTCCTGACCCGTTCCGGTTTTGCCGGTGAGCAGCGCTACAGTACGGCTACCTGGTCTGGTGACATTGCTACCCGTTGGGAAGATATGCGTGCCCAGATGACTGCAGGTTTGAACTATTCTATGGCAGGTCTTCCTTTCTGGGGAATGGACCAGGGCGGTTTCTGTGTAGAAAACCGTTATGTGGCTGCCCAGCAGGAATTTGATAAGACCGGTAAGGAAAATGCTGACTTGAAGGAATGGCGCGAGTTGCAGGCGCGTTGGAACCAGTTCGGTTGCTTCGTACCTCTTTATCGTACTCATGGCCAGTGGCCTACCCGTGAGGTCTGGAACATTGCTCCGGCAGATCATCCGGCTTACAAGACCATCGTGGCTTACGATAAACTCCGTTACCGTCTGATGCCTTACCTCTACAGTATGGCGGGTATGGTTCACTTCAAGGACTATACCATGATGCGTGGATTGGTGATGGACTTCAACGGCGATGACAATGTTTACGACATCAAGGATCAGTGGATGTTCGGTCCTGCTCTCATGGCTTGTCCTGTAGGCGAGTATCAGAAGTACAGCCGCAATGTTTATCTTCCTAAGCAGAAGGGCTGGTATGATTTCTATACAGGTAAGCACTATGCCGGTGGACAGACAATCGTAGCCGATGCGCCTTTCGATAAGATTCCAGTCTTTGTTCCAGAGGGTTCTATTCTTCCTGTGGGTCCAGAGATGGAGTGGAGCGATCAGAAGAAGGCTGAGCTCATCGACCTCTATGTCTATGCAGGCAAGGACGGTTCTTATACACTCTATGAGGATGAGGGAACCAACTACAACTACGAGAAGGGTAAGTATGCTATGATCGACTTCAAGTATAATGATGCTCAGAAGACCGTTACTATCGCTGCCCGTAAGGGTTCTTTCGACGGTATGCTCCAGAAGCGTCGCTTCAATATCGTACTTGTTAGTGATAACAACCAGCAGGGTATCAGCCTCGCCAAGGCGCCTAAGGGCAAGATGGTGAAGTATGCTGGTAAGGCAGTTACTGTAAAACTGAAGTAATATGAAGAAGATATTTGCTTTAGCAATCTTTCTATTGGGCGCTCAGTCGTTGAGCGCCCGTGAACGCCAGTCTTTTGATAAAGGCTGGCTTTTCACTTTAGCAGATAGTGCCGGAATGTCAAAGTCTGATTATTCAGACCGACATTGGCGAAGTTTGAATCTTCCTCACGATTGGGCGATAGAGGGCGACTTCTCCCCATCGAATCCTTCGGGAGCCAGTGGTGGTGCATTGCCGGGCGGCGTCGGATGGTACCGTAAGCATTTCTCGGTGAATCCTAAGGAAAAGTATGACCGGTTTACCATCACATTTGATGGAGTATATATGAATTCTACCGTGTATATCAATGGTCATAAACTCGGAACCCGCCCTTATGGATACAGTACATTCGAGTATGATCTTACACCTTATATTAATAAGAAGGGTGATAATGTCATTGCTGTGAAGGTAGACAACAGCGACCAGCCTAACAGCCGCTGGTATTCCGGTTGCGGTATTTACCGCCATGTTTGGCTCACCAAAACTATGAAATCTGCTTATATTCCTCAATGGGGGCAGTATGTGGCAACTTCTCCACAGGGGGATGTCAGGGTGAAGGTAGATTTCGCAGCTTCCGGCAACATGATGAAACTCTCTGTCCGTAACACCATCTATGATGCTGCAGGAAAGATGGTAGCAAAGAGTCAGGGTGTTCAGGAACAGAAACTCAAGGTGAAGAATCCGCATCTCTGGGACATCGGAAAGGGATATCTCTATACTGTCAAGAGCGAGCTGATAGTAAATGGGAAGGTAGTGGATGTTGCTACGACAACTGCCGGTTTCCGTGATGTGAAGTTTGATGCAAGGAAGGGCTTCTTCCTCAATGGTAAGAATCTCAAGATTAATGGTGTCTGTGAGCATCATGATTTCGGTTGCCTGGGTGCTGCTGTCAATGAAGATGCGATGCATCGCAAACTTACCATCCTTCGCGATATGGGCGTGAACGCTATCCGAAGCAGTCATAATCCTCCGGCACCAGAATTCCTGAACATGTGCGATTCGATGGGTTTCCTCGTGATGGACGAGAGTTTTGATATGTGGCGCCGCAAGAAATCGAATGGCGATTATGCCCGTTTCTTCGATGAATGGCATAAGAAAGATCTGTCTGATCTCATCAAGCGCGACCGTAACCATCCAAGTATCATCATGTGGAGTATCGGTAATGAGGTTCTCGAACAATGGTCGGATGCGGCTGCTGATACGCTCAGTCTGGAGCAGGCTAACCTGATTCTGAATGCCGGTCATGATGCTTCAACTTTGGCACATAGCGATGAACTGAGTGTCAATTCGCTTCTAACCCAGCATCTGGCAAAAATCGTGAAGGAGTATGATCCTTGGGGCACACGCCCTGTTACTGCTGGCTGCAATGAACCCGACCCGAAGAATCACCTCTTTAAGAGTGGGGCTATTGATGTTATAGGTTTCAATTATCACCATCAGTGGGTGAAGGATGTGCCGAAGAATTTCCCTGGCAAGCCTTTCATTCTGTCGGAGAGTGTTTCTGCCTTGCAGACTCGTGGTTACTATATGATGCCTAGCGACAGCATTTATACTGCGCCAAAGGAATGGTGGTTGCCTTATACCGATCCTTCGTTTATGTGTTCGGCTTATGATAATTTCCACGCATCATGGAGTAGTACCCACGAAGAAACCTGGGATGTGGTGAAGCACAACGACTTTGTGGGCGGACAGTTTATCTGGACCGGTTTCGATTATATCGGTGAACCTACTCCTTATGCTTATCCTGCCCGTAGCAGTTATTTTGGCATTATCGATTTGGCGGGTCTTCCAAAAGACAGCTATTATATGTATCAGAGTGAGTGGACTCAGAAAGATGTGCTTCATCTCTTCCCTCATTGGAACTGGCTGCCGGGACAGACCATTGACATGTGGTGTTATTATAATCATGCCGATGAGGTAGAACTCTTTATTAATGGCAAGAGTCAGGGCATCCGTAAGAAGACTGTCTATGGTGCAAAGAACGAAGGCGATGCTTTCAGAAAGAGTACTGAATATCATGTGATGTGGCGCGTAAACTTTGAACCGGGAGAAGTAAAGGTTGTAGCCAGAAAGAATGGTAAAGTTCTTAGAGAGCAGACCATAAAAACAGCAGGAGCTCCTCATCATCTTGTGTTGAAGAAGACTTATCAGGGCTGTCAGGCTTTTGGCTCTTCTGATCCGACCACCTTTGTCGAGGTGAATGTAGTAGATAAAGATGGCAATCTCTGTCCGAACGCAGATAACCAGATCTTCTTCTCTGTTTCTGGTGAACAGGAGGCAAATGGTCAGAATATCCCGAATACACCAAAGATTCTGGGAACTGATAACGGTTGTCAGACTTCTTTGGAGCGTTTCACCGATTCACATCGCAAGGCATTCTTCGGAAAATGTGTCGTTGTGATAAAAGGAAAGGGAACGCTCAAGGCACAGGCAGTAGACTTAAAGGATGCTTCTGTAGCTTTGTGATTATAGTAATATTCTGAAAATCAAAACATTAAGGATTTATATTGCGAAGAAGGGTACACTCTTTCGGTGTATTCCTTTTTCGCTCTTAAAAACGAAAAAGGTTTTGAAGCATTGGGACCCAAGGGATTTGGGTATCTCTATTATGCTAGTAATAGAAATTTAGCTTCAAAACCTGTGGCAAAGATACATCTTTTTTTCG
>ERZ1034882.637-NODE-637-length-15938-cov-7.679657_pt1 | contig 15938 bp, 11 predicted proteins | sample MGYA00520606_ERZ1034882 | MGnify/ENA primary metagenome ERZ1034882 (study PRJEB33766, sample SAMN09781726) | gut metagenome | biome: gut microbiome | host: Homo sapiens | place: Madagascar | study: EMG produced TPA metagenomics assembly of the PRJNA485056 data set...
CGGTACCTTTGTGGCACCCCAGTGCCGAACTCTAAAAGACTTGCTTACAGAATATCTTCAGTTATCTGCTGTTTTCTTGGAGAGACTTCTCCAGAATCCATCTCTGATTGGGAGTCAGAGACCGGATGAGATCGTTGGCCTTTTGAACAGGCTCAGGAATGGGATCGGGGTCGCGGGGGATAATCGTCAGTTTTCCTTTTTCACAAATCACTTCGATGGGCATGTCTTCGAAAAAAGCCGCATTTCTCCAACCAGTTGCCTCTCAGCATGATTGTCGGCCGACCGCTGATGGTGTATCTCTTCAGTTTTCTGCGTTCCTGCACTTCTCGTTTCACCTCCTTTCTATACGGTGGTAAGACAAATTATACCAATCTTCCACGGTTCTTCCAAATGAAAACTATATGAAAAGCGTTCCAGCGGAACGCGCAGCCATCGCAAATGCGATGATCGAAAGGGCTTGGGAATTCCCAACGAGCAAAAAGCGTCCATCCGGACATTGCTCGCCCAGTAGTGAAGCATGGATAATCCTTAAAAAGAAACGAATTTGTGTCCAACTGTCGGGAAATGGCATCACGTCGAGATTGACTTTGTTCGCTTCGAGGACTATAATAAAATTTGTCGCATTGTAGGCATTTGTGAGGAGTTGATTGGTGAGGTGGCCAATGAAATACCTATCTACAACTGAGATTTCGAAGAAGTGGGGAATTGGAAGGAGAAGGATCCAGATACTTTGCGCTAATGACCGTATTCCTGGCGCAAGTTTGGTTGGAAACACGTGGATTATTCCAGAGAATGCAGAGAAACCTAAAGATGCGAGGATTAAGAGTGGGAAATATATACGGACTCAAGAGCAGAATACCGTATGACTGTTCTGAGGGCCATGGCAAACTGGCCCTCGCCGAAAAAATCTAAGACTATTCGACATTATTGAAACGAGGACTTTAGATATGGCAATACGTCTGTGGCCTCAGGACTACGAGCGGAAAGAGCATATAACACGGGCAGAGAAGTCTCTGCTTAGAAATGCTTCGCGCAATTTTAAAAGTGGACATATCGTTGTAAGTATTGACCCCATTGGGATAAGCACATCCACCGTGAAGATGGGAATGTATATCTCTCCTAGCGAAGGGCTAATCACATTTTCGATATACCCGGGAAAGATAGAGGACAAGAATATTGGCATTTACCAGGCCTATGTTCATATGGTTGAAGACAAGATTTATGACAGACTGCTGGATTCTAAAATCCTGATTGTAAGAGATGGAGATTATAAGTGTCTGAAATTCCCTTATAAGCATATCATTATGTTCGCTGAAGAACGTGTCGGAAAAGTCGATGTTAGCAAAGGGCAGCTTAGTCAGTTGGAAAACTATGCAACTTTTGATTTCTTTCGTCCGATTACGTCAGAAGGAAAGGAAAAAACCGTTTCACAACTTGGCATCTTTAAAGGAATCCGAAAGACATATGATGCTTCATTTTCAGGCATCTCTGACGTAGAATGTCGCGCAATTTTTGAAAGACTGGCTCCTGAGTATACTGTCATTATGACTGAGACGGAAGATATCCAGGTGCCGGAAAAAAAGATTCACATTAATAGAGATCTCAAGATCACCGGGAAGGAAATGGAATATAAGACCTTCTTTCTCGATGAATATCAGGTTGCCCAGGTTAATGATATAGGCACCGGCCATCGTGTAATACTTGCAAATCCAGGAGCGGGCAAGAGCGTATTGCTTCTTTCCAAGGCATTCAAATATGCAAGTATGTATAAGGACTCAAAAGTACTCTTGACATGCTATAACAACAATCTCGCAGATTCATATAATTTCAAACGCGCGTGTGCGAATTTTGGCGAAAACAAGAATCTATATATAATGACATTCCACAAACTCGTCAAAAAGATCTATGAGGAATGTTTAAAACAAAGGATGAATTCTGCCTTTGCCACGGATGAAGAGATTCAAAAATGTATAGATCTTATTCATGCTGGAAAGATTCAGTTGCGTTTTAAAGCCATTTTTATTGATGAAGTACAGAATTTTGATCCGCTCTATCTTGAGCTCTGCTATCTTTTGCTGGACCAGGAAGATGATTGGACCTTCCTTATGGCAGGAGATCTTAACCAGGCAGTTCGTGCACAAAGTAGAAAGGGCGACGTTCCTTGGAAAAGGATACGAGGAGCAAAACTGGACTTCACAGGTCGCGTCAGATATATAGAGAAGAATTATCGAAACAGCAAGGAAATCGGAGAATACATTTATGGCATGCTGACGCTCATGAATAAGCGGTTTTCAATGCTGAATATGATTAATTCCATGGAGTATGAGTACAATTCGTTTACCATGGGAAATAAACCAGCCATAGCCTTACAAATCAAGACGGGGATCAAACGCGGAGAGATAAAGAAGCAAGTTTCTGCAGCACTCAAAGAGATCGTAGAGAAATATAAGGTTAGCTATTCAGATATCGCCGTTTTGTTCCCGTTCAGGCAAAAGAAATATCTTAGTTATTATTTTCTTTATTGGCTGACACAGGCGTTAGAAGAAGACGGTATTCCATACTCAATGATTATTCCTTCAGAGGAACGCCAACAAAGTAGGTCGCGTTACAGTAATACAAAAGGCGTTGTAGTCTCAACGATTGAGTCGTCATTGGGGTTGGATTTTAAAGCTGTAATTTTAGCTGGGCTATTCCCTTATAACTACATTTTCCCTGATGAAAGAAGCTCTGTTGAAATAAAGACTTGGACTGGAATAAAGAAGATGTCTGAAGCAGAACAGAATCTGGTTCAAAGTCAGATGCGTTCAATATATACAGCTTGTTCCAGGGCTAGAGACATATTATATGTACTTAGCGATTTGAAACCAGGCTCTCCTATGGAGGAGATTCTAAAGAAGTGAGGAGCGAACCATGGCGAATAATTACAACATCATGGCCGATTATATTGTCACTAAATATATAGAACGGATTTCAGGAGATGATATCACAGAAACATTTGTTGATGAGTCTCCTGCCGACCGGGTCATGGTGGGAATGTTGGCTGAAAACAGAGTGGATGAAAGTTTTTCAGGCGGTTATGTTGAAAACAACAATACCCGTTTTGAAAGCGTGCCTTCTATTAGCATTTCCTTCATAGTGAAGAAAAACCCCGAAGGTGTTCTTAGAGTTATTCCCCGAGGCCTGCTTTTTTATGCGGTAGAGCCAGATTTTGAAAAAACTGTAGAATATATAATCCAGAAATATTCGGAGAAAGATAACATACCCTACACAGGTATTGATCAGTTATGCGAATGCTACCCTGAAGAAAAATTCAATTTGCCTTTAACATATAAAAAAGTGCGGATTGAAGATGAAATGGGTGAAGGTATTTCTATTGATCTTGCCTCAATAAAAGATAGAAAGTTTCATTTGGAGGATGAGATTGCTCTTCGCCTGTCTTCTCTCGCAGATCGTATTACAGGAGAAATATGTATTACCCGATGTGATCGGATTACTTTTTTTGACTTGACCAACAAGGAGAGATTCCGGATTGTTACAGGTGCCAGGGAAGAACGTGTTAATCCTCGTTGGGGGATCGACATTTATTGCACTATCCTGGAAGAAGGTGAAAGATATCGCTTCCTACTTCAGATGGTAAACAAAACGCCTGTTGATAGTAAGGCCGATGTTGGATATTTGCCAAAGATATTTAATGCAGGAATAACAGTGTCTGGGAATGAAGCTGTTGAGTTTCAGGAAATAGAACTTGATTATTTCAAGAACAGTTATAAGCGGAGAGAGCCAGTTTATGTAGTGGCGGAAAACACCTCTGCTTACTATAATGCTTCCACTAATTCCATCATTACCGATAATATTCCTAAATACTATCAAAAGAGACTCAAGACTAAAGATACATATAATCAGTACGTGACCTTCGATAAGCTAATTGAAGCCCCTGTCGGGAACCTGACTTACGTATACGACGAGATGCGGAAAGATTACCGCAAGTGTGAGCAGGAATTCAATGCAACAAGATTTGAAACCCCTGCCGCTAAAGAACGTTTTCGCGAAGCATTAGAGGAATACGGCAGGGAGATTAACCGTTACAAGAAGGGAATAGATCAGATAGAGTATAAGGATTATGTAAAGAAAGCCTTTCTCTATATGAACAAGACATTTCAAACAAAGCTAAAAGGCGAGCATCGGATTATCTCCGGCTGGAGATTGTTTCAGATCGTGTTCATCGTTTCAATGATATGCGAGATGATTCGGAGCGAGTACAAAGATGATCGCACTATCTCAGAAGCTGATATCGAAGTAGCAAACCTTTTGTATTTCCCAACTGGCGGTGGTAAAACAGAGGCCTTTTTAGGCGCCTGTGTCTTTGATATGTTCTTTGACCGCCTTCGCGGAAAAAATGATGGCATTACGGCAATTCTCAAATACCCGTTAAGGTTGCTTGCCGTTCAGCAGCTCGACCGTGTTCTCGCCGTTGTTATGAAAGCTAATATTGTGCGTGAGGCGAGCGACGATCTTTGCCTTAGTAATCCATTTCAGGTTGGATTCTTTGTTGGTAAAAATAATACACCGAACACCATTAGTGCTTTTGAGCCGTTAAGTGATCGAGGACGAAAAGATAAACCCTCTGATCTTATCATCGAGAGTGACCAGGATACGTTAAATGATTATTACCGGTTTATTGACACATGTCCCTACTGCGGTGAAAAGCATGTTAATCTCCGATTCAACAAGGATACTTGGAAGCTTGAACATGTATGTGATAATCCGGAATGCCCCATTACTGTCCTCCCGCTTTTAATTGTCGATAATGAGATCTATCGGTACTTGCCTTCTTTGGTAGTGAGTACGGTAGATAAGATGGCAATGCTTGGGACGACAAATGATTTCAGGATGCTCTTTGGTCAGGTGAAAAAGCAATGCTCTGTTCATGGCTTTTCCAGTGGGTCAAAATGTTCCTGTTCTGCGTGCAGCAACAAGAATGCTCTACGCCCGGTCAGCTTATTAAAAGATCCCATCCCAACTCTGTTTATCCAAGATGAGATGCATCTTGTTAAAGAGAGCTTGGGTACTTTTGATTCGCATTATGAGTCATTTCTGAACTATTATGCGAAAGAATTGGTGCCCGTTTCGCAAAGAAAGCAGATCCGTTTTGTTGGGGCAACTGCCACCATTTCTATGTATAAAGAGCATATACGGAATCTATATCATATGACCGGAAGAAGGTTTCCTTGTGAATATCCTTCAGCCAAAACCGGAGAGGATTTTTATTCATATACGGACACAAACGACGTTACCAGGATCCTTTTAGGATATGCACCATATGGCAGGTCTATCACAGACGGCATGTGGGAGTCTGTATATATCATGCGCCTTGTAGTGTACAAAATGATATCGGACCCAAACGCTTCATATACCGAAATCTGTCAAGCTGGATTCTCTGGTAGCCTTGAAGACTTTGAAGAGATGGTTTACGACTACTGGATAGAGCTTGTGTACAACAATCGTAAGCAAGACGCTATGGAGTTGGAAAACGCATTCCAGAACCAGGGTAACAACTATCTTGAAGCAAAGGGCGTTCCCAAATTTGTGATTGAGCAGATGACCAGTGATGTTGATTTTCAAACGGTCAGACAAACCCTGTTCAATATACAGGCAAATAGGCATAATTTCGAGAGCACCAATCTTCTCTTGGCCACGAGTACGATATCCCATGGTGTCGATGAGGATTCCTTTAACCTAATGTACTTCTTTGGTATGCCGAATAATAATGCCGAGTATATACAGGCATATTCCCGAACTGGCAGAAAATATACGGGAATTGTAATTGACATTATCCGTTTAATGCGTGTCAGAGATAGGTCGTACTTAAAAAATTTCGTTATATTTCATCAAAACAGAGATGATCTTGTGGAATCTGTTCCTATTAACAGATGGGCCAAAAATGCAATTTACAGTACGCTTCCTGGGTTGCTATCCGGCTTACTTATGCAGTATTACACGGTACAAACGGACTCTGATAACTTGTACCAGGCAGTGAAGGTAAAAAAACTATTGATGGATGGTTCCATTTCGATCCCGGATGTTACGGAGAAACTAATTCACGCATATGGTTGTAACGATCAGGAGAAAATGTCCATTGCATATAGAGAAATCATCGAAGAGGAAGTTGAAAACATCCTATCAGGAATACAAAACGGCAATTTCACTACCAGTGATTTTCTATCAACTGCGATAGCTAAATTCTCCAAAGGTAAAAAGAGTCCTATGAGGAGCCTCAGAGACACTGAAGAGCAAATTCTAATCGAGATATAAGGTGAAAGACTATGGAACGAAGCAAAAGCCAAGCTGTATATAGATTCCTTCCGGAGATGTGGATCTCAGAGAAAGACGATGATACCGGAAGAGCGGTCTCAGCTCGTATAAAGAACTGGAACTACGTTCGCATGCCCGGCATTTATGAGAATTTTATTCAGGGTGAAATCAAACGCCAGATCAAGCTGTTTGGCGATCGGGGTGGAGATATTCAGTCATTTGATATCTCTTCTGAGAGCAACTCCTTCTTAATTGTCGAACCAGCCTGTAATGAAGGCATCCCTGATATCATAGGTGAAATGTCTCCATTGGTCTTCTATTGCGGTTCATGCGGAAAGGCTTTTGACAAAAGAAGCGCATCTGCTGTTGATAAGTATACCTGGAAATGCCCTGAATGTGAGAAGTATACCGTTAAGCAGCTTCAAATGATTTACGCTTGCGAATGTGGATATGCTCAGCCCATTAAAATCCCCTATGTTTCTGGCGTACGTGACTTCAAGTATAGGCCGAATGAGACACAGTATAAAATGTTCTACAGGACCGGGAACACTGAAAAGGCGGCAGAATTTGTTCAGATGTGCCCTACCTGCAATTCTCGATTAACGCCTGATAACGCAAATTCTGGAAGAAACTATAAGCCATTTACATTAAAGGTCATTAACCTTGTGGACCATCGAAGCGGCCAGTTTTATGAGAAGGGGATAGAAGCTCAAAAGACTATCGTCGCTAGATGGTTTGGAAAAGTATCATCGGACGATTATGAAGGTATCCTGAACAACATTGAATTGGCTTTTAGTGATGCTTTCCGAAATGATGCGCAGAGAAAGCAGGCTGAGCAGCAAGCGCGCAGCCTAATTGATAGTGGATTGATGCCTGAAGATCAATTTGAAGCTATTGTGAGTAATTTGCTAAGGTCCTCACAAAGTGGCAGAAGCATTGAGCGGTATGTGTCAGAATGTGATTCGCTCTTCTCTCGGAAAAAAGCCGAAAACGAGATTGCTTATAACGAATGGCTGAACAACTTCTCTTTTAAATTAATGCAGTACGATACTATCAAATATGCAAAGAGAGTTATTTCTCTTCAGGATGCAATAGATCGTCAGATGGAGATGGAGTTTATTGATTCTCCTGATGAAATATTGCAATTGAATAAGCGTATGGGAATCGCCAATATGCAGGTATCCTGCGATATTCAGATAGTAAATTGCACTTATGGTTATTCCAGGCGTGTCGCAGATCCGAAGAACAATAATAACAAGAACTGTCGCCTGAAACTGAATGCCTTTGACCGTTCCAAGGATGGTACAGCTAATCTTGTTTATGGGGCAAAGCTGGATACAGAGGGCATCCTTTTTGAAATCAGCCAGAAGAAAATTATTGAATGGTTATATGCAAATAAGATCATTCGTGAAGAACAGGTACCGGATCTTGATGATGAATTGACTGTGAAGAGCTGGTTTGCCGAATACGTGCATAGTGATGTCATCTCGATGTTTGGGGATATTGATGAGAGTGAAGTAATTACCAAGAACGTGTTTGCACTGCTCCACTCGATGTCCCATGCCTTCATTAAATCTGCAGGAGAATTGAGTGGCTTATCCGGTAATTCGCTTACAGAAATAATTATCGTTGAAACCGCGAGTATCTTTATTTACGCACAGACGAGCCAAGGCATCCCGCTGGGAGCTTTGTCTGGTATGGCGGAGTCCAATTATGCGTTCTTTCTGAAGAAAGCTCTGGATGAGTCTAGGAACTGCGTTTTTGATCCAATCTGTACAGATCGGGATGATACTGCCTGCAGTGCGTGTTTGATTATCCCGGAAATATCCTGCAATCATTTTAATGCAGAGCTGGGCAGAAAATATCTATACTCCTTGGAGGGCGTATCTTCTCCATCCATAGGGTTTTGGGAGATGTAAAACATGGCAAAAATGTACCCGAAGAGCATATCTGAATATATGCCTACAGATTCGGAGCGTATTGTGTATCAGGAACTAAAAAATCAATTGCCAGATTCCTTTGATGTTTTTTATTCCGTCAAATGGACAAGCAGAGAAAATGGCACTCTGGTTAAATCAGAGGCTGATTTTATAGTTGCCAGTCCTGATTATGGTTTCCTTTGCTTGGAAGTAAAAGGTGGGACCGGAATCAGGATTGAAGATAATGTTTGGTACGTTTCGGATACGGTACACGGGGAGCGGAGGCTCTCCTCTTCGCCTTACGATCAAGCGGAAAAAAGCATGTATTTTTTCGCAAAATTTTTCTCAAATCAATATAACACCCAATATCAGGGAATCTATGGTGCTGGAGTTATCTTCCCCTTTTATCCGGTCGGAGAAAATGTAGACCTCGATAATCGACATAGGACATGTACGATTGACGGGAATGATCTGAACGATGTCTATGGGAAAATCAAAAAAATGTTCCGCTTATGGGGAGGATCGTCATTTGGAAGACGTTTCTATCCAAAGAGCCAGCATGATGCCTTTTTGGAATTAGTCAGGGAAAGAATTGCAATCTCTGCAGCGGCCGGTGCTCTTGTGAAATATAAAGACCAACAGATGAATGTAATTAATCGAGTTCAGGATAATTACATTTATTTCATTAACAACATACGGCAGTTTTATATTCGTGGTGGCGCTGGAACTGGGAAAACCTGGATTGCAATGAAAATGGCGCAGGAAGCCGCACAACAAGAAAACAAGCATGCATTGTTTCTTTGTGTCTCCCCGCGTTTGGCTCAAATGGTACGAAATCAAATAGATGATAGAGTCGAAGTGTTAAGCCTTGACGATCTTTTTAAAAAGGTCATCTCGGGTTATACGAGCATTGTGGATTTAGATGGGTTTAATTATGAGCAGAACCTAAAATCAGATCATCCAGTGTATGATGCAATATTTGTTGATGAGGCCCAGGATTTTGGCAGGGAATGGGCGTCTCTCGTCAAAAGGCTGCTCAAGGATTCTCATGAATCAAGACTGGGTATTTTCTACGATGATGTTCAAGTATTACGAGAAGAAAGCTTCGGTGATGGATTCGGAATAGATTCAGCGCCGTACCTTCTTCATGAAAATATACGGAATACGGCAAATATCTATACTTGGACATCTAAAAAAACGAATCTAGGGACTGATATGATCGCCAATCCGGTAGAGGGTCCAACTCCCAACACGGAATTAATAATTGAGCCCGGTCAATTAACACTCACATTAGAATCGCTATTAAGAAGATATCTGGAAGAAGAACATCTTTCAAATTCTTCTTTGGTTCTATTGATTGATGATATTTCGACATTCGTGTCTAAATATCCATCAGGAATTGCCAAGTGGCAATTTGTAAATGGTGCTCCAAAGAACAATAATGATGTAAGTGTCTATTCCGTTGAAGAGTTTAAGGGGTTGGAATCAGATATGGTGGTTTACATTCATAGTGTCTCCGCCTCTGAAAATATGAATTATATAGCTTACACACGTGCAAAATACTATCTGATAGAACTTGTGAGGAATTACTAATGGGCCGCAATACTTCTTTTATTCGTTGGGCAGGAGGCAAATCCTGGCTAGTCCCATTTGTCCAGGAATTGGTTTCCGGACTTCAATATAAGAACTATCATGAACCTTTTATGGGAGGCGCATCTGTGTTTTTCGCGCTTGAAGAACCGGGAATGAGCTACTTGTCCGATATGAATGAAGAACTAATAAGTGCATTTTCGGCCGTTCGCGATAATCCGCAAAGAGTGATCGGATATTTATCAGAGTTTAGTAATGATGAAGAATGCTATTACGCTGTACGCGAAAGTGAACCCCGGGAAAAATATCAAAGAGCTGCAAGATTTCTGTACCTTAATGCCTATTCATTTAATGGTATTTATCGCGTAAATAAACAGGGTAAATACAATGTCCCGTATGGCTATCGAAAAAATATCAGAATCGATTATGAGAGAATACTTCGGGTGAGTAAAAAACTCGAAAAAGCAGTGCTAATAGCACAGGATTTCGCAGATGCAAAAGAAAATATCAAAGCAGAAGACCTAGTCTTTTTGGATCCTCCCTATGTGGTTCCAAAAGAGTCTTCAGAAGTATTTATTAAGTACAATCAGACCTTATTTTCCCTTGAGGATCAGCATCGGTTGGCAGATTTGATAGATTGGATTGATGATCAGCAGGCCTACTTTATCTTAACTAACGCCTATGATGAAACTATACTTAAAATCTTTCAGGATAGGGGCGGCGGGCGTGTGATCACACGTGAACGAAGCAGCTTAATTGGGGGAAAGCAGGCTTATAGAGGAAAAATCCAAGAGTATATCTTTACAAATATTCCGGAGAGGAAGGAATTATGACGCGCACTAATTGGGACCTTATGATTTCGGGCAAAGAATTGTCTGCTGAGAAAAACTCTCGCAAAAAACTGTATATTTCCCAGAAGATTTTGTCAAAAGATCTCCCGGAATATATTGATGCCGGTTGGGAAAAGGCAAAGGACTTTAAGAATCCTAAGTATGTTGGGATTACAAAAGAAAAACCTGTAGGTGATCAGTTTGAAGATCGGGTGTGGATGCTTTTTGCCAACATGGGGTTCTCTGTACTAAATGTAGGGAAAGATTTCTCAATGGCGTATGATTTTCGCGATGATGATCAGAGAGAACGGATATCAGTTATGGCCGTCGATGACGAAACCATCCTTATTGTCAGTTGCCATGCATCAGAAACGATGATTGAGTATTCATTTGCAGAGGAAATAGAAGCGTTCAGCGGCAAAATTTCTGGGCTTCGAAAGGAGGCTTTAAAACAATACCCTGGGCGTAAAACTAAATTCATATGGGCTACACATAACTACATCTCAAATAGACGCGATCTTGCTCTTCTTGACAAAGAAGGGATAGCCTATTTCAGTGAGTCTACAATTGAGTATTACGCTGAACTAGCAAAACACCTGGGGTCTTGTTCAAGGTACCAGCTTTTAGGGAACCTATTTGCAAATCAGGAAATTAAAAACATGGATGACCGCGTCCCGGCTATCCAAGGTAAGATGGGCGGTTACACATACTATTCTTTCTCCATTGAGCCAGAGAAATTATTAAAAATCGGATATGTCCTTCACCGGTCCGAAGCAAACAAGAATATGATGCCCACTTATCAGCGATTGATAAAAAAGAAGCGCCTTCAGGAGGTTAGAGGCTTCATCAATGAAGGTGGCTATTTTCCCAATTCCATCATCATTAGCATTGATACCAATGGAAAAGGATTGACGTTTGATCAAGCATCATCAAAGGTCGATAGTACGATATCAAAAATAGGTATTTTGCACATCCCCAAAAGATACCGATCCGCCTATATCATTGATGGGCAGCATCGTCTATATGGCTACTCTGATTCCTTGTATGCATCTACCAACACTATCCCTGTAGTAGCATTTGTGGACCTGGAGCGGAGTGAGCAGATTAAGCTGTTCATGGATATTAATGAGAACCAGAAGGCGGTTCCCAAGTCTCTTAGAGTCACCTTAAATGCAGATATGCTCTGGGAATCGAATGATTATTCTGAACGTAGGCAGGCGCTTCGTTCCAAAATCGCACAGATGCTTGGAGAAGAAACAACTTCTCCTCTTCATTCAAGAGTTGTTATCGGGGAAAACGAATCAACACCGGATCGATGCATAACTGTTGAAGCAATACAATCAGCATTGAGAAAATGTAGGTTCTTTGATACCTATGGAAAAAAGAATGTATTGCAAAAGGCGGGTACATTTGACTGCGGGGATAACCAGGAAACTTGTGACCTTTTCTATCCATTCATAGAGAAATGTCTCTTATTTATAAGAGGGGCATGCCTTTCTGAATGGGACAAAGGTGATCGAGATAGTGGAATGCTGACAATGAACCGTGGAATACAGGCTGTAATTCGGGTCATTGATGACATCGTAAATATGCTGGTTGAAAAAGGGGTGATAGCGCCCAAGGCCCAAGACCTCGATGATATGTTTGGCTTAATCCAATATTACCTTAAGCCACTGACAGATTACATTAATGCGTTAAATGCTGAGCAGCGAAAAGATTTGAGGGGTTATTTTGGAGGTGGCGCAGACACAAGATTCTGGAGAGCGTATCAAAAAGCAGTTGCGGATGCCCGTCCTGATTTTCAGCCAGAAGGATTAGAGGAATACTGGCAGAACGAGACAAAAGTATATAATGACGAGACGAAATCCATGCTTCGCGAAATAGAGTCAAAACTCAAAGATATTATTGCGGGCAGACTTGAAGAATATTTCGGGGATAGTTGGCTGATAAAGGGACTTCCAAAGCCTATTTATACTCGTGCCAAAAATGAGGCTGATGAAGCATTATATGAGCATGTTTCGAATAACGGCGAAGAGATCGAGATTCCTATTTGGAACTATATCACTTTGGCAGATTGTAAGCAGATTGTTCTAAACGGTAGAAACTGGTCTCTTTTCTTTGAGGACACACTTGTAAGGCCAGAAGAAATCAATCTTGCTGGTGGAAAGGACCCTAAAACGGATTGGATTATCCGGCTAAATACTATTACGAATAAATTACAGAAGGATAGTTATAGTGTGCCTGTAGATGAATACAGTTATGTGAAAAGCATCTACGAATGGGTAATGGGAATTCTAGTGTTCTAATATGTGTTTTTCATTGAGGAAGAGCTATGGAAAACGGAACCAAACTCAGACTTTTATACATATATCAATATCTGCTCAGGCATTCCGATGAGGATCATCCTGTCTCAACGCCAGAACTATTGAAGTACCTGAAAGATGAATATAACATGGATGTCCATCGCACTACTCTCCCTGGCGACATTGCTATGATGGAGGAGGCAGGGATTCATTTTGAAATCATCAAGTCCAGACAGAATAAATACTATTTTGATGACAGGCCGTTTGATGTATCGGAATTGAAGCTGTTAATTGATGCGGTTTCCTCTTCCAAATTCATCACTGAGAAGAAAAGCAAGGAGCTGATAAAGAAGCTGACATCACTGACGTCTGATTATAATGCCGAGAAACTCCGTCGGCATATTACGGTTGAAGGCCGCATCAAATCGGAAAATGAGAAAGCGTTCTATATCCTGGACCGCATCAACGAAGCCATCGATAAGAACTGCAAGGTCAGCTTCCAGTATGCGGATTACAACAACCGAAAATATAAGGAACTGCGGCATGACGGCGAGTACTACGTTGTCAGTCCGTATGCGCTTGTCCGGGACGGCGACTATTACTATATGATCGGGTACTGCAACAATCGTGAGCACATGCGGCATTTCAGGCTAGACCGGATCTACCGGCTCCCCAACGTCCTTGAGGATCAGAAAGCAGTTCCCGAGCCGAAGGGTTTCAAACTCGCCGACTACATGAAGAAAATATTCCGAATGTACGGCGGTGATGAAACGATCAATGTGGAGTTACAGTGCGAAACATTCATAATGAACGCTATCGTAGATCATTTCGGGACCAAAGTCCTGACAGAGGAAATCGACGATAATCACTTTACGGCGACTGTAACGGTCAGCCCCTCCCCTACGTTTTATCGATGGGTGTTTGGCTGGAACGGAGCGATGAAGATACTTGGACCGGAATCGGTGAAGGCCGAGTATCAAAAGATGCTTATGAATTCATTGGAGTCAGATTAAGAACTCTGGATAATCATCAATCGGAATATATCCGGCTGAAAAAATAAAATGCAATTGGAAGGTTGAAGCATGGGTTATTCATTGGATGAACTTCTCCGGTCAGAAGAAAGACATAAGGAGGCGGTCTATTCTGAATTCGATAGAAGGAAAAGAGACGCAAATGAGTCTGTACGCCATAGCGAGGCATGGCAGTGTTTATTCTGGAATGGAGAGGTGAACGAATAAAAGCTTCCAGAAAGGGAGTCCGTCCCGTATCACTGGATGATTACATTGGTACGTTAGTCTACATGGCAGCTAATGGGAAAATTCTTTTGACATCGGCGGATTATTATCAATTGAAAAAGAATAAGGATGCCCGAAATCAACTTTCACATCTGAATACCCTTACAATAGATGAAATCAGGGAACTCATAGGGTAGAGGTCACTGGTTCTTGGATATCGGAAACCAAAGGGCAGAAAAGGAAACTTAAAAGCTATGGCTGAAAAGAAGAACGATGAGTCCAAGAAAAAAGACTCATATGTCAAAAAGAAAAAGGACATGAATTTCCAAAGTGTGGAATCCATGCAATCTGTAGTAAACGTTGTCAATGAAGCAGCTGCGGCACTTAATGATAAGAACCGTACCATCAGAGAAAGTGCAATACCCGAAGTGTTGGCTGGAGCACTGGGAGCTGGCATCGGTGGCGTAGGCTCTTTTGCTGCTTTGTATGGGCTTGGTGTTGTGGGTTTATCTGCGGCAGGAATTACATCCGGCCTTGCTGCTGCAGGAGCACTTGTAAACAAGCAAATATCCGTAGGGAAACGTACACTTCCCAGCTAATGAAAGGTGGGCATTTTACAATGAACCTTCCACTTTTCATTAGCTCTGCTAATTTTCTGCTAATGAAAAGCCTTTTACTCGTTTTATTTCGGGGTTTGTGTTCTTTACTCAGATTGACAGCACAGCAAAAAATCCATTGATAAAGCGTTACTTATTTTACCTACTTTTGTCTAGGATTTATTGCTTCAGCCCCTACTCCTAAGCGGAAGGCCGTGTGTTCGAATCACATCGGGGACGCCAGTGCAAAAACCAAGCCCGGAAGGTCTGCGAACCCTCCGGGCTTGGTTTTTTTATTGAAAGCGCCGCCGCGCTCACACCAGCCTTGCCCCGGCGTGGGGCAGGCTTTCTGCGCCAAGGCTCTGCAGTTTTTGAGGCAGGGCGGCAAGGTCGCCGCCGGTATAGTACCAGCCCGCAGCCAGTCCTGCCAGTGCCAGCAGCAAAAGTACCGCCAGCGCCTTGCCCAGCCTGCAACGCTTCGGGCGCGGCGGCGCGGGCGGTGCCGCCGCGAGGGCGGCAGGGGTCAGGGCTGCATCCGGCACGGCTCTGCCATAGGGTTGCCAGCTTGTGCCCCCTGCCTGCGGCAGACCGCAGGCGGCGCGGCGCAGCATATCCAGCAGCCATAGCCCGGGATTCTCGTCCGGCGCTACACACCGCAGCCAGCAGCCCTTTTTACCGCCCACCAGCAGCAGACGGCTTTGGGGCAGCTCCGCACAGCCCGCTACCAGCGCGGCACCGGTCAGCTTCTGCATGGCCTGCACCCGCGCCAGTGTGCGGGCAGGCTCTGCCTGCGGTGCCTTGCGCAGCTTGCGGCTGAGCCGGGCGGTGAGCGCGGTATTGGCATAGCTCATGGCGCCAAAATCGAATACCTTTTCCGCGCCGGGAAGGTTTTCCAGCCGGGTCTCCAGCAGCGCCCCTGCGGCGGTATCACTGCACACCAGCAGCTTGCGGTGCTGTTCCAGCGCCTGCACTGCGGCAGCGGCAAGGGTCTGCTCCCCTTCCCCGTACAGCGCCGGAGCAAGGCTTGTCCGCAACTGCTGTACCGCCCGGTGCAGCTGCTGCGGGGTGCTGCTTTGCAGCGCCACCAGCGTTTCCGCGCCCCGGGTGCGGCAGTGCACCGTGCCCTGCCAAGTGTCCGGCAGGGCTTCCACAG
>ERZ1034882.642-NODE-642-length-15832-cov-16.791659_pt1 | contig 15832 bp, 9 predicted proteins | sample MGYA00520606_ERZ1034882 | MGnify/ENA primary metagenome ERZ1034882 (study PRJEB33766, sample SAMN09781726) | gut metagenome | biome: gut microbiome | host: Homo sapiens | place: Madagascar | study: EMG produced TPA metagenomics assembly of the PRJNA485056 data set...
GTGTATTTTAGCATACACCCCCCCCCCACTTGTCAAGTGGCGTGTGGGTGTACCTAGACTATTAGTCTATATTTACAGTGGTAAACTTAAAGTAGATAACTATGTATGATATATAAGCAATCTTTCAAAATATGTCCTTTTCACTAACTTTCGTTTATTCAATTTTTATTTTTTACTTTCAATTTTATTTAATGCTTCTTTAATATATTTTCTAACCTCTATTTTAGCAGGACATATATATGAACAAAGTCCACATGATATACATTTACTAACATTAAGTTTTTTTAAAGCATACTCATTATCTACGTTATCACATATAACAACAGGTGATAATTTAGCAGGACATACTCGAACACATTTGCCACATTTTATACAATCTTTTATATCACCAGTTGCAACGCGTTTCATAAATAAAATTGCTTTTGATTCTTTTGTAATGATAGTATCAGGGCAAGCTAAACCTCCCATCATCACGCCACCATTTATAATAATTGAATCAGATACAGATAGTTTAGGCAACACCTCTTTTATTTTGGTTCCAATCTTTATTCTTATATTGTGAGGATTATTTATACTATCACCACTAAATGTTACAATTCTATCAATTTGTGGTTTTTGATACTTAAAAGCTTCATAAATTGAATAAATTGTAGATATATTATTAACAATAATTTCCTTATCTGTTGGTATATTATCATAATCTAAATGTTTAATATATCTAACTAAATATTTTTCCCATCCCATTGGATATAAATTAGGTACTTCAATTAATTTAATCTTAGGATATGTTCCAAGATGAGATTTTATTTTTTCTTTTAAAGCGTCACTAGCAACTAAAATAGCAATAAAACATTCTTTTATATCAAAAATATTCATAATTTTGTCTAACGTTTCTAATACATCCTGAATATAATTATTAACAATCATGTAATCAGATGTAACATAAGGTTCTCCCTCAACACAATTAACAATGAGAGTTTCTATATTTTTAGCTTGTTTATATTTTAAATAAGTAGGATATGCTCCTCCACCAAGACCTACAACACCACAGTCATATAAAAGCTTAATAAATTCTTCTTTTGTTTTAACTTCTACTCTGTTTTTTTCTTCTTCCAGTTCTTTAAAATCATTTTTTATAACAGCACACTTAAGTTTACCATGAATAGTATTTTCAGGTATTATATCAGAGACAACTCCACTAACACTAGAAAAAATTGGTATAGCATACTTACCCTTTACTTTTGCTATAAGCTGATTTTTATATACATAATCATTCTTTTTTATAAAAACAGTAGTATTATCATCCCCACGATTAGAAAGTGGTATATAAACAAAATTAGGAGAATCAAATTCTTCTATATTATCAGTTATTGATATTTTTTTATGATTTTGTAGCTTAATTCCTATCATTTAAACTCTCCATTCTAAAGATATTATACAATTTTTATATATAAAGGTCAAAATATTTAAATTCAAAGATAAAGAAAAAAGCCCGGGCACCGTAGTACCGAGACTTTTTATTTAATCATAAATTTAACACCTTTCTTTTCATTTTTTATACTAACCTCATAGTTGCAAAGCTGAACCGTTTTCTTCACAATTGATAATCCTAAACCAAATTGGCCCTTTATGCCTTTTTTATATGGTGTAAAAATATCATCCATTATATTTTGATCAATATTCGGTCCATCATTATAAAATGTAATTTTACCATTTTTTAATGTTATCTTTATTTCACTTTCAGCATATCTTATGAAATTAGAAAGTAAATTATCAATTATCGTTTCCCACATATCATATGTTCCACGAAAATTTGTTTTATTATCGCCTATCTCTAATATAAAATTTAAAGATGGATTAAGATATTTAAATTTATTTACCGAAGACTTAAGAAGTGGTGTTATATCAATCATTTCACTAGAATGTGTATTTGTATCTTTTATATAGTTTAATTTATTTAAATATAGTAAGGAGTGTACTTTTGTTTCAAGTTTATTTATTTGTTCTTTTATTACAGTAAAGGCTTCACTAGAAGATATCATATTATCTTCAACAGCCTCAATATATGACTTTATTACAGTCAGAGGAGTTTTAAAATCATGTGAAATATTTTGATACATTTGATTTTTATATTCTTCATCACGTCTTAGGGTTTCTTTCATATCATCGATTGCATCTGATAAAATTTTCAATTCGTCATCATCATCATAGTGGTAATTATCAACAAAATCTAAATCATCAATTGCATCAATTTTTCGTTTTAAATGGTCTATCTTAACTACCCATCTTCTGGACCACCAAATAAGCAAAATTGCCGATATCATTAATACTAATACTAGTATGCAAAGTACAACATCAATAACATCGTGCTTAACAGCATCCATTAATTTACTACTTGTAATTGAGATTTTCGTTATATAATCACTGTTTGAAGTATTATAGTAATATATAGTACCAAGATATTTAAATTTACCATATTTATTGCTTCCTATTTTCTTTAGAACTTGCGTTGGTGACATTTTAATTACATCATAGAAATTTTCCGAGAACACAACATCATCATCAGAAGTTACATAAAAATATGCAATATCATCCATACTTCCAATATCAGTTGCCTCATCATCTATAAAATTAAGTGGTTGTTTTAAATATTCATAGATTGTTCTCTCATAAATTGGAGATAAAAACTTAGGTAAAACTATGCCAGATGCAATTGTTACAATTGACAAAATTATAACAATTATTAGAAAGAATTGCTTATATATATTATGTTTCATAATTAAATTAAACGATATCCATATCCATAAATTGTATGAATATGTGCTTTAGGCATTTTCTTTCTAAGTCGTCTTACTAAATCATCAACAACACGGTCACTGCCAAAATAGTCCTCTCCCCAAATTATTTTTAAAATTTCTTCTCTACTAAAAGATTTATTTCTATGATTTAAAAACATAAGTAGTAAGTCAAATTCCAGGGTTGTTAAACTTACTTCTACTTCATCTTTATAAACTATCCTTCTTTCTATATCAATATCATAGCATTCATAGTGTATTTTTTCATTCGATATTGAATAAGCTCGTTTAATAATATTGTTAACGCGAAGAACTAATTCCTTAGGAGAATAAGGCTTTGTAATGTAATCATCACTTCCCATTTCCAAACCTATTATCTTATCAATATCTTGATCACGTGCTGATGTAAATATAACTGGAACACTTGAATTGTGTTCACGTATTTTTTTAATCAAATCATACCCACTTACAGAATCACTTAACATAATATCAAGAATCCATAAATGAATATCCGAATTAAGATATTTAAGTGCATCTTCTCCATTAAATACTTGAATTACTTTATAAGAAGCTTTTTCTAAATATGTTTTAATCAATTGGTTTAAATTCATTTCATCTTCTACTAAACAGATTGTATACATATAAATCCCCTCGTATATAGTATATCACTAATTATTAAGTATTACATTATTTTCTAATCTATCACCTCCACTAGTTAAAGTATACAAAAAAAGTATGTATAAATTTTGATGAAATTATGGGAAATTATGAAAAAAGCACAAATATTAATTTGTACCCTCTACCCATTTTATAAAATACTGATTAAGTCTTTTTTCGTCTCTTAAATAAGTCTCTTCGCCATGACCTGGAAATAACTTAATTCTCTCATCATAATTATATATTTTTCTTAAACTATTTCTCATATCTATCATAGAACCAGTTGGCATATCCATTCTTCCCACTGTACCTTTAAAAATAAAATCACCAACAAACATAAGTCTATATTCATAAAAGTAATAACTTACAGAATCACTTGTATGACCTGGAGTATAAATAACTTCAAAATTAAACCCTTCTATAGACATTTTTCCCTCACTTAGATTATTATGCGAATAAACATTAGGATGATAGTAATCAATCATACTATCAAGTGCACCAGTATGATCATCATGGCCATGTGTAATTAAAACAGCAACAACTGTTTTATCCATTAAATATCTTTTTATTAAATAAAAGTCAGCCCCCGGATCAATAACAATAACCTTACCATTAAGTTCCAAAATATAACAATTTGTTTTTAAACTACCTACTTTTACACACTCAAGCTTCATGTGACATCTTCCTTTCTATTTTCTTTTTAACAGGACCATATGTTTTTCTATATCCATCAATAAGTCCATATTTTTCAATTGCCTCTAAATGTTTTTTTGTTGGATAACCTTTATGACTTTTAAAACCATACATAGGATATTTACTATCTAACTCTATCATCATTCTATCTCTTGTAACCTTAGCTAAAACACTTGCTGCTGCAATACTTGCACTTTTAGCATCACCTTTAATGATAGGTGTTACATCAATATCAAGAGAAAGAGGCATTGCATCAACAAGAACATGTTCCAAATTAACTTTCTCTCTCACCTGTTTTATCGCATCATACATAGCAAGCTTAGTAGCTTCATAAATATTAACTTCATCTATTACCTCAGGTGATATGATACCAATTCCATAACACACTGCATGTTCCTTAATATAATCAAAAAAGATATTACGTTTTTTCTCACTTAATTTTTTAGAATCATTAAGTCCTTCTAAATAAAAATCTTTAGGAAGCACACAACAAGCAGCTACAACAGGTCCTATAAGAGGTCCTCTTCCAACTTCATCTACACCGCCAATATAAGAAATACCTTTATCATATAATTCATTTTCATATTTATACAAATCTATCATAATTTATTCACCAAATATTATTATACACCAATTAAAAGGCAAAAGCATATAATTTATTAGATAGGAGTTGTGAAAATGAAAAAAGATAGAAATTGTGGTACACCTTACCCTATATACCCACCATATCCTGGTATGATGCCTGGTATTCCTATGATGCAAACACCTATGATGCAAACACCTATGATGCAACCAACAATGAATATGAGCGTAACACAAAATACTGTAGAACAACAATTGAACACTATGGAACAAAGAATAAATTCCCTTGAAAATCGTGTAACAACATTAGAAAATATGATGAATAATTCTAATTCTGTTTTATACTCAAACACAAAATATAATAGTTCTAACTACCAAATGATGTAAAAAGAATACTTTCATTCTTGAAAGTATTCTTTTATTTTGTCAATTGGAAGGCCTGTTACAACCTCTATATTACTTATTCCATAATCATTTACCATAAGTTCAACGATTGATTGTAAACCAGATATTTTCTTTTTATTTTCGGTAATTAATTTCTTTAACAATTTATTTTCAAGCTCTAAATTATTAATATTATTTTCTAGTTTAGAAACCTGCAAATTCTTATTTTTTTCAAAATCCATATATTCATTTAATAAATTAGCGTATTTAACTTCAAGCAATTTATAAGCTTTTTCTGTTTCAGTATATTTAACTAATTTTTCAGAATGAGATACTAAAGATTTTTCCATATCTTTCAAAATCTTTTTTCTGTCTTGCATATCTTTTTTCATAGATGACTCTATACTACTCATCATTTTTTCTGTTTCACTGATTACATCAGATTTTTTAATATCTTCTTTATTTTCCACTTTTTTCTTAGTCATATAAATCACCTATCTTTCTAACAACCAGATATATTAACCCCACATGAAGTTGGTTGATGATCAAACGATTCACAAAGACCGTTATCATCACAATCGTCTATACAATCTGATGCTTTAATATACTCAATACTACAACCTGCATCTGATGTTGTACCAGTAGATTCGTGATACTGGTTTGTATTACTAGTACAGTAAACACTGTATAATCCGCTAGGTGACTTTGCAACCACACAATATGCCGGTAATTTAGCACCTGGATCCCAATTTGAGTTTAAATAAATATTATTATTATCGTCACCATTTTTAATTGTTCCACCCCATACATCAGCACAATCACTATAAGATGTTTCACCTGGGTTTGTTACTCTATAACTACATGCCCAAACAGCATTTGAACAACTATATCCTGCATTTGAACCATTATGCCAAGGACTACATATGGCAGGATCTGTTGAGTATTCTGGTTCTGAACTTCCTGAGGAAATATTAATTGTAGACCATGTTTCATTTCCTATATTTCCAGCTTTATCAACACAACGGTAATGACATTTATCATTTCTAGCAGCAGACCAAGTACTTTCTTTAAAATTAATAGAAAGAGTCTTGCCAGGATCATGACATTTAGTATCATACCATGTTGAATCACTAGCTGTATACCAACTCCAATTAGTATCTTTTACCCATGATGTATCAGAATTTTCACATCGCCACTGACAATAATCAATTCCACTTCCGTCTTCCTTCATCATAAAATATATATCTACAGAATCAGTTGTTTGATTACCGCAAGAGGAATTATAATAATGTGAATCATCATCTGTAATTGTTGGGCCTGTCTTATCAATTTTAATAGCCGTACTAATTAAATTTGAAGCATTACCTAACTTATCATAACATTTGAATTTGGCTGTTGTATTTCTCTCTGCTGAAAATGATGTCGTAAATGTTCCATTTGAATAAGTTCCTGTATCTACACACCATGATGAACCTCCACATGAATTGAATCTATCATAGTCATAATTATACTCACAGTGATCATAACCAACACCTGAATCTGTTACACTATAACTAACATTAAAATCTTTATTCGTCCAATTTCCTTTTGAATCATTCTTTAAATTACTCAATTTAGGTCCTTCTTTATCTACATATACATTCGCTGTTTTCTTACATGTTGTTGTATTTCCAACATTATCTTTTGCTACAAATGATACTTCTGCTGTCTTTGTTGTTCCACTATTATATGTTTTTGAAAAGCTTGATGATGTTCCACTTCCACTATCACTTGCTGAACCTCTTATCGTTCTATTACTATTTGTCCACGTTGTACTTTCTCCTGTAAATCCAGTACATGTTGGGGCATCTTTATCTACATATACATCCGCTGTTTTTGAACACGCTGTTACATTCCCTGCTCCATCCCTAATTGTAAATGTTAGCCATTCTGTTCTATGTGTTCCGCTTGTATATGGCCATGAATTATTAGATGTATTTCCTAGGCATCCACTTCCTCCTTGATCATTACATATTAATGATATTGTTCTTGAACTCTTTGTCCATGCACTACTTTCTCCCATCCAATTACATCCTGGCGCTATTTTATCTATTCTTACATTTATTTTATTATCTGATTGTTTTGGACCAACGTTTGCTCCCGTTGTTACTTTTACTACATATGTTTTATTTACATTTTGTGTTACTGTATACGTTCTTCCTGTCGCTCCCGATATTATTGATAAATTTAATTCACTTCCTGATGTTCCTATTACTTCATACCACTGATAATAATATCCACTTAATGTTTCACTTGGATTGGGATTCGCATAAAGCGTTACACTCTCATTTACCCATACACCTGATGTGTAATTTTCACTTGTCTTTTTTGCTGTTATCTTAAATGCTCCTGGTATTGTTGGATCTATCTTTGTTAGTTCTATTTTTCCATTACTTGTATTTCCAACATTATCTTGCACTACTATATTCACTGTTTGATTCTTAGAAAATACTTTATAATTCTCTTTTTGCCATGTCTTTCCACCATCAAATGAATATGCTTGTATTCCACTTTCTATATCTTTTGCGTTTACTATTATTTTCTTACTTGTTGTCCATGAACTGCTATTTCCATCTATACTTATAATACTTGGATCTGTTATATCAATATTATTAAACGCTTTAGTTTTACTTATAACAGCTATATTATTTTCTGTTACAACTTGTGCCGTGATTGTTGCTTTATTATTTAAATTTATTGTTACCTTCCTATCACTTGTATATTCGTAATTTCCATTATTTATCATATATCTATACTTTTCACTATCATTTTTCTCTGGAAATTCAATTGTTACTGTTTTTGCTCTTGACCAACTTGTTGGCATTTCTTTTATTGTTATATCAGATTCTTTCGTTGTTATTACTTTTTCTCCTGTTGCTTTATTTCCGTTTCCATCTGTTACTTCCACTTTTATTACATATGATTTATTTGGGCTTAAATTTTTAAATGTATAACTATTTATCTTTGTTGTATCTATTTTCTGCCCTGCTAGATAGTATACATATTCTACTATATTACTATCTTCATCTTGTCCATTTACTACTACCGTTATTGTATTCGATGTTACTCTTCCACTTGTTAGATTAACAGTTGGGGGTGTTGCATCAAGCTTTGTACAATTTCCTTTTACGACTTTTAAATTATTCTTAGTCCCACTTGCACAATACACTCCATTACTTAAGTTTTTTACCTCTAAAACTCCCTCACTATTTTTTATTATTAACCCTTGTGTATAATCTGCATTTTTCAAAGCCAATCTTTTATATATATTATTATTAGGTACTTGTATTCCTTCTTTTGGCATTTCTACTGTCTCCATGTGATCCGCCAAATATTTATTTAAAGCATCCATTACATTATTTACACCTACTGTATATGATTTTATTCTAGTTGAATCTATATTACTTGCCACTAATGGTACTGTAATTACTGATATTACCGCTAGTATTACTATTACACTTATTAATTCTACCAATGTAAATCCTTGCTTTTTCATACTCTCACCTTCTTAAATTATATCATATTTAGATATTAAAAAGATAGCATTTTTTATGCTACCTTATATATATTTAACTACATACTAACGTTGCACTACATGCAGTTGGTGTATGATCAGACCAATCACAATATCCATTATCATCACAACCATCTATGCAGCCACTAGGAGCCGAGTAATCATAATGACAATTTGTTACCGCTGAAGAATCCTCACTAGCTTGTCTTGTAGTACAAAATACTGCTGTTGCTCCTTGAGGAGATGTAGCTTCAATACAAAATCCTAAAATATTTCCAGCATCCCAGTTCGAATTAATATTAACATTATTATTGTCATCACCATATGTTGTTACAACTCCATCAAGATCAAAATTAACAGCTCCTGTATTCCAAATTCTTAGATATCTAGCCTTGGAAGTATTAGAGCAAGTTGCTCTTGCCCAATACCTTGTGAACTCTGAAATTGAACAACTAGGTGGCTCAATTGATGGTTCTGAACTTCCTGAGGAAATATTAATTGTAGACCATGTTTCATTTCCTATATTTCCAGCTTTATCAACACAACGGTAATGACATTTATCATTTCTAGCAGCAGACCAAGTACTTTCTTTAAAATTAATAGAAAGAGTCTTGCCAGGATCATGACATTTAGTATCATACCATGTTGAATCACTAGCTGTATACCAACTCCAATTAGTATCTTTTACCCATGATGTATCAGAATTTTCACATCGCCACTGACAATAATCAATTCCACTTCCGTCTTCCTTCATCATAAAATATATATCTACAGAATCAGTTGTTTGATTACCGCAAGAGGAATTATAATAATGTGAATCATCATCTGTAATTGTTGGGCCTGTCTTATCAATTTTAATAGCCGTACTAATTAAATTTGAAGCATTACCTAACTTATCATAACATTTGAATTTGGCTGTTGTATTTCTCTCTGCTGAAAATGATGTCGTAAATGTTCCATTTGAATAAGTTCCTGTATCTACACACCATGATGAACCTCCACATGAATTGAATCTATCATAGTCATAATTATACTCACAGTGATCATAACCAACACCTGAATCTGTTACACTATAACTAACATTAAAATCTTTATTCGTCCAATTTCCTTTTGAATCATTCTTTAAATTACTCAATTTAGGTCCTTCTTTATCTACATATACATTCGCTGTTTTCTTACATGTTGTTGTATTTCCAACATTATCTTTTGCTACAAATGATACTTCTGCTGTCTTTGTTGTTCCACTATTATATGTTTTTGAAAAGCTTGATGATGTTCCACTTCCACTATCACTTGCTGAACCTCTTATCGTTCTATTACTATTTGTCCACGTTGTACTTTCTCCTGTAAATCCAGTACATGTTGGGGCATCTTTATCTACATATACATCCGCTGTTTTTGAACACGCTGTTACATTCCCTGCTCCATCCCTAATTGTAAATGTTAGCCATTCTGTTCTATGTGTTCCGCTTGTATATGGCCATGAATTATTAGATGTATTTCCTAGGCATCCACTTCCTCCTTGATCATTACATATTAATGATATTGTTCTTGAACTCTTTGTCCATGCACTACTTTCTCCCATCCAATTACATCCTGGCGCTATTTTATCTATTCTTACATTTATTTTATTATCTGATTGTTTTGGACCAACGTTTGCTCCCGTTGTTACTTTTACTACATATGTTTTATTTACATTTTGTGTTACTGTATACGTTCTTCCTGTCGCTCCCGATATTATTGATAAATTTAATTCACTTCCTGATGTTCCTATTACTTCATACCACTGATAATAATATCCACTTAATGTTTCACTTGGATTGGGATTCGCATAAAGCGTTACACTCTCATTTACCCATACACCTGATGTGTAATTTTCACTTGTCTTTTTTGCTGTTATCTTAAATGCTCCTGGTATTGTTGGATCTATCTTTGTTAGTTCTATTTTTCCATTACTTGTATTTCCAACATTATCTTGCACTACTATATTCACTGTTTGATTCTTAGAAAATACTTTATAATTCTCTTTTTGCCATGTCTTTCCACCATCAAATGAATATGCTTGTATTCCACTTTCTATATCTTTTGCGTTTACTATTATTTTCTTACTTGTTGTCCATGAACTGCTATTTCCATCTATACTTATAATACTTGGATCTGTTATATCAATATTATTAAACGCTTTAGTTTTACTTATAACAGCTATATTATTTTCTGTTACAACTTGTGCCGTGATTGTTGCTTTATTATTTAAATTTATTGTTACCTTCCTATCACTTGTATATTCGTAATTTCCATTATTTATCATATATCTATACTTTTCACTATCATTTTTCTCTGGAAATTCAATTGTTACTGTTTTTGCTCTTGACCAACTTGTTGGCATTTCTTTTATTGTTATATCAGATTCTTTCGTTGTTATTACTTTTTCTCCTGTTGCTTTATTTCCGTTTCCATCTGTTACTTCCACTTTTATTACATATGATTTATTTGGGCTTAAATTTTTAAATGTATAACTATTTATCTTTGTTGTATCTATTTTCTGCCCTGCTAGATAGTATACATATTCTACTATATTACTATCTTCATCTTGTCCATTTACTACTACCGTTATTGTATTCGATGTTACTCTTCCACTTGTTAGATTAACAGTTGGGGGTGTTGCATCAAGCTTTGTACAATTTCCTTTTACGACTTTTAAATTATTCTTAGTCCCACTTGCACAATACACTCCATTACTTAAGTTTTTTACCTCTAAAACTCCCTCACTATTTTTTATTATTAACCCTTGTGTATAATCTGCATTTTTCAAAGCCAATCTTTTATATATATTATTATTAGGTACTTGTATTCCTTCTTTTGGCATTTCTACTGTCTCCATGTGATCCGCCAAATATTTATTTAAAGCATCCATTACATTATTTACACCTACTGTATATGATTTTATTCTAGTTGAATCTATATTACTTGCCACTAATGGTACTGTAATTACTGATATTACCGCTAGTATTACTATTACACTTATTAATTCTACCAATGTAAATCCTTGCTTTTTCATACTCTCACCTTCTTAGATTATATCATATTTATATACTAAAAAGATAGCCAGCAAAGCTATCTTTTCAATTTATAATAATATTTCATTTCTATTAAGTATGCCAACATGACTTTGTTCCACATGAAGAATCTGTATGTGTACCTGTACAAGTCTCAGATGCATGACAAGTCTTATCGATATGATTATAACAAGTACCCCAGTTACATGCTGAGACTGTATAACTTGTATCAACCCATGTACATTGTTCTGGCTGGTTGTCACCAACACGCTGACAATAACCACCGTTATCACAATCATCTTGACATGAGGAAGGTTTCTCCCAATATCCACTAGAAATACGACATACTGTACCATCTAAATATCCACCTGAATCATTGCAATCGTAGCTAGTACAGCAACCATATTCTTCATCATAACCACAATCATAATCATAAGAACAATCATAAGAGTAATCACAAGAATTATATCCACATGATGATGATTCACCATATATATATATAATATATGACTTACTATAATTTATTGAGTTTCCTGCAGAATCCCTACATGTACCACTAATCCAATTAGTTCCTCCGCTTGTAAATGTTCTAGAAGTAGAACCAGATGCATAAGAAATTGAATCTTTACATGTAGCTGTTACAGTTACCCCAGACTGATATCCATTACCATATACATTACCAGAAACACTATATTCAACCCATGGATTAGTATTATCAATTTGTGATATTGTTGCAGATGAAGATTTAGATAATGAGCTTGTCTTTGCCATTGCAGTTAAAGTTCCATTTGAAGTATATGTTACAACAGGACTTGAACTAGTTGTTCTATACCAAACGTTTGCTTGTAAATTTGTTGTAGCATTACTACAATATTGTGTTTGAGTAGATGTTCCACAATTATATGTTTCTTGACAATATCCTGGTTCATTAGAACTTCCACAAGGAACAACACTTACATTACTTTTTGCACTAACATTTGATCTAAAATAATATGTATTTCCATTTATATACTTTATTGAAGCAGTCTTACTTCTTGCCCAAACTGCTGAATTAATTGTAATCGTTGGTGGCTTTAATACAGCCTGTGTTTTTACAGATGAATATCCAGATTCAGTTAATCCGTTTCCTGCTATATCATTTACTCTTGTTTTTATATAATAAGTTGTACTATCTGCTAAGTTCGTAAATTGACTGCTGTGTTGCCATGTGTACGTTCCATTTGCACTTGTACTTATTCCATATTGTAGAGTATCATAGTCAAGGCTACAGTTATCTGTTTGTCTATTTGTAACTGAAATAACATTCGTGTTACTAGAAGCACTAACATAATTGCTGACACTAGGCGAATATGTACTTGGTCTTTCTGTATCTATCGTTGTTATTGTATATGTTTTAGTAGAACTTGAATTTACTCCATCATACAATCTTGCATATACTGTCGTATTATAATTTAGAGAAATTACAGTACCATTTGAAATATTTGTCCAATTACCATTTACACTACCTAATTGATATTGCAAATTAACTCCACTTGGTACACTATCGGCTTTTATTGAAACTAATTTCGTTTTAGAACATGAACTTGATGCGCTTATTGAAATATAATAATTTATACTCTGTGTTGGAATCAGCGTTGCTTCAGATTCTGTAATTCCATTTCCTGCCACATCATTTACTCTTGTTTTTACATAATATTTCGTATCAGCTTTGAGCCCAGTAAAATTATTGCTTGATTGCCATGTATATGTTACAGTAGAGCCTGTACTAACAGGAGAACTTATACCATATTGAAGAGTACTTGAATCTATTCCACAATTATCTGTTTGCTTATTTGTTACAACAATATTATTTGTTTTTGAAGTTGCACTTGGTGCACTTGTGCTTGGTTTTTGTGTATCCATAGTTGTTATTGTATATGTTATTGTTGCGCTCGAATTTACTCCATCATATAGTCTCGCATATACTGTTGTATTATATGTAACAGTTATAGTACTACCATTACTTATATTATTCCATGAACCATTTCCAAAGCGATATTGTAAATTTGCTCCCTCTGGCACAGTATTCACGCTAATTTTAACACTCTTTGTTTTCGAACATGCTGAAGGTGATACTACAATTGATGGCTTATAATCAATACTTTTTGTCGGAATGTTCTTAACAACAGATTCTGTAAGGCCATTACCAGCGATATCATTTACCCTCGTTTTTACATAATATGTTGTATTAGCTTTTAGTCCGGTAAACTTATTATTTGCTTGCCACCTATATGTTCCACTTGTACTTTCACTTATTCCATATTGTAGCGTTCCTGTATTTAGTCCACAGTTATCTGTCTGATTATTTGTTACTGTTATACTATTTGTCGTTGATGTCGCACCTGGAATATTTGTACTTGGTTTTTCTAGGTCAACAGTTACTTTACCTGTTGCTGTTGCACTTGCATTTACTCCATCCCATAATCTTGCATACACAACTGTATTTTCTTTAATAGTAATTTGACTATTATTGCTAATGTTTGTCCAAGTTCCTGTTGTTGTACCAACTTGATATTGTAAATTTACTCCACTTGGAATTTGCTCAGCAGTAATTTTCAAATTTCTTGTTTTAGCACAGGTGCTGCTTAATGGCGTAACACTAACATTATAGGAAATTGGTTTCGTCTTTATTGTTAAAATAGATCCTTCTGTAAGACCATTACCTGCGATATCATTTACCCTCGTTTTTACATAATATGTTGTATTAGCTTTTAGTCCAGTAAATTTATTGCCTGTCTGCCACCTATATGTTCCACTTGTACTTTCACTTATTCCATATTGTAGCGTTCCTGTATTTAGTCCACAGTTATCTGTCTGATTATTTGTTACTGTTATACTATTTGTTGTTGATGTCGCACTTGGTGCACTTGTGTTTGGTTTTTGTGTATCCATAGTTGTTATTGTATATGTTATTGTTGCACTCGAATTTATTCCATCATATAGTCTTGCATATACAACTGTATTATATGTAGCCGTTATAGTACTACCATTACTTATATTATTCCATGAACCATTTCCAAAGCGATATTGTAAATTTGCTCCCTCTGGCACAGTATTCACGCTAATTTTAACACTCTTTGTTTTCGAACATGCTGAAGGTGATACTACAATTGATGGATTATAATTAATACTTTTCGTCTGAATATTCTTAACAACAGATTCTGTAAGACCATTACCTGCGATATCATTTACCCTCGTTTTTACATAATATGTTGTATTAGCTTTTAGTCCAGTAAATTTATTGCCTGTCTGCCACCTATATGTTCCACTTGTACTTTCACTTATTCCATATTGTAGCGTTCCTGTATTTAGTCCACAGTTATCTGTCTGATTATTTGTTACTGTTATACTATTTGTCGTTGATGTTGCACTTGGCATATTTGTACTTGGTTTTTCTAGATCAATCTTAGTTATTGTATATGTTTTTGGTGCGCTTGCATTTAATCCATCATATAACCTCGCATATATTGTTGTATTACTTGTTATATCTATACTTATACCACTTTTTATACTTGTCCATGAACCACTATTTCCTATACGGTATTGTAAACTAGCTCCTGATGGAATATTTGCTCTAATAAGAACCGGAATCGTTTTAGCACATACACTAGGAGATGTTATATCAATAGGTTGATCAATTGGTTCACTAGCAGTGTTACCAGTTATTTCTTTTACAAGTCCTGCATTATTTGTAGCAGTTAATTTATAATAATAAATTACACCTGATTTTAAGTTGTTAAGTTCACATGTACTACTTTTTATAGTACCATTAGATCCATATTTTTTATCAATACCATAAACACAAGTAACATTTTTTATTCCTGATTCATCATCCTTTACAGAATAAGGTAATTTTATACTTCTTGTTGTTTTATCTACTTTAATTACTGATAATTCTGGAATCGTCGGATCTATTTTTACCTCATTATAAGATACATTTTTTGTATTTACGCCATCATTAAATCGTGCATATATTGTCGTTGGATACAAAGGTGTTGCAATTGTACTTAAAGTGAAACCACTATCATACTTTGTCCAATCAATCACATCATATGTTTTTGTAACATAATTAT
>ERZ1034882.643-NODE-643-length-15823-cov-19.694064_pt1 | contig 15823 bp, 10 predicted proteins | sample MGYA00520606_ERZ1034882 | MGnify/ENA primary metagenome ERZ1034882 (study PRJEB33766, sample SAMN09781726) | gut metagenome | biome: gut microbiome | host: Homo sapiens | place: Madagascar | study: EMG produced TPA metagenomics assembly of the PRJNA485056 data...
ACATAATATTATGACAAATACGAAACACTTAGAGAAAAAAATAAATAAAGTTTATAAAAAAGGTAATGTTAAAAGCGCAATTGAGCTTTGCCAAATCGGTTTGCAAGACGATCCTACCAATGCAGATTTGCATGTGAGGTTAGGGGATTTGTATTTGGCATGGCATTTAGATATTTATAATTCATGTCAGTATATTGATGAGGCGATTACAGAATACCAGAGAGCATTGGAAACTTACATTGATTCTGCTGAAATATATTTTAAAATAGGTCAAGCACACTTTTTTAAAGGAGATTTAGATAAAGCTATAAATTATTTGGATACCGCTATTTCAAAAGATAATAAATTGGGGAAAGCGTATTACCTTTTGGCTGAAACTTATACCAAAAAAGCAAGATTTTCTGATGCAATCATGAATGCTAAAAAAGCAATTAAGGCTATGCCTTTGGCTAATTCTTGTGCGCATTTTTTGCTTTCAAGTTTGTATAATGTTTCATCTGCAAGAAGTTTCAAAAATTATTGTTTATCAAAATTTGAATTTGCTCTATCTGTTTTGACACTTCCATTCGATAAAATTGCTTTAGGAAATGTTGCAAGAATGATGACGTATGGAAAATTCTTGCCAACTCTTGTTAAAGGCGCATATTTAGTACAAACGAACAGACTGAGTGAGGCTCTTGAATTGTATCGTGATGCGGTTGACAAAGCTCCAGGATTTATTCCTTTGTATTGTTTGTTGGGAGATATTTATCGCTCTTTAGGACAATTTGATGATGCAGTAACAGAATATAAAATGGCTATTTGGCTTGACGGTTTGAACATTCCTGCATATAGACATCTTTGTCAGGCTTATGAAGAACAAGGTGATTATGACAGTGCAGTTGAAATTTATGAAAAATTAATACAAATCATGCCGAACATGCCTGATGTTCATTCAAATCTTGCAAACATCTTGTATGTAAAAGGTGATATTGATGGCGCAATTTCACATTTTCAAACTGCGGTTACCTTAAATCCTAAAAAGCAATGGACAAGTGTTATTAACCAAACATTAGGTTTTGTATATCAAGAATCAAAGCAGGATTTGGATGCAGCTATCAGCTCTTATCAGAGTGCTTATCTTTTAACGCCTAAAGACATTGATATTTATGTAAATTTAGGTAGTGCTTTTTATGACAAAGAAGATATTGAAAACGCTTTACAAGTTTACAGAAACGCTTTGGATTTAGATCCGGAAAATGCAAAAATTCACTGTAATTTAGGTTTTTTATACTGGGGCAAAGGTGATATTGATGAAGCCTTGAAAGAATATGGATTGGCTATTAAGTTTGACCCAAGTTATGATATTGCTTACAATAATATGGGTGTAATTTATCTTGATGATTTAGGTAGGGTGAAACAGGCGGCTGATTTGTTCAAAAAATCAATTGAATGTAATCCTAATTATGCTTTGGCTCATTTTAATTTAGCACGTGCAATTGCAATTACAGGTGATAAAATTGAAGCTGCAAAACTTTATCAAGTAGCACAAGATATAAACAAGATTACGAATGAAATTGATCCGCAAGATATTTTAGATAAAATTAATGCGTTGTTTGAGTAGGTTTATATAAAAAGTAGAAAATTCGCACAACTAGTGTGTAAAGAGATGGAAAACTATTTATAAATCTTATTCCCTATTTGCACTTGTTTTGCATACATTTCTTCACAAGCTCCGTATCCTCTGCTTGTTGCATCAGTGTCAGTTCTTGATAAACTAGATTTTCCTAAAGTTTTACCTTTCCCATTGTAAATATCAACCAAATACCCGTCAATTTTTACTATCTCATTCTTTTTGACTTTTAACAAAGCCCCCATAACGTTTGCATTTGCCGGAATAATGTGTGTATGAGAAACGTGTGATGATACATAATTTAGATCCCAATAAGTGTTGTTATAAGGCGGTTTTGCTCTCCATTGCAATTGTCTGGCTTGTCCTAAAGTTTTTGTTGATTTGAATTTCCAATGTTTATGTAATTCTTTGGGCTTAGAGGCTAATTCACCCCACACAATCCCTAAATCTATTAAAAATACGTCATCAAATTCGCTTCGCATTACATCCCTGAACCAAAAGTTGTTGTTTTTAGCTACAACTAGTCCTGATAATGAATATTCAGCTTGAGGCTGAATTGCATATTTGTATTTTTCTCCATTAACCTTCATGTATTTAGCATTATCTAGCATATTTTGTATAGGGTCATTGTATGTGTTTATTGGTACTTGTGTAGTTGAAGATACATGCGGGAAACTGAATTTGATACGGAATAAAATATCGCCAAGAATTGAATTTATTACAATAATAATAAAGATAATCAAACTTAATCTGCAAAACCATTTCCAAATATCTTCAAAATCCATAACACCTCTTAAATATTCGCAGTTTCAATCGTTTTTATCGGTAAAATAATTCCAAATGTTGAACCCTGACCTACTGCTGAATTTACAAATACTTTACCGTTGTGGTATTTTTCAATTGTTTGTTTAACAAGATGTAATCCCAATCCTGTCCCTTTTACTGTATGTATATTGTTTTCAACCCTATAAAATCTATCAAATATTTTCTTTTGAAATTCTGGCGCAATACCGCAACCTTGATCTGTAACTGTAATTTCTGCATTGTTGTCTGTTTTAGTAAGATTAACCTTAATTTCTCCATTATCAGGAGAATATTTAATAGCATTTGACAAAAGGTTTGTTAATGCTCGTTCAATACCATCATAGTTAAATAAAAATTCAGGAATTCCATCATCTTTTGTTACAGTTATTTTTAAATTTCGTTCTTTTGTTAAGGCTTGAACCTGTGATACACATGTATCGACAACTTCATACACACTATTCAAAGATTTTTCCATTTGAGCATTTGCTTCCATTCGAGAAAAATCTAATATATCGTTAACCATACCTTGAAGTCTTATAATTTCTTGGTTTATAGTCCCAATAAATTCTTTTTGAGTGTCATAATCAAATTCATTTCCGTAATTATAAAGTGTGTCGATATAGCTTCTTAAAACAGTAACAGGGGTTCTGAGTTCATGTGAAACATTTGAAATAAATGTTGATCTCATCGCATCCATTTCAGCTTCTTTTGTCATATCAATAAGAACGATTATGTAGCCAACGTAATCTTTGTTTCTTGTAAACATTGGTGAAATAATAGACTTGATAACTCTTTTGTCGACTTGAATATTAAATTCAAGCGGTTTGTTTTCCATAACTTCAAGTGGTGTATCTTTAAATTCTTCAATTTTGTCTTTGAAACAGAAATTTCCTTCAGTGTCGACGTAATCTTGAATTTTAATATTCAAAATTTGTTCATCATCAAGTTCAAGCAGTTTGTGTGCATGATTATTTATTAAAACGACATTATCATTATTATCACAAACAACAACACCATTCGCAATACTCATCAAGACTGCTTCTAACTTGTTCCTTTCAAGAGTTAATTGTTCAATATTTTGTTCTTCATATATGTGGAGCCTGTTAGACATTTGGTTGAAAGCGTTAAATAATTCTTTAACTTCTGCGCTAACATCTTTGTCTTTGATAGTATAACCAAATTCTCCGGTAGAAATTTTTTGAACACCATTATGAAGTATCCTTAATTCCCTTGTAATAAGGTATGTATTTATAAGGATTACAAACGCAAACACAATCCAAGCAACAGAAAATACAAATAATAGTGATGCTCGTGTAGTTGATGATATTTGTGAAATTATATTTCCAGATAATCCTACTGTTACAGAACCAATATTTATTCCGCTAGAATTAATCATCGGGGAGCTGACAATTATATTTGATGTTTTTAGACTTGAATTTCGTTCTGCGCCTGTTCTATAGAGAAGTTTTCCATCTGAATTTCTAAATTCAATAAAAATAATGTCGCTATGAGATGCTACAATTGTGTCAGCATGAGTTTTTAGGGTTTCCTTATTACGGCTATTGGATGAATGTTCTACAAGTTCAGTACATTCAATAGCCAAAGCTTTGGAAACAATTTGTCCAAAGTTTTGATATCCTTCATTTAAATTTTTTTGTATGTTAAAAATCGCAAACACCGCAATAGCAACAATTAAAATAGTGCTGAGTAGCAATCCAGATATGATAAGGCGGTTTTGCGTTGTTAAGCTCACCTGTTTTGTCATAATAAAATTATATCACTCTTAATCCTTGTGGGCAAGTAGTTATTCTATAATATCTGCAAGATTAAATTTTATTATTTTTGCCAATTCATCAATGCTCATTTCTACTTGATAACCAATTTTACCACCACTAAACATAATTGTTTCAAAATCTTTTGCTGAACTGTGAATTGTAGTTGTGAAGAATTTTTTCATTCCGACAGGAGAACAACCGCCATGAATATACCCTGTTAGTGGTAACAAATCTTTTGATTTAATCATTTCAACAGATTTTTCTCCAACGCTTTTAGCAGCTTTTTTAAGATTTAATTCTTGTGCTACCGGTAACATAAAAACGTAATGTTTTCCTGATTTTCCGACGGTTACTAATGTTTTGAAAACTCTATCAGGATTTTGTTTTAAGACGGATGCTACTTCAACTCCACTTACGGCATCCGTTCCGACGTAGCTGTAAAAATTGTATTTGATTTTTAATTTATCAAGTTCACGCATTGCATTAGTTTTGTGTTCCATAAAATTTCTCCTAAAAAAATTACCCCCAACAAGTGGTTGAGGGTAATTTTTAAAATATATTGTTTAACCTCTTTCGCAAATAGTTCTTGCAGCGTGTACACCTGAAGCAGAAGCTTGAATTAAACCTCTTGTAACGCCAGCACCGTCACCAATTGCAAACAAGTTTTTAACTCCTTCTGTTTCTAAGTTATTAGTTAATTTTACTCTTGCAGAGTAGAATTTAACCTCGATACCATAAAGAAGGGTATATCTTGAAGCTGTTCCCGGACAAACTTTATCAAGAGCTTGCAACATCTCTATAATACTTGTCATTTGTCTGTAAGGAATTACCAAGCTTAAATCACCAGGAGTTGCACATGTAAGAGTTGGTTTAATTATGCTTGATTTAATTCTTTCCGGTGTAGAACGTCTGCCATCTAGCAAATCGCCAAATCTTTGAACCAAAATTCCGCCGGCTAACATGTTTGCAAGTCTTGCGATATGTTGACCATATTGGATTGGTTCTTTGAATGGTTCGGTGAATTTTTCACTAACTAATAACGCAAAGTTTGTGTTGTTAGTTGTTTTCTCTGCATAACTGTGACCGTTTACGGTTGAAATTCCGTTATAATTTTCTTGAACAACTTCTCCATTCGGATTCATACAGAATGTTCTAACTTCGTCGCCAAAGGTAGGTGAGTGGTAAATCAATTTAGATTCATACAATTTATCTGTTAATGGTTCAAATACAGGAGCCGGTAGCTCTACTCTAACACCAACATCAACGGCATTATTTACCATACCGATTTTGTGTTTGGCAAATTCTTGAGTTAACCAATCAGCCCCTTCTCTACCAGGAGCAACAATTGTGTATTCGGCTTTTATTGTTTCTCCGTTATCAAGAATGATTCCTTTAACCTGTTCGCATTCAACAATTAATGATTGAGCTGAAACATCATTTAAAATAGTAATTCTGTCATTTAAGTAATCTTGCATATTTTTAAGGACATTAAGACTTCTTTCTGTCCCTAAGTGTCTTACTGGAGAATGTACAAGTTTTAACTCCGCAAGAACGGCTTGTCTTTCAAGTTCTTGAAAAACTTTCATATCTGTTCCAAAAACTTCATCAGTTGCGCCGTAATCAAGGTATAATTGATCTGCGTAAGCAATCAAATCTTCAACTTGTTTTCTGTCCATATAGTCAACTAAGTGACCACCTACATCAGGAGTAAGAGTTAGTTTTCCGTCAGAAAAAGCTCCTGCACCACCCCATCCGCAAAGTAGTCCGCATTTTTTACAAGTAGGACACTTTGCATAGCCTTCTCGAAGCAAGCATTTTCTTTTTTCAATACGTTGGCCTTTTTCAATTAAAACTACTTTCCAATCAGGTTTAAGTTTTGTGATTTCTAAAGCCGCAAAAATTCCGGCAGGACCCGCTCCAATAATAGCTACATTATACATTTCATATCTCCAATATTCTACTTAGTCAACCAATTAAATTTAACCCAAACAAGTTGTTTTTTAAAGTGTTTGTGAAGAATTTGTTAAGTATTAACTTTGCTGAAAGAAATATCATTTAGCGTAATTTTAAAATTTTTTTGACCATATTTTTGGTTGCTAGAAAGATGCAAGTTCAAAGAAACCTGCTCCCCGATTTTTTGTTTTGTTTCTTTGTCAAAACTTTCTGTGATTCTTAGTTTGGTCGAACGCAAAAAATTCATGATATTGAAACCATAACTTCTTTTTGCATTATGTACATCGAAACTTGTAGAAATGTTTTTAGCCTTGCAAACCTGTTGTGCTTTACCCAAAAGTTCTCCTAATTCTTTTAATTTTTTCGCCTGAAGTCCAGTAAATAAATAATTTCCACTTTCATCAATTATACATCTGAAGTAATCAGATGGTTGTACATGTTTTTGGTTCCAAGCTTTTGGATAACCTTTAACACCTTGCAAAAAATCGTAATCAGGATCACGTTGTGCAAATTTTCTTATAATGTCATATTTTTTTGAATCGCCTTTTACAGGACCAGCAAGAGTTGTAGTTAACTGTCTTGTTGCAGCACGAGTTAGTTTCGGACTAAATGATTCCATATTGTCAATAAATACTCTTATTGGAATTACACTTGTAAAAGATGGATTATTATTGTTAATTGCAGAAAGCATAAAAAATTCCTTTTTTTGCATTAAAACATATAAAAAATTTTTTTGCTAGTTATTGCTTTCAAGAATTAACAAATTTGATTTAAAAGGTTTTCTTTTTGTTTGTTTGGCGTGTTCTATATTTGAAATAACTTCTTTTATGTCTTCGGAATTATTAATTTCTTGAGCTTCTTTGGCATAATTAAGAGCATCATCCAAATTATTTGCATTCATACAAATTACTGCCATATTGTAACAAACCATATATCTTTCTTCATCCGATTTGACAAGTTTATATGCTTTTTTTAGAGCTTTTATTGCTTCTGAATATTTATTTAATTCTGCATATGCAATCCCCAAATCAATATATCCACCAGCAATATCAGGTGCGTTTTTTATATAATTTTGAGCTTCTTTTAATTTTCTTAATGATATTTGGTTTGAAGTTCCCAAAACAACCGGAGCGTAGATTAATCCCTTCTTCTTCAAATCTTTTTGAGATGTGTTTGTAATTGTTGGAGCCAATTTATATAATAATCTGATAGTATTTATATCTTTTGAAGAAAGATATTGAAAAGAACTTCGATATGGAGCATAAAAACTTGTATTATCGGTAGACATATACATCAAGTCTTCTGTGCTGTAACTATGTCCCATTATTCCAAGAGCATGCCCAATTTCGTGCAAAATTGTGTTGTACATTTCTTTATCAGAAAAAAAGTTGCCATGTGGATCTTTTGTGTACAAAACAATTTTCATCTTGTGCAAAATTTCTCCCTTATAACTTGGAGTTGTAAAACCTACGACATATTTACACTCTTGTCCGTTACAAGTACCTGATGGGGTATTTGATATTTCAACAACGATATCTGCATTATTAGAATTTTCAATTGTAGCAAAAGTTATAAATCCGGTTGAATACTGCCATTGAGAAAAAGCCTTCAAAATTTCTGTTTTATAATATGGCGGAATATTTACGTTATTATTTTCTGTAATAGCAACTTTTAACGGAAATTTTTCTGTGTCCCAACGTAAAATTCCATTATCATGCGGAACTTGTTCAATATAGTTATCTCCTATAGTACTTAAAATTGTACGTTGCCACTCTGATATTCGGTTTTGAGCAGCTTGTTGTGCGCTATCCTTTTGGTTCCCAGAAGCAATTTCAAACATTTCTTTTTGAATAGTATAACTTGGAGCAAGATTTGTTAGCGCTTTTACGTAAAAATATCTGTAATCTTTGTTGTGCGGATTTAAAAAGACTGCATTTTTTAAATACTTTCTCGCAGCAACATAATTTTCTTTTTTTAATGAACTTTGACCTTGCCAATAGTAAAATGTTGGCATTAATTTAAAAACAACACCAAAAACAATTACAAATAAACATATTAATATTGTTGTTCTTCTGTCGTTATTGTTTGTTTGTATCATCCTTTATGCCTTTGTCTATTTCAAGAATTTTAGCAAGTGAACGAGTATCACCTTTAAGTTTAAAATATTCTGCAAATTTTGGAGTAGTTTTTAAATTAAAACTTCTTCCGTTTTTATCTCTAGTTTTTGCTACAAGCCCTTTTTCAACCAGCTCTTGAACATGTTCATACGCTGTAGAGCCTCTTAACTCTTTCAAATCAGTTTGTCTTATTGGTTCTTTTAGTGCAATTACCGATAGGGTTCTCAATACTGCCGGTTTTAAGTCGACAGGACAAAGAAGTTCTACAAGATCCATGTAATCTTCTTTTACTTGCAAAATATATCCATTTTCATCATCAATCTCTAAAGCTCCATCTCTTGTGGAATAATCCATAATTAGTTCCAATATAGCTTCTTCAATTTGTTCTTTTTCTTCTCCAAGAATTACTGCAATTTCTTCTAATGAAACGGCTCTGGCTGTTATAAATAAAACAGCCTCAATTCTGGATTTCAACTGTTCCATTTTCATCTTTTTCTCCACCTTTTACTACATACAAATCAGAATAAAATTCATCTTGTTGTAGCTCATAATCTGTTTCTGCGGTTAAAAACAATAGCGCAATATATGCACTAATTCTATCCATCCCCAATAATGTAAGCTCGTTCAATTCAATTTTATCATTTTTTTCAAAAATTTGTGATAAATTTTCTTTTAATGATTGAACGCAACTTTCAATATATTCTTCATGTGCAAGATTAACAATGTCATTTGGAGTTAATCTTGAATAAGACTGCACCCTTCTTTTAGCACGTTCATGCGCACTTTTCAAAGATTGTTTGTGTTCTAATTTTTCATAGAATTGTAATTGTCTAATCAAATCTTTCAAAGTTACAACTCTGTTATGATTTAAACGAACACTTGTTCTACGTTGCAAAACCTCATCAATAGAGATTACGTTATTAGTTGGTACGTAATCATCTTCACCATAATCAACAATAAAACCGTCATCATCATATTCCAAATTGTCTTCCGGCTCAGAATCAAATTGGTTAATATCAATCCCTTCAAGAACATTTGATTTAAGCTTTAAAAGTACGGCTGCAAAAAGAAAAGTTCGTCCTGTAACTCTGAGGTTTTGAGATTTCATATCAATCATGTGAGCAAGATATTTGTCTGTAACATCAACAATATCAATGTTCCAAGGATCAATTTTGCCGGCTTTTGCCATATCAACTAAAATTCCAATCCCTTCGCTCTTTGTTTTACCGTCTTTGGTTAATCCCAAATCAGGTAAATCCATATTATAATTTAGTGCTACTTCTGTACTCATACCCTTATTCTTCGTCTCTTAGTTTTATTCCTGTAACTTTAGTGATCCCCTTTTCTTTTTGGGTTACACCTAAAGTTCTGTTAGCTGATTCTATCATAGGTCTTCTGTGACTAACTACTATAAATTGCGTATCTTTTGATTGGTTCTGCACCATTTGTGCGATACGCTCAACGTTCATTGTGTCCAAACTTGCATCAACTTCATCAAATGCGTAGAATGGTGATGGCATATACCGTTGAATGGCAAACACGAATGCCAAAGCAGTTAATGATTTTTCACCTCCGGACATACTTTCCAGTCTTTGTAATTTTTTGTCACGAGGTTGTGCTTCAATTGTCATACCGCCTGATAACGGGTCATCAGGACATTCAAGTTTAAGTTCGCCTTCTCCTTCAGACAATTGGTGGAATACTTCTTTAAAGTTTTCGTTTATGTGGTTGTATGTTTTCATAAACGTTTCTTTTTTTAACTGTTCATACCCCTGCATTCTTTCAAGAATTTCTTTTCTTTCTTTGGAAAGAGTTTCAATTTGTTCTTTTAATTCGCTTTGGCGAGCAAGAACTTCATCATAAGCAGCAAGCGCACGCATATTAACATCACCTAATTCTGCCATTTTCTTTTCTAAACGCTGGATTTTTGATGTAATTTCTTCAATAGAAATTTCAATCGGTTCAAGTTTAGCAACATCTTCTCCAGAATCTTCAAGTTCTTTTCTTGCATTTTCTAATTGTGGTTCAAGTTCACGTCTGCGGGCTTTGAAAGACTCAATTTGTTCTGCAATTCTATCAATATCAGCTGCTTTAATATGTTTCTGCTTTTCAAGCTCAATCAAATCTGCATTGATTTCGTCACGCTCTTTTAACAATTTACCTAATTTTTCTTCAATTTGAATAATTTGTTCGTGAAGTGTTTCCATTTTTTTATTAAGCTCTACAATATCGTTTTTATAACGTTTTTTGTCTTCTTCAAGCTTAGTGTTGTTGTGTTCAATATTTGTAATTTCTTCGTTTTTAGTTTCAATTAAATTGTCATGGAAAGATATTTGACGGTTTAATTCGTTTTTATCATTTTCAGCTGTCATTAATTTGGTTTGCAAACGTTTAATTTCGTTTTCAACCCCTTCTGTTTTCTCTTTTAAATCCTTCAAATCTTTATCATTGATAAGTTTTTCAACTTCTTCAATTTGTTCCTGACAAATTGTCATATCATCGTAAATTTTGACATTTTTTTCTTCCAATTTGTCTAATTTATTATTTAATTCGACAATTTTCGGTTCTGCAGAAGCAATGAAATCAGCTTTTTCTTTCAAAATGTTTTCACTGTTTGCATAATTTTGGTTCATATTGTCAAGCTCAACTTTTGATTTTGAAAATTCGCTTAAAGAATCTGAATATTTACCACGAACATCTTCTAACTTCGTTTCTAATGATGTTTTTTTATTTTCAAGAGTGGCTAATTTTTGTTCCATCTCTTTTAATCTGTCTTTAAATTTGTTTAACTCATCATCATCATTTTGGCTAAAACTTAAACCGGTTCTTAATCTTGTACCACCAGTCATAGAACCTGATTTTTCAAGCAACTCACCTTGCAAAGTTACCATTCTGTATTTACCGATAAGTTTTTTGGCAGATTCTAAATCTTCTACAACAATAGTATCGCCAACCGCATAATAAAATGCGTCTATATATTCATCATCAAAATCTACAAGATTAATTGCAAAATCAATAACCCCTTTATCTCTAGGTAACTGTAATCTTGAAGGAGCTTTTTTAATTTTGTTAAGCGGAATAAAAGTTGCACGCCCTGCGTTAGAGGATTTCAAAAGTTCAATTGCAACACCTGCAACATGTTCATCGTCAACGACGATATGAGCCATTCTACCACCAAATGCAACTTCCATTGCAACTGAATATTCTTTATCAACAGTTCCTAATTTAACCAATGGAGCATGAACACCTCTTAGTTTGGCGTTCATAATTGTATCAACTGCACGACCGAAATTTGAATCCTCTGCCATTTGTTTTTTTGTTTCCATAACGGCAATTTTTCTTGATGCCATTTGGATATTGTAGTTCAAATCATTGATTTCATTTTTTGTTGTATCAAGGTCATGCATTGCGTTTTGCTGGATAATCTTGAAATCAGCCATTTCCTTTTGCAATTGTTCTACAAGAGTTTTTTTCAAATCTTGATTTGCTGCAAAATTTGTTTTCATTTCTGTTAATTCAGCAAGTTTTTCTTTCGCATCTTCCAAATCTCTTTGAAGTGTTTTTAGTTCACTTTCAAGTGGAAGTTTTGCTTGAATTAATTTCGTTTCTTCATCTTTTAAATCTTCAAGTTGTTTTCTTAAATTGTTGCGTTTTTCGATATGCTGATCAGCAGTAGCATTTAAGCCGGTCATATCTTCCAAAATCTTTTTAAGCTCAGCTTCACGAGTTTTTGTATTTTCTTTTATGACTGCAATTTCATCATCTTTTAGTTTAATTTTTAGTTTGAAATCTTCAATTTTCTTTTTGAAATTTTCTATACCATTTTTCGCATTTTCAATAGAACGCAAACCATCATGAATTTGTTTATCAGCGTAATTTGTCGCATTTTCTTTGCGGTCAATTTCACCTTTAAGTGCTTCTTCTTGTTTTTTTAGCTCAATTTGTTGAGCTTCACCTTTTTCTTTAACAAGTTCTGAAATCTCTTGATATTTTTGTTTTATAAGATTTAATCTTTCATCTTCTTTTTTCTTTTTAGTAAACTCAAGGATATTTTCATGTGCTTTTTCAAGGCTTCTTTTTATATCAAAAAAGCGAACTTTGTTTATTTGACCTTCTAATCCTTGTTTTTCATCTCTTAATTTTTGGTATTTTAAAGCGACTTCTCGTTCTTCTTTTAGTTGTTCTAATCTGTTGTCAACTTCATTTAGAATAACCGTTGAGCGTTCAACTCTTTGTTCAACCGTTTCAAGCTCATTTGTTGCCTGATCTATCCTTCTGTCAAAATCTGCAATACCTGCGATTTCATCAATGATTTTACGACGATTTTTAGGGGTGCAGTTTGTAATCCCCATTACATCGCCCTGCATCATTACGTTGTAACTGTTTGGAGTTACATTATATTTTTCTAAAATCGCATGAACATTGGTTAAAGTCGTAACACTATCATTGATATAATAAGTACTTGCATAACCTTGAGAAGTCTTTCTGATTTTTCTCCCGATACTTAAATCTTCGCCATTTTCGGTATCTCCGAACGTTACTTTTACAAAAGCATCATTCCTTTTGGTATAGGTAGAAATAAAATGAGATAAGTTTTCAGCACGCAGTTCACTTGCGTTTGCAAGTCCAAGTGCAAACAAAACACTGTCAATAATATTACTTTTGCCCGATCCGTTTGGACCTGAAACTGTCGTAAATCCTTTTAATAACGGTATTTCCGATTTATTGGCAAATGATTTAAAATTGTCTATCTCTAACTGTTTTATGTACATAATTTCCTACCAAGTCTTATTATCTATTGAACAACAACTTTTTGTACATGTCAAAAGGTTAAAGAAATTGTTACGTTTTGAATTTTTTATAAATAATTTGCCAAGTTTTAAAATTAATGATAAAATTCGTTTATGCTAGATTTTAAGGAACAGAACGATAAAGAAAGAGCTTTTTTTAATCAGGATTTTTTTGCGATTAACGAGGTTTTACAAAGGGTTAGAAAATCTCTAATAACAGGTGAAAATTTAAGTATAACTGATTTGGATTTGTCTGATATTATAAATTTTGACAGAGCTGAGACGCTTGTTTATATTACCCTTTTTCAATCAGGTCAAAAATTTATTCGATATGGAAGCAAAAGGCAGGATTTTCAATCAACTTTAAATCGTGATGTTGAAATGTTACGAAAAAATAAAAAGTTTTCAGATTTTGATGTTTCAGATGAAGTTAGATGCCGTATTATGTTAGAATATGTTATTGATAGACATCCTGTTTCTCCGGCAAAATTAAACTCTGTTCATTTTGATAATTCTCGTTTTGAAATTGGAATAAATGGTTTAGAACTTAGAAAAGACGGTATTTCATATTATTACATGCCAACAGATGCTATTACTTTAAGTCATATGGGATTGCGTTCTGTTTTAGAAACTTTAGTTCGAAAAACTCCAATTGCCAAACTTTCAAATAGTCGTTCAAAGAGGTTGGAGATACTTTCGCAATCAAAAGATTATGAGTATTATTTATTCAGAAGTAGGGCATTTATTACATACAAAAATGACTGTATTCCATTGTATAGAGGGAATGTCAGATATACCGAATTTAGTTATGATGTTTTGTACAATCAGGTGATTAAATCTGCAGATTGGCTTTTAGCAAACATGTATGATGATGGTAGATTTTTATACTATTATGATTGCTGTGATGATACTTACAAAGACCATGAACATCCAACAAGGCCCGAAAATAATTTATACTACAACGATTTAAGGCATTGTGGCGGTATTATAGCTTTAATCAGAGCTTACGAATTAACATCTGATGAAAAGTATATAAAAGCCGCAAAAAAGGCCGTTGATTGGAGTATTTCAATCTCGAAATCTCATGATACTCAGTGGGGAAAAGGTTATTATGCTTTTTATAATAGAAAAGCAAAACTTGGAGGAACGGGAGTTTTATTAGTTGCGATGATGCAATACCGCTCATTTACAGGTGATAAATCCTATGATGAATACATAAAAGGTTATACACGTCACGTGATGAGCAGGGTTTATAAAAATGGTGAAATTTTAGGATACTATATTCATCCGCAATTCCAAAACGGTCAGCCACTCATCAATATGACTGATGAAGAACGAAAAGAAACTTTTTCATTCTATTATCCCGGTGAAGCTTTATTAGGCTTGGCACTTTTTGCAAATAATTTCTTAGATGATGAAGATTTAGCTAAGGAAGTTAGAAAAATTGGTAAAAAAGCGTTAGATTGGATTGTTGATGAAAGACCTCATATTTATGCAGACTTATTTACGGCACTTCCATCGGATGCTTGGTTGATGCAAGCAATTGAAGAATGGTGTAAAGATAAAGATTTTCAAAAACAAAATTATATAAACTTTGTATTCACGGATGCCGCAACAATGGTTGAAAAGACATATAGGCATGATGATTCGCCTTATATTGATTATGAAGGTGGATATTACTATGAGTATGGAGATCATTATTTCCCAGATGGCGCACGTTCAGAAGGGTTGATTGCTGCGTATTATCTCGCAAAATATTTGAATATGAACAATTTGGCAGAAAAATTGTTGAATGCTTGTAAAAGAGTGGCAATGTGTCAATTCCATTTGTTTAACGATGAAATAAATAATTACTCTCATAAAAATCCTGAACGTTCTTTAAATTCAATCAGATTTAAAGCGACAAGACAATGGGTAAGAGTGGATTCAATCCAACACGTGTCTTGTTTCTTTGCTAGGTTGTATAAGACTGAAAATTAAAACAATATTTTCTCCATAATAAAAAAGACCAACAAGTCTGTTAGTCTAGGGAAAAAGGGAAAGGAAACAAAATATAAAATTTTTATTATATTCTCGCAAACATTTAAAGCAAAACAGATGCGAGGGTTAAGTTTTTTGGTTTATTCAGTTTATTACGGGTAATACCCGAGTGCGTTCAACTGTATAAAGCGCCATTTCAATAATATTTGTAATATTAAATTTTTTGTAAAAGCGCCTCTTAAGCAGTTGTAAGCTATGTGGTAGTAAGCTTCGCTTACCCGAATGTTTTGAATGTAGATTCAGTGTTCTTTTCAATAACTTTTTGAACCGCATCCATTTCAGTTGAAATTGCGTCTTGTTCAGTATCTAATTGCTTCAATCTTAATTCTAAGTTTTTATCTTCTGCTTGGATAATTTCAATCTTCGAGTTAATTTCTTGAATAGATTGATCATATTGATACTTGTCATATTCGTATTGGTTCATAGCATCGTCATATTTCGCTTGATCCGTTGCAGTGTTAGTAGTAACTGCATAAGTAACTTCATCCGGTTTTCCCGGTTTAAGAGTTACGTTAATAATACGACCTGTTGCATCTTGTTCCATTCTTGCTTCAACACTCTTAACTTCTTCAGTTTTTTGAGCAGAGCCTATTGTGTAAGCCGGAATGTTACTTTGAGAAGAACCATTGTCAGAATAAATCGCATTATCTAATACATTTTTCTTGTTGAATATAGGTGACCAAGTTCCTGTAGATGTGTTTTGAACATATCTAACCATCCATTTACTGTCAT
>ERZ1034882.646-NODE-646-length-15769-cov-5.846634_pt1 | contig 15769 bp, 12 predicted proteins | sample MGYA00520606_ERZ1034882 | MGnify/ENA primary metagenome ERZ1034882 (study PRJEB33766, sample SAMN09781726) | gut metagenome | biome: gut microbiome | host: Homo sapiens | place: Madagascar | study: EMG produced TPA metagenomics assembly of the PRJNA485056 data set...
CCGCGTCAGCGCGTCGCTGTCCCGCATGATCTGCGTCCGCTGCATGATGCCGTCTACCACCTGCGTTTGGTCGATGACGTCCGTAAACAGCTCCGCCACCTGCCGGTAATACGCATCGCTGCCTACTTCCGTTTTTGTGTCTGCCGCTACCTGCCACTCGCAGGCGTTCCAGATCTTGCCCCATGTAATGGCGTCCGCATTGGCAGCGGCCCGGCTGCTCCAGTCGCTCAGCTTGTCCATAACGCTGTCGCTGGATCCGTACACCTCTCGCGCAATGGTGTACCGGCTTCCCTGGTCAAAGCCGGACGAATCCTTGATGCCTGCAATCGCCGCCCAGTTTCTGGCCTTGTCCCAGCCGTTGCCGTCCGTCACGCCTTTTGCGATGCCTTTCGCCATGTTCTCCGGATCAAGGATCACCGCCGCCCGGAAAAATGCCGTGGGCTGCTGGATGACCACGCGCCAGTTGGAGCCGACAGCCGCGCCCTTGGTATTGCCCACGATCCGCTCAATGCTTCTGGTGGTGTCGCTGGAATTTTTCACCATGCCGTTCTGCATATCCCGCATCAGATTCCGCCAATACTTCTGCGCCGCATCTCCGTATACGCCGGACAGCACCTGCTGCATATTCCGCCCCGTCAGATTCCCGCTGCTGTCGCGGTACCGATAGTTGTACAGCCGGTTGATATCCTCCATCGGTGCCAGAAGTGTGGCGTATTTGATCATGTCGCTGGCGTTCTGCGCAAACACGTCATACGCGCCGCCGATGTCCAGCGCATTGCTGGCGTTGGGAGTCAGCGCCTTTGCGCTGCCCATGTTCTTGATCGACCGTGCGTTGTCCGCGTCCTTCTCCACGCTGGAGGCCACCGCATCCTTTGCGGCTTTGATTGGCCAGTAATGCTCCTCCTTGAACTTCCGATAGCCGTACACCTGCATACTGGCGTTGTTGCCCCACTCCGCCAGTTTGGTGCTTGCCAGCTTTTGCAGCCCGTTTGCCACCTTGACCTGCTCCGGCGTCAACACAGAGGTGATGGCCTTGACGTCCTCCTCCGTCAGCAGAATGTTGTCATTCCCGCGCTGGATCTCTTTCAGCTTGCCGTTCCGCTTGATTTCCGGCTGCACAATGCCGCCCACCGTCAGATGGTGCATGGCCTGTTCGCCGCGCCGCGCCAGATTGTACAGGTTCATGATCTGGTCGGTGGTCAGCGTCAGTTCCACGCCCCGGCCGGTGGTGAAAGTGTGCCGGTCAAAGCGGTTTTTATACACGTTCTTGTCCAAGAACTTTTCCGCCTCGCGCTGCACATCCATCAGCATCCAATGCTGCTGATCCTGCGCGTTCCGCAGCGTTCTGTACAGCTGCTTACCCGCATCGCCGTAGGCAGAGAAGAACGTATACGGGTCTGCCATATCCAGCGAGATTTTGCGGTTTCGCCGCTGCCTGCCCATGCTGTCTGCCGCAAATCGCTCCGCCCACTCGCTGGTGCTCTTGTACTTTGCAGAGGAGAGCGTCTTGTCGTAGGTTGTCAGCGTTGTTTCAATGGCACGGATCGTGTTCCACACCGTTTCCAGCTCGGACACGCTCATATCCGCAATGCGCTTGCCGCCCAGCGCGGACAGAGAATCCAGCAGACCGCCGCTTTCCGTCAGCGCCGGGTCTACCACCATATTCCCCTCGTTGTCCAGAATATCATCATAGATCTGCTTGAGCCGGTCTGCCTCCAGCGTCCTTCTGGTGGGGTCGCCGTCCGCGTTCTTCCGCAGCCGCCCATTTTCGTCGTAGCTGTACGCGCTCTCCAGATTGATATTTTGCAGCAGGCTTGCCACCGTCACACGCAGCTTCTCCGGAATGTGCTGTTTGTCCGTGGGATTCACCAGCTTGCGGGAGATCGCGCCGGTGTGCCGTGCGATCCGCGCCCGCATCGCCGTTGCTTTCCGTTTTTCGCTGCCCTTCTTGGTCTTCTCGTTGTACTTCTTCCGCAGCGCGTTTACGTCGTCCCGGCGCTTCTGCCGCTCACGGGACAACATCTCCCGCACACGACCGACGGCCTCCTGCTTTTCCAGCGCACGCCTGTCTGCATACGTTTTCTTCTGCCGCACCTGATCGGAGATCATGCCGTCGATCAGCTGATTGGCGATCTCCTGCACCGCCGCGTCCCTGTATCCCTCAAAGGGATTTTGGTAAACGCTGTCGAGGCCATCCAGCACATCACCGATTTGCAGCAGTTTGTCCGCCTCCGTATGCACGTCGCTGGGGAAATAACCCTCGCCGAACATCTCCGTCAACTCGCCGTACACGGTATCCACAGACGTGCCGTTGTCCTTGTTCAGCTTCAGCGTTCCCATGTGGCTCTTTCGGAAATCGCCGTAGTTTGCCATGTCACCGCTGAACTGGATGGTCTGCCGCTTCAAGTGATCCCGAATTTCCAGCAGCTCCGCGCCGTACTCCGTCATCTCCGAAGTGTTGTCCACAATGGCCTCCGCCACGGCCTTGGCGTGAGGCATCAGATCCTCCATCGTCACGTCCCGCTTCATCACAGCCTTGGCAAGCGCGTCCATCTCGCTCTGCACGTCCGCGTATTTCACATCGCTGCCGTACTCGCGGATGAGATTCAGCCCCAGCTTCTTTACGTCCCGCGCCGCCACGGACGGCTCCTTGCTGATGCGCATTTCGCCTTTCAGCTCCTGTACCCGCTGTTTCAGCGCCTCGTTCTGCTTGGCCAGCGCGTTTCGCTCCTTTTTGAGTTCACGCGCCTCGCGCTCTACCTCCGCCGTATTCTTGAGCTGATACCGGAACTTGCCCAGCTCCGATACCTGCGGCGTCGTTCCATTCTCGAAGTACGCTTTTATGTCGTTGATGACCTTGCGGCTGTGCGTCCCCTTCGGGTATTCTGTGCTGGACACGGTGTCCCCGTTGGTGTCGTCCAGATCCAGTATCACTTCTCCGCGGTTTTTGCTGATGAAGTCAGCCAGCGTGTCCAGCTGCGCCTTTGTGGGCATGACCGACAGATTGATACCGCCGCTTTCCGGGCTTATACGGATATTCCCCTCGCCCATAAACTGCACCATCGCGCCGCTGTAATTGTCCCCACCGTAATCAAGCCCCAGCGCATCGCGGATGTCCCGGTGATCCACAGCGCGGTAGCCGCCGGGGCCACCATCATGCCGTCCAGAAAAATCCAACTTCGTGCCGTCCGTGGTAATGTATCCGGTTTCGTTCCAGCTGTACGTCTTGCCGAAAAATTCCTTTGCGGATTTTATATGATCTTTTTTCTCCGCCTCCGAGTAAGCTTTCAGCGAAAACTGCGGCTTGACATTCTCGCCATCGGTGAGTATACTGGTATCAGAAGGTTTTGGCGAGGTTACTTCCGAATGCGTTTCCGCAGAGAAGGAAGTTTTGCTGATTACCTTCTTTTTTTCTACATCAAGAAGGTCGTACAAATACGATTTCCCATCTGCATCATTGCGGATTAAGAGCGTCCCGCCGTAGACAGTATAGTGGTCTATGGCTTTTTTTGCGTTCAGAATAGGAACCGCAAACTGCGTATCATACCGATACCATCCATTTTGTGCGTCTTTACTGTGTTTCGGCTTTACATTTTCTCGCCACTCGCCATTTTCAGCCAGCAGAAGCATCTCATCCAAGTTGGTAGCCGCTTGCATTTTGATTTTCCGCAGCGCAGGCTTCATGGTTTTTGTGTACTCGGAAGATTTGTATTCTCCCGGCAAGTCTTTTCCCACATAAACAGGCTGTGCATCCGCTAAGATAGTGGAAAAGGGATGGTCTGCGTCCACCAGTGTTTTCAAATACGCTTCTGCCGCCTTAAAATCGCGCGTATCGTTCTCTGTGTCGATAACAGTCATGGTTTCTCCGCCGACGTTGCGGATCATATACCGCACGCCGTCGCCCTCACCGGCGGCGGTTTTTGTTTTCTCCGCCTGCCGCTTCGCCGCGTCAAAAGCCGCCTGCCACTTCTTTGCAATGTCCTCCAGCTCGGCAAAGTCCTTGCCGTATGCCTCCTGCGCCGCCATGTCGCGGTATTTGCCGGTGAACGCGGTTTTGACCTTGTTGAGAAACTCCTTCAGGCTGTCCAGCAGCTTCTGCGCCGCCGTCCGGTTTTCCTTGGAGAACTTGGCAAACAGGTCTGCGTCGTCCAGCATATCACCGGCGAAGTCCGCCGCAAGCTCATCCATTACCTCGTCCCGCGTCAGCGTCACGCCCTCCTGCTCCGCCGCCTCCATGTACCGCTCCACGATCTCCGCCTCTGTGTCCGCGCCGTTTTCCCGCACCTTGTACTCCACCGCCGCCTGCCGGAACTTCCGGTATTCAGCGGGGGACAAGTCCTGCATCCGGTGGGTGATCTCGTGGGCGGTCACGTTCAAAAGCGGCTTGTCGCTGTCGGCGGCGATCTGGATGAGATTCTGCTCCTTGAGGTACTGGCCGTTTGCTCTGCCGCCCAACACCTGATCCACGATCTCGATTCGGACGCCCAGCTTCTTGCCCCATGCGTTCAGCGTGGCGGCGGTGTCCTTCTTTGTTGCGATCAGACCCCGGCTGTACTCGTTGTCCGCCAGACCGGCGCCCGCCGTGGTGGTCACGGACGCCACTTCCGCGTTCTCCTGCGCCAACTGCGCCCGCGCGTCCTCCAGACCGGCGTTGTACGCCGCGTACCGCTGTTCCGGTGTCAGCATCGCCGCGTACTTGCCCTTGGCCTTGTCCGCCTCGATGCCGCTCAGTCCCGCGTTGTACACGCTGGAAAAACCGGCATACAGAGAGGGCGCATCCTCTGCCGTCCGGCTCATTTCCTGATACGCCTTTTGCCCGTTTTCCAAAAAGCCGCCCACGCGCTTCTCTGCGCGTTTCTGCGCAGCAGGGAATGGAGATGTAACCCTCTGCGTTTCCTGCGCCACATCGCGGCTTGCAAGCTCCGCAATGTCCCGTTTTACCTGACTGATCGGCTTATCCGTGTCCAGCTTCACGCCGGTGTTCTGCGCCAGCACCTCCACCGCCACCGGGTCGCGGGCGATAGCTGCCGCCTGATTGCCGCTGATCGTCTCGCCCCGTGTCACGGCTGCCACGGCTTGTGCCGTCTTGCTGTCCATCTGCGGTGCGGTGTTTTGCCGCACGTCGCGGTTGTACTGTGTTTTTGCCGCATTGTATGCCGCGCGGTTTGCAAGTGCATTTACGCCCGTCACGCCGCCGGACAAAAGGCCACCCACGATAGCGCCACCCGCAAATTCTTCTATGGCGGTGCCAGGATCAAAAATAGCATTCTCGTTTACACCGAAATACGGATTTTCTGCATTATACACGGCGTTTTGAAGGGTGCGGTCAATAATACCTTGTAACACCTCTTCCTTACCTTCGTCGACCATCGTATCGACCAGTGTACGCCATGCGGCCTGACTTGCCGCATTGTTGGGAAGTTTTTGAATACCGCCGCTGACTTCGATCTCAGAGCCGAGCAGAGCATTACCCAGGGCATACAACGTCGCTTTTTTTTCATCCACACCGCTGTCTTTTGCGTCGTTGTAGCTATGCGAATAAATTTGCGCCGCGCTTGTCAGATAGTTCGGGTCTTTTGCCCGAGACTTTACTATTTGTGACAGCGTCTGCACAATGGCAGGGGCAGATTTGCTGGCAGTTTGCGCCGCCAGTTTATCCGCTGTCATAACTGCGCTCGTACCGCCGGTGGCATAAGCAGCGGCCAACGATGTAAGTGCTTCTACGGCAGAGGCTCCGAGTTCTTCTGCTTTTGCCGCATACTTGCCGCCTTTTTCCGTATTTTCAGCATATTTTTCCTGCACATATTGCTGATCTCTGGCAATAGCTTCATCAGCCAAATTAAACAAGCCGCGCTCATTCATCGGAGCAATGTTGCCAAACAAAGCGTTCCATCCTTTTGCCGCCAGCCGTTCGCCCTGTGCAAGAATCGTGGTCGGCGTTTTCGCAATAGACGTAAGGCCCATCCCGCCTATTTTAAGAGCGCCTTTGCCGTAATTGTACCCACTATTGGGCCGCTTGTCGGCCCCGTAATTCCCAGCACCCAAAGCAGAAATGTTGTAATCTTTGCTTTCCTGCGGGTTAAAATATTCTTTATTGGCTTCGATAACGCTTTTGCTTGTATGCCACGGGGCTCTGCCTGCTGTAGAATTACTCGTATCAACCCCAACGTATGTTACCCTCGGTTTTTTTTGCGCCTGTGCGGACACAGGCTCCACGTCTCCGGTATATGTAACCTTTCGTTTTTCGCCATTCCTAACGGTATTCCCGACGTACGTTACCTTCATACGGCCTCCTAATCAGAAACGTTAAAGCCCATTTTCTTAATATCCTGTTTTTGTTTCGAGCTAAGATCATCCCACACAGATTCTACCAACTGCGCCGCACCCTCGACATCCCCGGTAAACAGCCTCCCACTTATTGTTCTCTGTATGTCGCTGAAAGAAGCAACGCCGCTGCCTGTCGCCTTTACCCTGTTGCCGGAATTTTCGATGCGAGGGCCGGTTTTAGCCTTAAATTGATATGCCGTAGTATCTTCATTTTCATATGCTTTTTTTGCCGCCGCCTGAACAGCTTTCAGCTGCGCGTTGTAGTCCGAAACGCTGTCCCGATACCGGTCGTACTCGTCGTTGGCAAGATTGCGGTACAGGTTGGCGTTGTCCATCAGCTCGCTGCGGTCCTGCGAGTACATCTGCCGCGCCACGTCCTCCAGCTGTGCCATGTACTGGTTGTACTGCTGCTGTGCCGCCGTGGTGGCGTAGGAAGAAGCCAGCCCGCCAGTCCGGCTGGCGATCTGCCCCAACACGTCCTGCATACTCATTTTCCCGTTGTTGCCGTAGCGCTCCGCCAGCGCCTGATACTGGCTGCCCTTGGTCCAGTCGTCATAGTTCATTTCCGTCAGCTGCCGCACCACCGCGTTCAGTTTGTCCATGTAATCGCTGTCGTAGGTAGGCAGCTCGCCGACGCTGGTTGGGATGGTTATCTGCTGATTCGAGCCGGACGTTCCACCGCCGCTGTATGTAGTTCCCTTGATGGTATCCGACGGCAAAGACGGGAGGTTTGCACTGCCCCGAATTGCACCGGCAAGAACAGCATCCGGAGAAAGGCCGCTCGGCGTTCTCGGAATAGCGCCAGAAATCGCGCCAATGACAGATGCGGTCGGGCCTGTCGGCGAATAATTTCGGGATGCCGCACCGGCAACGGCTCCCGAAATGCTGGGCGTGGTCTTGGGCGTGCTGCGGACGCCGTTGATATTGCCGATGTTGTAAGAGCCAGAACCCCAATCGCTTGCGATGTCCCTCGCCAAAGACGGCATGGTATTTTTTCTCTTTCCGATGTTGTCGTATTTCTTTCTGAGATCCATTATGTGCCCTCCGTGTTGTTGGTTTCCAATGCTGTCACGCGCTGCTCCAGCGCCGTGTAATTGGATGCCAGCGTGTTCACCTGCTGGGTCAGTGCGTTTACAGTGCTTTCAAGGGTCGTTACGCGCCCGGCCAAAGCGGAATAGTCGTTGCCCAGTGTCGCAACGCTTTGCAGCAAAGCGGATATGCTGGCCCCGTGGCTGTTCACCGTGCTCTGCAAGGCAGACACCGTGTTTTGCAGCGCCACCAGCGAAATATACATCTCCGCGCTGGACACACCCGCCTCGCTGACGGTTTTTGATACGTTGCCCATTGCCCATTCCACGCGCTGGCACATATACTTGATGTACGATTTGATCATGTACAGTGCTTGAATTGGGTTATTTTCCGGCACCTCATTGATGCCCTCCGGAAAGACGATCATTTCACATCACTCCCCACGATAAACTCTCTGGATATGCCCAGCACCGTGCAGGGCCCTTTGCCCTCCAGCCGCAGTTCAAACTTGTCGCAGCGGTTGGCCGCAAGACGCAGGCTCGTCACGTTGCACTCGCGCCCCACCACTCTGCCGCATTCCTTCCACGGCTTGCCGTCGCAGCGCATCTTGGCAATGACATAGCTTCCGGCAGGCAGTTCCAGCCGAAGCATCAGCTTTGAATACGCCTTTTTGCCGTTGATCGTCTCATACATGGGGGCAAACTGCGCCATCCATTCCTGCGTCTGCGGCGTGTCCTCGCCGTCCAGCAAAGCCACATTGCCGTCTCCGTCCAGCATATAGAGGCTTCGGCCCAGCCGTGCAAAATCGACCGCTTCCGTGCTGTCCTCCAGCACCCAGATACCGGTCTTCGTCTCGTACACCAGCAGATGCCGGAACTCGCCATCCTTGACGCTGAGATAGTAACTGTCGCCGTCATTTCCGCCCACCGCATCGGAGAAGTCTTTTTCTCCGAAATTGTCACTGATCAGCGTAGGTGTGCCGCCGGAATAGGCATATACCCCGTGCGGCCCCTTGTAAAACAACATATCGTTGATGACCTGCTGGCTCTTGTGACAGCCGGTCTGCAAGCCCTCCACCTCGTATGTGTACATGGCGTACTCGGCAGGATAGCTGCCCAGCATTTTGTGCAGCTTCGTTTCCTTCCAGAAAAGCACCGAGGATGACAGCTTGCAGCAGCCCGTGAACTTACCCTCCGTGCCGACGGTTAGCGTGTAAGCATCCGTTGAAAGGCCCTCATACACATAGAAGTTGGTGGGGTCGCCCAGTGCGCTGGCGTAGATGGTCTGCGTCTGGCTGTTGCAGCCCCAAAGCCGGTTTTCGCTCTCGCAGATAAAATCCAGATCCGGGATCTTCCGCTCCAGCTTGATTCCTGCGCTGTTTTCCGTTGCCTCTGTAAATGTGTTGTCGGCCACAGTGATTTCCGTGGCAGTGACGGCTTTGATCACAAAATCCTTGTTGTTCGCGCTCTGCGCCACACAGCCGGACAGCGTAACGCCGTCCCCCGCCTTGAAAAGCGTTGTCAGATCAGGCCACCCGCTTACCGTCATTTTGTTTTTGGTAAATGTGGCCGTGCTGCCGGTCACTGCTGCCGCCAGAGGCTTTAGCTTTTTGTCGTTGATGTCCAGATATACCTTGTCCGGCCATATCACCATCTTCGTGTTGATCACGGCGAACTGCTTTTGCCCTGCCGCCACCGTTCCGATCTTCTGCCCGTCATACAAAAGATCTGTACCCTGTACCACAACCAGCTTGTCCCACGCCGTCATTGCCGTGGCGTTCTTATAGGGGTCTTTTTTCACGCGGCCTTTTCGCGTGGTAATATAGGGCCACCGTCTGGCAGACACATTCAGGCTATCCCGCAAATCGCCGTCTTGCAGCGCATCTGACCAGTTGATGCCGCGCATCTGTACAATGTCCACTCTGTTTGGCCGCAGATCATACGGCAATTCCGGCATTCGCATCACATCACCTGCACATTTCCGCCATACGCAGGGCAGTTGTTCCGCCGCCACCACGCCATCGCCTCACCCAGTGCCTCGTCATACACGGCTTTGTCGTTGCCGTACAGCGCTGTTTCGTTGTTGTAGTAGTCAATTTGGCTGCACAGATACAGCACATACACCCGGTCATACGGGGAAGGGAGCAGAAGCTCCCCGTCCCCCGTAGGCCAGTCGTGTACGCGGGATTCTGTGCATAACCGTTCCCCGATCTCCTTATCCAGTCCCATCACCCACGCCGCCTTTTGCTCGTCGCTGCTGGTATTCATCCGCAGCTCATCAGCCTTGGAGATCGCTTCCGTCACCGTCATGCTTTCCCTCCTTACTCCCCCAGCAGCTTGCCCCAAGTCCTCTTCCCGGCGATACCGTCAGCGCCGAGGCCGTACTTGTTCTGGAACTTCTTCAGCCCCGCTTCCGTGCCGCTGCCGAAGTCGCCGTCCGCACCGGCCGCGCCGCAGGAGAATCCGTAGGCGACCAGCGCTGCTTGCAGGGTCTTCACGTCCGCACCCGCCATGCCGCGCTTGAGCATCCGTACCTGCATGGGCAGCGTCGTGTCCTTCTCCGCAGGCACCGGCTCAGGCGCGTCTGCGCTCTCCACAAAGGGCACGCCCAGCGCCGCGCACAGGCCCTTGGCGATGGTCTCGCCGATCAGGGTGGTATTGTTGATGATCCACTGGGCAACACTGGGAGCATCGTGGAAGTCCACCTCGATATACACCGTCGTGGCGGCAGGGTGCTTCACCTCGTACAATGCGGGATACGCCCGGATGACATCCGGCGCACCCGGCGTTACAGGCCCCAGCACATCCAGCACCGCCTGACACGCCTTGTACCCGGCGCTGTTCCGGTCGCCGCTGTAACAGAACAGGTGCGTACCGCTGGCCTTGCCGTTGCAGGCATTGGAATGGATGGGGACGTGCAGGTCAGCCTTGAAGCGGTTGGACGCCGCCACACGGTTCTGCATGGTGTCATACTGTCCCACCATCACCTCCACACCGGAGCGCTCCAGCGCCGCCTTGCAGGCCGCCGCGATGCGCCCGCACTGTACGTCCTCTGTGGTGCCCCCAACAGCGTATGTATTTCTACGCTGGTCGCTGGGGGACAGATATACCCGCTTAGCCATTGCCTTTCACGCCCTTGTTGTACTGGGCCGTGCTGATGCCCAGCAGCGCGCCAAGGAAGGTGGTGACCACCGCGATGGTGCCCACCACCTCCTCGGCGTAGGGCCAGCTCCAGATGCCGCTCAGGCCCCAATACAGGGCGCTGATGGCAGGCAGCGCGATCATCACGATCCACTTCATCACATCATAGACTTTGTTGTTCAGTTTCATGTTTTTGTCCTTTCCGGCCTGTCGGCCTGTCCGTTATTTCCGCATCGGCAGCTTCCGCACTTCCTCCATGACCCGCTTGGCGCTGCCGTTGCCGCCCATCTTCTCGTAAGGCGTGTACAGGTAGTCGTTGAGGTTCTCGTACTCATCCTGCGTGACGTAGCCCCTGTCCACATATACCATGCCCAGATGTACGATGCGATCGTGGGCGAGGCCCACCAGCATCTTTCGCTCGGCGTCGCCCTTGTCCACGCGCTTGCTCACCACGGCCCACAGGCCGCTGGAGGTGATCAGCGCCACGATGATCGGCACAATGATCGCTTCTGTCATGTCTTCCTCCTTACAGCTCCGCCGACAGGTCCAGCCAGCCGTCGGCGGTCAGGAACTCCAGCATACAGGGGGTCTGCGGCGTGAACGCCACGCTCTCGCAGGTCAGCTGCAAGGCCACGCAGTTCCCCGCCGCGCCCCACAGCACCGCAGCCTCCGTCACCGCCGTGTGCTGCCCGCCGCACCAGACGCCCAGCCCCGCCATGCGGACGGTGGGCTTCGCCCGCAGCGGCACAGGAGTGTGCAGCACCACGCGGGCCGTGGTGGCCGACACGGCCAGTCCCGCGCCCAGCAGCACGTTGTTGGTCACGCCGCTGCCGCCCTGCGCCCTGTACAGGCAGCAGAACCGCTGACACCGCGCCAGCTCCTGCCCGTAGTCGGGGATCTCGTTGAGCACCCACGCGCCGCTTGCGTCCTGATGGGCCAGCGTCTGCACGCTCCCCAGCTCCAGCTTCACCGCGCGGATGGTCTGCCCCGTGGCGGTGATGGTCAGCGTCCTCGTGCTGTCGTCGTATACCGGCACGAGCTCACCGATGCCGCTTTCCGTCAGCACCGTGGCCGTCACGGCCTGTCCCACCGCCTGCTCCAGCGTCTGGGTCAGCGTACCGTTCAGCGACACGCCGCCCTCCGTCACCGCCGCCGTACCCAGCAGCTTCCACCGGTCGATGAAAATCACCGGTGTGCCAGCCGGTCCCCCGGGGATGACGGTGCCCTGTACGCTGGGCTGGTTCACCGGATGCAGAAAATACCAGTTGTCCAGCAGGTTCCGGCGGCACGGCGGCACAGTCAGCGCCGCGCCGAACGCTGCCTCCGTCCCGCTGTACCCCGCCTTCACCGCCGTTTCGTAGGCGCTCTCGCCCACCACTCTGCCAAGATCTACGCTGCTCATAGGCGTTACACCGTGGCGTCCGCCGCCGTCAGGGCGGTGGTCAGCTTGTTCTTCTCCAGCACCAGCGTGGCCTTCAGGCCCAGCGTCACCTCGGCGGTCAGCGGAATGACCATGATAGGCAAGCCACCGGTCTTTGCTGCAAACAGGCCGATGTGAGTGGCCTTGCCGTAGCTCTGCCCGTCGTTTGGCGCGTCAAAGGTCAGGTTGGCGGTGCTGTTCTTGATCTCCCCGCCCACCGCCGCCGGCATGACGGCAGCGGCGTCAGTCAGCTCGCTGTTCCGCAGCTCAAGTCGCACATAGCCGGTGCTGGCCGCAGGCTCTGCGAACGCCGTACACTCCCCCGCTGAACTGATAGTAGGCGCTGCGGTGGAAAAACCCAGATAGCAAGATCCACTGGTGGGGATCAGACCGCCCGTGTCCTTCTGCCGCCCATACAGCGCGTTCAGGATGTCGTTCCTGACATTGGTACTCAACATTTTTGATTTACCTCCATTTCACATTTTGTTAATTCCAACAATATAAATTTCGCATTCCGCACCGCCCGGGACGCAGGTACACAGATACAGATCCGCCTCCGGCAATTCGCCGCTTTCGGTGTAGATGCCCCTGTCGCTGAAGCCCGTTGTGACGAAGGCGCACCGGTACTGCACGTCTCCGAACACCACCTCGTCGCCCACGGCGATGTCCCACAGGCCGCGGAAGTCCTGCCCCGCATGATCCATGAGGTAGGGCGGCCGCCATGCCGCCGTGTGGGGCTTGTCCACCACCGCCTGCAAGCGCTGGGAGTTGTTCCCCACCACATACTCGCAGTCCACCTCGATGCTGCAGGACGGCACGGAAAGCGTCACCGGCGTCGCCAGCTCCTGCATTTTGTACGCCCCCAGCGCCACCGTCAGCAGAATCGCGAAGATGATACAAAATCGTCTCATATGTTGCCCCCTACGATCTCGTTAGAAGTATAGTAAGTAGTGTTGATACTCGGGGTACCAGTAAATGTACCACCTGTTCCTTCGAACATTGCTGAACCCCAGGCCAAATCATACGTTCCTGTTCCACTAGCGGGTATTCTATATGCGTTTTTATAGGTGTCGGTTTGTACCTTAGACAGCTTAATCAGCGAGCAGTTCATGAACATTTGATAATAGCAATTTTTCTGCATTTTAATTGCAGGTAGTGATGGCAGCTTCGCAAGGCTTGAGCAACCCGAAAACATACCGTCATAGCAACTATTTGCCAATGTAATTGCAGGAAGCTCTGGGGGTGTAATAAGGGCAGTATTGCCTTTGAACAATTCCAAGAATGCACCATTCCCCATAACTGGATGTCTACCACCATATACCATAATATAATCAAGCAATGTCTCTACATTACCTGAACACGCTACACCTGCCCCCGAAATTGTAAACCCTGATATACTATACGAATCTCCTCCAATGTTCAGTCCAGAAACATGCGTATTGCCAATTCCTCTAAAGTACAAAATATACGCCCCAGCAACATTACCACCCTGAACCTCTTCCCCCGACCAATTATGCCAGTTCGAGATAGAGTCGTCTGCTTTTACCTGCACCACCCCGTCCCAGAGTACATTGTGTTTTGATTTTATGGTAAAGGGGGTATCTGAACTGAATTTGATGTACTTATCGTCCATTTGGTGGCCGATAGTAACGTCAAGCATTGCCAAAATAGAATTTACCTGGGTCTGCAACAGTTGAGAATTGTTAGTGAGCGTTTCAACAGAAGTTTCAAGATTACCTACCCTGTTTACCAAGGAAGTTACTTCAGGTTGGAGTACAAGCCTGTTTACGGTTATTGTCCATGCATTCGATGCTGTTGCGGTTATAGTAAACTGATAAAGCCCGTCTGTTCCCATCGGGCCAAAATCAAGCGCACCACTGAGCAAAATGGCCGTCTGCGCTACATACGCTACCGGTGTGCAAATAGCAGTTATCCCTTTAAACTCATCAAAAGTTCCATTGCACTCGATTTCTGCTCCGTTTTCATACGCCGCGACGACCTCCGAAAATGTATGGTCAGATGTAAGTGTACCTGTATCAATAGAACCAGTAACGTTCACGATGAACTTGGCTGCCACGTTTACCGTTTCCCACGCAGGGTCCCCACTGGCATCTACCCGCAGGAACTTATCCTTATCTTCGGCGGTGGATGGGGGCAGCTGCGAGCCGCCTCCGCCGCCCGCTACGTCCACCGTCACGTCCACCTTGCTCAGCCCGTCCTTCCCCTCGTCGGGAACGATGGACGAGGTGCCGTTTGCCGTGATGGTCACGGCCTTTTCCTGCATCACGGGCGGCAGCTGAAACACCACGTCCTCCCCGCCGTCCGCCGCGGGGATTTTTATTTTGGAGACACCGGTATAGGTGGTTTCGTTATCGTTCCGGTCCTTCAGTTTAATATCTGCCATGCTATCCCTCCGTTTTCGTTATGGTAATGTTCTGCAAGAAAGCGTTGGTCTGCGGCGGCCCCGGCAACTTCCCAACATCAGACACACCACTAAATGCCTCAACGAGCAGTTCTCCGCCGGACACCACTTCTTTTTGATAGGTACCTTTTGTGCCGGATACCGCTACGCCGTCCACCGTCAGCTTTCCCGGGTATTTCTCGGCATCAGGCCAGTAGTCCAAGAAATACGAAAAGGCGACTGTGACGGTGCTTTTTTCTGTGTTCAGAATGTGTAGCACAATGCCCTTTTCAATGTCGTATGGCTTTTCATATCCCTGCTCTGTTTTTTCTGCTTTTACATAGCCGGTAATGGCGGATGCGCCGGTCGTTCTCCAGCCGACAGCACCGGAGGACGGTGCCTCCTGCCCCCAAAATGCCGCGCCGTCAATGGTAGTCACCACTTCGACATCATCACTCTGGTCGAGGATAAGAATGCTTCCCGCTTGCAGCGCCCTATACACCTGCGTCACCCGCAGCGTATCGCCGTCTTGCACGGGGTACTCCCAGCCCACAGCGTAGGATCGGGCCTCTGCACGGCTCACCAGATGCAGTCCCATCCCTGCCAGGCCGGTGCCAAGTGTCGCCGCTGCCGGTGCCGCGCTGTTTTTCAGCGTCAGCGGCTCAGTGGCTGCACCGGATCCCGCAGCGGCAGAAACGCCCTCGCCGGTGCCTGCAAAGCTGACCTCTCCGCCGCCCTCCGCATGTACAGTCCCAGCCGCAATACCCTCGCCGCTCTGGGTCACTGTCAGCTTTTCGCCGCCTGTGTCCGGTACGGCGGCAGCGCCCACGCCGTCGGAATTCTGCGTCAGCGTCAGCGCCTCACCCGCCTTGGATGCGCCGCCGTCCACCGGTGCGGCGTTTCCGGAAGATGTCAGCGTCAGCAGCTCGGAGCTCAGAGTCTTCTCCACGGGGATGGCCTTGCCCTCCGCTGACGTATGCAACGCCAGCGCGCCGTTCCCCTGCCCTACGACGAAGGGCGTCGCCTTTCCCTCGGCGCTGGACAGTACTCGCAGCTGCGCCGCCGCAGCAGCAGGCACCACAAAGGCCGTCACACCATCCGCCGTGGCCGCGAAGACAATGACATTCCGCGCTTCGCCGCGCTTGCGGTGCAGGCCGTCCCACACCAGCACATCGCCCAGATACGCCGCGTAGTGCCAGTGCCCCTGCCAGTATGCCGCCGCGATCTCTCCGTTGAGGTACAGCATCCGTCAGCCCTCCTCGCGGATGAGATACAGCACGTTGGGGTCGGGGTTTTCCGGCAGCGCGTTCACGCTCTCGATTTGTGTCGTTTGTGCTGCGACTTTCTCCGCGATCTCTGCCTTGTCCTTGTCCGTCAGCACATAGTCGCTGCCCACGACCTTGCCCAGATCCACCGTCTGGCCGCTGTCCAGCGTCAGGATCAGGTGGCCGT
>ERZ1034882.647-NODE-647-length-15759-cov-5.440397_pt1 | contig 15759 bp, 14 predicted proteins | sample MGYA00520606_ERZ1034882 | MGnify/ENA primary metagenome ERZ1034882 (study PRJEB33766, sample SAMN09781726) | gut metagenome | biome: gut microbiome | host: Homo sapiens | place: Madagascar | study: EMG produced TPA metagenomics assembly of the PRJNA485056 data set...
CGCAGCCGCCGGAGCGGTGCTTAAGCCGTCAGGCGGGAATTGTGCGGTGTTGCCCTTGTTTACGCGCCCGCGCGGGGTGCCAGCAGCACCGCCGCCAGATAAAAGCCGTACAGCACCAGACAAACCGCCCCCTGCCAGCGGTACAGCCGCTTGCGCAGCAGCGGCGGCAGCAGCAGAACCAGCGCCATGGCGGCGCACAGCGGAATATCATAGCTGCGGTACTGGTCGGCAATGGGCAGACGTTCGCGGTACATCAGCCCCGAAACCGGCAGCGCCAGCGTCAGGTTCAGGATCGCACTGTTCAGCAGCTGCGTCGGCAGCGTATCCGCCGGGAAAAACCGGCATTTCAGCGCGAATTTTTTCCAGACAGAGCCAAGCGGGTGATCCAGCACATCTGCCAGCAGCGGCAGGCAGAAGCCGAAGCTGACCAATGTGGACGCCCACAGCGCCTGAATCGTGCCAGTCATATTGGCAAAGGTGATGGCACTGTACACCAGCGCCTGCGCCCCGATGCCCAGCAGCACCATACCCAGCACCACGCCCGACAAATTTTTCAGGCTGTTGAACACCCCCATTGCCGGAAAGGACATCGTGCCGGCGGTGTAGCCCTCGGCGGGGGTGTCCGCCGCACCGTCGGTGGAGATCGGCTCCTGCGCCTCGTTGTAGGCGGCGTTATACTGGTAGACGATGCTTTGCAGCACAAAAACCACAAACAGCGCCATCAGGATGCCGGTGCCGGTGTAGCTCAGCTTACCGCCGCGCACAAACAGCGTGACGGCGGCGCACGCCGCCAGCAGCAGCGCGCATTTGCGGGTAAACTCGCCCCGATGCACCGCGGCGGGCTGGGGGCGCAGCAGGCAGACCGCCAGCGCCAGACCCAGATTGGTCACCGCCCCTGCCAGCGCCGCGCCCACGGCGATAGAGGTAAGCGACAGACCCGCCGCCTGAAACGCCAGCGTAAGCTGGGGCAGCGCAAGGCAGAAGGGTACCACGGTACCCCCCACGACCCACAGCGGCAGCCCCAGCAGCGCACAGCACCAAGTGGTGCAGCGCCCCGCCAACCGGCTGCCCACCGCCGTACACACCAAGCCGAGGGCATAAACACACAATGCCAGCAGAATTACAAACATAGCGATTCCTTTGAAAAATCCAAAAAAGCGGTGCCGTCCGGCACCGCTTTTGCACTTTTAATAGGCAATACCCCAGACGACCATCTTCTGCGCAGGCTTGCCGCAGATGGGGCAAACATCGCTGATGTGTTCCTGGGCAAAAGGCATACAGCGGCTGGAGAGTCCGAACTCGGACTTCATGGCTTCCTCGCACGCCAGCTCACCGCACCACATGGTCTTGATGAACCCGGTGGAGGCAGCTGCCTTTTCTTTGATTTCTTCCTTGGTGGCAGCGCTGGTGGTGCGAGCCTCGCGGTTTTTCAGGGCGCGGTCGTACAGATCCTTTGCCAGCTCCTGCATAGCAGCAGGGATGGCAGTAGCCAGCTCCTCAAATTTGACGAACTGCTTTTCGCGAGTATCGCGGCGAACCAGCACGCACTGACCGTTCTCGATATCGCGGGGACCGACCTCCAAGCGGACCGGCACGCCCTTCATCTCCCACTGGGCAAACTTCCAGCCGGGCTGCTTGTCGCTGTCGTCCAGCTTGACACGGGCATACTTGCCGATCTCGTCTGCCAGCTCGCGGCACTTTTCGATAACACCGGGCTTGTGGGCAGCCACCGGCACGATGACCACCTGCACGGGGGCGATCGCCGGGGGCAGGATCAAGCCGTCGTCATCGCCGTGCGCCATAATGATGGCGCCGATCAAACGGGTGGAAACGCCCCAAGAGGTCTGGAACGGATACTGCAAGGTGTTGTCGCGCCCGGTAAAGGTCACGTCATAGGCGCGGCTGAACTTGTCGCCGAAGTAGTGGCTGGTGCCGCTCTGCAGCGCCTTGCCGTCCTTCATCATCGCTTCGATGGTGTAGGTCGCCTCGGCACCGGCAAACTTCTCCTTGTCGGTCTTGCGTCCCTTCAAAACGGGGATGCACAGATCGTTCTCGCAGAAATCCGCGTAGCAGTTCAGCTGCTGCTCGGTTTCCGCCTTTGCCTGCTCGGCGGTTTCGTGGATGGTATGACCCTCCTGCCACCAGAATTCGCGGGTGCGCAGGAAGGGACGGGTGGATTTTTCCCAGCGGACGACACTGCACCACTGGTTGTACAGCATGGGCAGGTCGCGGTAGGAATGCAGCACATGGCTGAAATGGTCGCAGAACATCGTTTCGCTGGTGGGGCGCACAGCCAGACGCTCCTCCAAGGGGTCACTGCCGCCGGCGGTGACCCATGCCACCTCGGGGGCAAAGCCGTTGACCAGCTCGCCTTCCTTTTTCAGCAGGCTTTCGGGGATCAGCACTGGCATGGCCACGTTCTCGTGACCGGTTGCCTTAAAACGTCCGTCCAGAATTTTCTGGATATTTTCCCAAATGGCATAGCCATAGGGGCGCAGCACCACAAAGCCCTTTACGCTGGAATATTCCACCAGCTCCGCCTTGGTGCAGATATCGGTATACCACTGGGCGAAATCGACCTCCTGCGCGGTGATCGCCTCGACCATTTTTTTCTTATCGTTTGCCATATTCTTCCTCACACTTTTGGGGGCGCCGTATCACACGCGCTCCTGCATATATTTGACCACATCGCCCACGGTGTGGAAATTCTCGATATCCTCATCGGGGATCTCCACGCCGAATTCGTCGGACAGGGTGGTGATCATATCAATAACGTCCAGACTGTCGGCACCGAAATCGTTGACGATATCGCTGTCAGGGGTGATTTTTTCAGGCTCAACCTCCAGCTGGTCAGCCAGATATTCACGGATACGGGCAAAAATTTCGGAATCCATACAGTTACTCCTTTATGATAAACTATGATAAACACTTTAGTACTCTTAATATATAGCGTATCTGCCGCGCAATGTCAAGTGTTTATGAACAATTCACAAAAAACAGGGCGCTGCACAAAGGACAGCGCCCTGTATAGGCAAAGGGCTTACACGGTGCCGGGGTAGACCATCTCGCGCACGGTGGCGGCGATGTTCTCGGCGGTCAGACCGTAGTCGCGCAGCACCTCGGCAGCAGGACCGGAATGACCGAACTTATCCTGCACGCCGATGCGGCGCACGGGGGTGGGCATCTTTTCGCTCAGCAAAGAGCAGACAGCCTCGCCCAGACCGCCGATGACATTATGCTCCTCGACGGTGATGATGTTGTGGCACTCGCGGGCGGCGGTCAGTATGATCTCCTCGTCCAAGGGCTTGATGGTGGGCATATTGATGACGCGCACGCTGATGCCCTGACGCTTTGCCAGAACGGCGGCGCGCAGTGCCTCGGCAGTCATCAGACCGGTGGCGATGATGGCGGCATCAAAGCCGTCAGTCAGCTTTTCGCCCTTGCCGATGTGGAACTCGTAGTTGTCGGGGTTGTGGAACACCGGGCTGGGCAGGCGGGAGAAACGCAGGTAGACGGGACCCTCGTAGTTATAAGCGGCAATGACCGCAGCGCGTGCCTCAACGTCGTCCGCCGGGCTGAGGATTACCATACCGGGGATGGTGCGCATCAGGGCGATATCCTCGCAGCACTGGTGGGAGGCGCCGTCCTCACCGACCGAAAGACCGGCGTGGGTGGCGGCGATCTTGACGTTCAGGTGAGGGTAGCCGACGGTGTTGCGGATCTGCTCAAAGGCGCGCCCTGCCGCAAACATCGCAAAGCTGGACACAAAGGGTACATAGCCCATTGTGCTCATACCGGCGGCAACGCCGACCATATTCTGCTCGGCGATACCGCAGTCAAAATGGCGCTCAGGGTAGGCTTTTTTAAAGATTTCGGTCTTGGTGGCGGCTGCCAGATCGGCGTCGAAAACCACCAGATTGTCTGCGCCCTGCTGGGCAAGCTCAACCAGCGTGCTGCCGTAGCTTACGCGGGTGGCAATTTTTTTCATATCAGCCATTGTTGCGCTCGATCTCCTTTTCCAAAGCTTCATATTCAGCACGCAGCTCGCTCATGGCCTGCTCGTACTCGGCATCGTTGGGTGCCTTGCCGTGCCATTCAACGGCGTTCTCCATATAGCTGACGCCCATACCCTTGGTGGTGCGCAGCAGGAAGCAGGTGGGCTTGCCGCTGCCGTGGGAAAGCTCAAACATCTTGAACGCCTGCTCCAGCTCGGCGTAGGAGTTGCCGTTGCAGACGATGGTGTTGAAGCCGAAGGCGTCCAGCTTGCGGTCCAGCGGCTCGGAGTTCATAACGTCGCGGGTGGCGCCGTCGATCTGCAGACCGTTGACGTCCACCATAATGCAGAGGTTGTCCAGCTTGTAGTGGTTGGCAAACATAAATGCCTCCCAGCACTGACCTTCCTCAATTTCGCCGTCGCCCAGCAGGGTGTAGACGTTGATGTCGCTGCCCATCTGCTTGGCGCCCAGCGCCATACCGCAGGCGGTGGAAACGCCCTGACCCAGGCTGCCGGTGCTCATATCCACGCCGGGGACGGTGTTCATATTGGGGTGACCCTGCAGGTAGCTGCCGGAATGGCGCAGCGTGGGCAGATCCTCCACGGGGAAGAAGCCGCGCTCTGCCAAAGTGGCGTACAAGCCGGGGGCGCAGTGACCCTTGCTCAGCACAAAGCGGTCACGACCCGGATCCTTGGGCTGCTCGGGGTCGATGCGCATTTCACGGAAATACAGGTATGTCATCACATCCGCAGCGGACAAGCTGCCGCCCGGATGCCCGCAGCCTGCGCCGTGGGTAGCCTCAATAATACCCATACGCACGCGGGTCGCTGTCAATTTTAACTGCAGCGTTTCTGTTTTTGTCATAGTTATGTTCCTCCGGTCCCTTGGAAATCTAACGGGCGTTACTACGCCACACACTATACTAATATATATTATACACGATTCGCCGAATCTCGCAAGCACTTTTTTCAGATTTGGCGCAGCCCCTTGCCTGTGAGAAAATTTACCGGTTTTTTTGTGCGGTTTGCCCAAAACGTACCAAGCACCGTGCTTGCAAAGCGGCAGAAACTGTGCGATAATAGGCGTATAACGTTTTGTTGGGAGCGAGGTGCCTATGAAAAACCTAAAGCCTGAACGACGGCGGCTTTTGCGCCATGTGCTGTCGTTTGTTTTCAGCCGCCTGACGCTGACGATCCTTTTGCTGGCTTTGCAGGCGTTTTGGCTGTTTTCGCTGTTTTTCTGGCTGGCGGATTACGCCAAGGCCTTTAACATCGCCGGGCTGATCCTCAGCGTGTTGATGTGCTTAGCGCTCATCCGGCAGGATTCCACCGCGCCGGAATTTAAAATCAGCTGGATGATTTTGTTTATGGTCATGCCGGTGCAGGGCGGGCTGCTGTACCTGCTGTGGGGCAACAAGCGCCCCGCACGCATTCTGCGCCGCAAGCTGGAGCGTGCCGAGGCGGCGCTGGCACCCCTGCGCCAAGCCGACCCCTTTGCCCAGCAAGAGCTGGAGCGCCGGAACCCCCGCGCCGCGCTGACCGCCCGCTACCTGCGGGATTACGCCCCCGCGCCGGTGTATGACGGCACGGCGGCGACCTACTACCCCAGCGGCGAAGCGATGTTTGCCGCCATGCTGCCCGCGCTGGAAAGCGCCGAACACAGCATTTATATTGAGAGCTTTATCATCGGTGAGGGCGAGATGTGGGGGCAGATCCATGAGATCCTGCGCCGCAAAGCCGCCGCCGGGCTGGATGTGCGCGTCATTTACGACGACGCCGGCTGCCTGACCCTGCTGCCGCACAACTACGCCGAGGTGCTGCAGCGGGAGGGCATCCGCGCGTTCAGCTTCAACCGGTTTGTGCCGCTGCTGAACTTGGTGATGAACAACCGCGACCACCGCAAAATTATGGTCATTGACGGGCGCATCGCCTTTACCGGCGGCGTGAATCTGGCGGACGAATACATCAACCGCATCGCCCGCTTCGGCTACTGGAAGGACAGCGGCGTGCGGCTGGAAGGTCCGGCTGCCGCCGGGTTCGCCAACATCTTTTTGAGCTTTTGGCGCGGGCATTTCCCCAACGAGGGGCTGGGCGCCGCCGAGCGCCTGCCCCCTGCCCCGCCGCAGCCGACAGACTGTCTGGTGCAGCCTTTTGCCGACAGCCCCATCGACCGCGAGAGCGTGGCAAAAAACGTCTATCTGGAGCTGATCGCCCAAGCGCAGAACCGGCTGTACCTCTGCACGCCCTACCTGATTCTGGACGATGATATGCAGACCGCGCTGCGCCTTGCTGCCAAGCGCGGCGTGGACGTGCGCATTTATGTGCCGGGCATCCCCGACAAAAAGACCATCTATCTGCTGACACGCAGCTACTTTTTGCACCTATTGCAGGCGGGTGTCAAAATTTACACCTTCAGCCCCGGGTTCCTGCACGCCAAGACCTGGCTGTGTGACGACACGGTTGCCTCGGTGGGTACGGTGAACCTTGATTACCGCAGCCTGTACCTGCACTTTGAGTGCGGCACCCTGCTGTACGGCGGCAAGGTTTTGCAGGATATCGCTGCTGACTTCACCGCGTTGGAGCGCCACTGCCGCGCCGTTTTGCCCGAGGATTGCCGCACAAGCTTTGCGGGTACGATGTTCAGCGCCGTGCTGCGGCTGGTTGCGCCGCTTTGCTGAAGGCGACAGACCTAATGGGATGATTGCGAACCAACCCGGTATTTTCGCGCCGCCATTTGACCGCGGGCGGGGCTTGCCCCGCCCCTACCGCGCAGCCTATTTTTATTGCCCCGTAGGGCGGGGTGACCCCACCCCGCCGCAAGGTGTCGATAAACGCAATGGGAATATTGCGAACTTACGGTAGGTTTGTAGGGAACGGTCTTGACCGTTCCGTGCAGACTGACCGATAGTACGATGTATCGGGAAATAACGCGCCATTCGGCGCGATTTTATGCGCTGCGCGCAGCCAGCGGTGCGGATGGGTCAAGACCCATCCCTACATTACTGCCCGAAAAAGGGCTTTTTTATTTGACCCGTGCGGTGTTGTAGGCGCGCACCATCATGGCGGCGTACCACAGCATCACCACACTGAACGCCACAAAGCAAACCGATGCCACGCTGACCATGGTGGGCATAAAATGCGCCACACTGTATACTGCCAGCGGCACGGCGGCCACGGCGGGCATCACCTTGTAATTCTGCCCGGTATAGCGCAGCATCAAAAGCGCCGTACCCCAGAACATCCACAGGTCGGCGGCGCGCAGCGCGGGTTCCAGCCACAGCCAGCTGCCTCCCTGCCCTGCACCGCACAGCAGCAGCTCCAAGATCAGCTGCCCCACACCCAGCAGCAGGGGCAGCTTGCCCTTGCCCGCCAGCAGAATGTAACCCACCACCGCCAGCACCGTCAGGCTGACTTCCTGCAGGGCGACAGCCTCCGGTACGGCAAGCAGGGCGCGCCCTGCCGCGGTCACACCGATCAAAAGATACGCCAGCGCGGGACGATTGCGTTTATCCATAAAGATTCTCCGTTTCCGTTTGGTATGGTTCTTGTATTGTAGCACGAACGCCGCCGCGTTGCAAGGCGGTCGGGCAAACTGCGCCCAAAACAAAAAGCCCCCGCTCTGTTAAGCGGGGGCTTGGTGGCGGTTATTGGGCGTTCTCGCGCAGGGCGGCGCGCATTTCCTTTTGGATCTGCGGCGTGGTTTCGTATTTCTGCATCAGGAACGACAGCAGCTCGGGCAGCTCTGCGGCGGGCAGACGTTCGTTGACGACCTGCGCCAGATACTCCGCCTGCGACATGGCGGGTTCAAAGGTGCGGGCGTAGGTCTTGCCGCTGCGCACAAAGCCGACTTCGCGCAGCAGCCCCTTTTCCATCAGGCTGTTCAGCATGGAGAAAATGGAACGCTCCTTCCATTTGCGGTCCACGCAGGTCGCGACGACTTCAGTTTGCGCCATGGCATGATCCGCCTGCCAAAAAATTTGCATGATTTGTTGTTCACTCTTGGTCAGATGCATGGTGCTATTCTCTCCTATTATCAGATTATATTAAGATAGTATCGCTTTTTGAAACAAATGTCAATGTATTTTTGAGAAATTTTTACCAAAAGTTCACATTACTAACAGTCAACAAAAACTTGTGCCGTGTTTCGGAAAGTATCAGAAGTCTGCCACACTTTATCCATCGTTTCATCGTCGGAATCTTAGGGTTTGCGTTGATGTGTGTCAGATTCTGACACACCCTGCCACGGTTCATTTTTAAAGTGACTTTCTCTTGTTTTGTACAATTCCTTACCCCCCCCCATTTTATGGATTATTGTTGTTTTCGCCCGTCACGCTCGCGGCGGGATGTATTTTTGTTGCAGTACCGTCAGGGCGCGTTTTTCCAGACGGGATACATAGCTGCGGCTGATCTTCAATTGTTCGGCGGTCTGCTGCTGGGTCAGCGGTGCGCCGCCCCCAAGACCGTAGCGCAGCTCCAGTACCCGGCGCTCGCGCGGCGGCAGCGCCTGCACATCGCGCCGCAGCTGCGCCCATTCGCTGCGATTTTCACATTCCTGCGCCATATCGGCGTCGTCCTGCAGGGTGTCCGCTAAGGTCAACGGTGCGCCGTTGGCGTCCCCGCCGCCCTCCAGCGGCTCCTGCAGCGAAACGGTCGTCCCTTCCCGCCGCCTGCGCCGCAGCTCCATGCGCAGTTCGTTCTCGATACAGCGGCTGGCGTAGCTGGAGAATTTTCTCGCACGGCAGGCATCGTAGGTGTCCACCGCCTTGATCAGCCCGATGCACCCGATGGACACCATATCCTCCTGCGAGCCTGCGGCACTGAAATATTTTTTAGCGATGTGTGCGACCAGCCGCAGATTGTGGCGGATCAGCGTGTCCCGCGCTTGGGTGCGCGCCGCCCCGCCCTGCTGCAGCGCCGCCAAGGCGTCCCGCTCCTGCGCGGGGGTAAGCGGGCGCGGAAAGCTGCCGCTCTCCAGATGCAGCGCCAGATACAAAATATGCCCCGCCGCTGCCTGCAAAAACACACCCAAAATTCCCAGCATCAGCCCCACCCCCTGCCGCAGTATACGCGGCGGGGGTGTATGCTATGCCAAAAAAGCCGAAACGCCCGTAGGGCATTTCGGCTTTTGATTTACTTAAAGAATGCGTTTTGCACCGCATTCAGCACGGCGGCGCGTCCGGCGGTAAAGTTGACGCCGCCCTGCAGGTAGCAGGTGTAGGGCGCGCGCAGCGGACCATCGCAGCTGATCTCAATGGTGCTGCCCTCGGTAAAGCTGCCGGACGCCATAACCACCTGGTCGGTGTAGCCCGGCTCCACGGCAGGCTCGGGGCTGGCAAAACTGTCCACCGGGCTGTTGTGCTGGATGCCCGCACAGAAGCCTGTCAGCGCCTCGGCACTGCCCGAATCAAAGCAGGTCACGATGTCGTTGTGGTCGGCGGTGTAGCGCGGCACGGGGTGAACGCCCACCAGCTCCAACAGGCACTGGGCGTAGACGGCGGTTTTGAGTGCCTCGCACACCACGCCGGGGGCGTAGTAGAAGCCCAAAAAGGTGTCGCGCAGGCTGTCCTGCGTGCAGCCCAAGTCGCCGCCGATGCCGGGCGCGGTAAACCGGTGGCTGCATTTTTCCACCAAGTCGCGGCGACCCGCAATGTAGCCGCCGGTGGGGGTGATGCCGCCGCCGGGGTTTTTGATAAAGCTGCCCGCCATCAGGTCGGCGCCCACCGCCAGCGGCTCGCAGGTCTGGGTGAACTCGCCGTAGCAGTTGTCCACAAAGATGACCGCCTTGTCGTTGACGCCGCGCACCGTCTGCACGATTTTTTCAATCGTGGCAAGGTCAAACGCATTGCGCTGGGTGTAGCCGCGGCTGCGCTGGATATGCACCACCGTGGCGGTTTTTGCCTTTTCGGCAATGCCGGCGTAGTCGGGGGTAAAGTCCGGCAGCAGCGGGCATTCGTCGTACTGCACGCCGTATTCCCGCAGGGTTCCGCAGCCCTTGCCCGCCTCACCGATGCCGATCACGCCCTCCAGCGTGTCGTAGGGGCGTCCGGTGGCTGCCAGCAGGGTGTCGCCCGTGCGCAGCAGGCCGAACAGCGCCACCGTCAGCGTGTGGGTGCCGCTCATAAACTGCGGGCGTACCAGCGCCGCCTCGGCGCCCATACAGCGGGCAAAGACCTCCTCCAGCTTATTGCGGCTGTCGTCCCAGACGCCGTAGCCGCTGCTGCCCCAGAAATGGCGGGCTTCGACGCCGCAATCGGTGAAGGCGCGCAGCATTTTGAGCTGGTTGAAATCCCGGATCTCCTCGATATGGGCAAACTGCTCACGGCAGAGGGTCAGCGCTTGCTTGTCCAGCGCCAGAACTTCGGGCTTCAGGTCGTAGAATTGTTCGATCATAAGGTATTCCAATCTGTAATATATTGTTGAATTATGCCGTTTTGTGTAAAACCAAGGCTGTGGTACCAGCCGTTCAGCGCCTGCTCGCAGGCAAAAACCGCGTCGCGCTGCTGCGCCAGCTCATTCGCCATACGCACGATCAGCCAGCCTGCCAGTCCCCTGCCCCGCCAAGCAGGCGCCGTGACGCCCGCCGACATATAGCTTTCGGTCTTGCTTTGGCTGAAGCAGCCCACCGTGCAGACGGGCGCGCCGTCCTGCAGCAGGGCGTGGCAGCAGCCGATGCCGTGCGCCATGGCTGTGCAGGCTGCTGAGTAAAAGCCGTCCGCCTGTGCTTCGTCCGCAAACGCCAACCGGCTGACCGGCAGCATAGCGGGTTGTTCGGTCAGCGTCAGGGCGGCGGGCGGCGCGGGCGGCAGCGGCAGCGCCCCGCCCTTGGGCAGCCGCCACAGCGTCAGTGGCGGTGCCTCGGTGCCGAAGGGCAGCGGCTGCTCGGTCAAAACGCGGTCCGTACACACAAATTGCAGAAAGCTCTGCAATTCCTCGGCGGTGTCGGCATCAGGCAGCGCCCCGCAAAGCGTTGCTGTGCCGCCACGCAGCGCCAGCGCCCCGCCGGGCAGCAGATAAAACGACCAGCCGCTGCCGGTTTTTTGCCCGAACAGCGTCAGCGCCGTACCCATAACAGCGGCAAAATAGGGCTTGCCGGCGATGCGGCGGGCAAATTCCGCCTGCTGCGCGGGGGTGGTGGCAGATGTTATCATTGCTTCCTCGCCGCGGTTTCAGGTCAGGCTGTTGACGATCGCCTTGTAGTCGCGCCCGCGCACCTCAAAGTTGGGGTACAGGTCAAAGGACGCCGACGCCGGGGACAGGCTGACGATATCCCCCGGCTTGGCAGCGGCGCGCGCCAGCTCAACGGCGTGGCGCATCCCGTCCGCGTGCAGGATTTCCAGCGATGCTGCGTCAAAATTAGGGCGCTCGCGCACAGCCTTTTCAATGCGGGGGGCGGTGGCGCCCATCAGCACCAGCACCTTGACATGGGCGATGATCTCGGGTGCCAGCGGCTCGTAAGGGATTTTTTTGTCGTAGCCGCCCGCAATCAGAATGATCTTGCGGTCAAAGCTGCGCAGCCCCGCAATCGTGCGGGTGGGGCTGGATGCGATGGAATCGTTGTAGTAGGTCACGCCGTCCAGCACGCGCACCGGCTCGATGCGATGCTCCACGCCCGTAAAGGTCGAGCCGACCTGACGCATAGCCTCCACCGGCACGCGCCCCCAGACAGCGGCGATGGCTGCCAGCAGGTTTTCGACATTGTGCAGCCCGCGCAGCTTGATGTCAGCGCGGGGCATAATGGGCGTTACTACGCCGTTTTCGGCATAGCAAAGCGTGTCATCCTCCGCGCGCAGAAACGCGCCGTTGTCGGTTTCGTGCAGGCGGGTGAACCAGACCTGCTCGCCCTTGCAGTCGCTTTGCATCGCGCGGGTGATGTCGTTTTCAAAGCCCAGCACGGCGCGGCACGGCGGCACCTGCCACAGCAAAATATTGCGCTTGGCATCGACATATTCCTGCATATCCTTGTGGTGATCCAAGTGGTTGGGCGTGACGTTGGTCACCACCGCCACCTTGGGGCTGGTGCGCATACTGATCAGCTGGAAGCTGGACAATTCGACCACCGTCACAGCGTCCGGCGTAACCTCCGCCAGCTGGGGCAGCAGCGCCGCACCGATGTTGCCGCCCAAGAACACCTTGCGCCCGGCGGCTTCAAACATTTTAGAGATCAGCGTGGTCGTGGTGGTCTTGCCGTCCGAGCCGGTCACCGCCACGATCTCGCAGGGGCAAAGCTCAAAAAACAGCTCCACCTCGCTGGTCACAGTCGCGCCTGCTTGCAGCGCCGCCTGCAATTCGGGCTTATAATACTCGTAGCCCGGCGTGCGCATAATGATATCCTGCCCGGCAAAGCCGTCGGTGTAATGCTCGCCCAGACTCAGGCGGACGTTCAGGCGGCGCAGGGTTTCGGCGTACTCGCCGAAATCCTCTATGGATTTTTTCTGGTCGCACAGCGTGACCTGCGCGCCCATCTCCACAAACTGTTCCAAGCAGCGCTTGTGGCTGACACCCGCGCCGATAAAGGCAACCTTTTTGCCTTGGATCTTCTGTTGTAGCTTTTCGATCGGCAGCATGACAAATACCCCCTTATGTGTATGGAATCAACCCTATTATACTCGCCCTGTGCGGATTCTGCAACAAAAATCGGCCCGCCGAAGCGAGCCGAAAAGAGTTTCAGCGCAGGGAAATTACTGCTCGCCGCCCATGGGGATGCCGTGGGAATCCAGCAGGGTGCGGATCTTGGTCATGGGGTCGATGATGCTGGAAACGCTCTTGTCGTGGTTGATGGCAGCGATGAAGTAGGCGGTGTACTTGGACACGTCCACATCGTAGTACCACTCGCGCTGCAGCAGCTCGGGCTTGCGGTAGGTCAGGTTGGTACCCAGAACCGCCTTGATGATGCCGTCGTTGTACGCCTTGTCGAACTTCTCCAGACCGGCGGTGAACAGCGGGAAGGTGCAGCAGGTAAAGATGTTGCGTGCGCCGCGCATCTTCAGCTCATAGCCGATGTCCAGCATGGACTCGCCGGAGGCAATGATGTCGTCCGCGATAAAGACGTCCTTGTCCTTGACGCTCTCGCCCAGATACTCGTGTGCAACAATGGGGTTGCGTCCGTTGACAACGCGGCTGTAGTCGCGGCGCTTGTAGAACATACCCAAGTTGCAGCCCAGCACGCTGGAGTAGTACATATTGCGGTTCATGGCGCCCTCGTCGGGGGAAACGATCATAAAATGATCCTTGTCAAAGTTGACGTTGGGCACATGGTGCAGCAGACATTTCAGCACCTGATAGGTGGGCATCACGTTGTCGAAGCTCATGGTCGGCACGGCGTTCATAACGCGGGGGTCATGGGCATCGAAGGTGATGATGTTCTTGACGCCGACGGCCTTGAGTTGCTGCAGGGAGAAGGCACAGTCCAGGCTTTCGCGGCTGACGCGGCGATGCTGACGACCGCCGTACAGGCTGGGCATAATGACGCTGATGCGGTGGGCGCGACCGGCAACTGCCTGAATCAGGCGCATCAGGTTCTGGAAGTGGTCGTCCGGGGAGAGGTGGTTCTCATAGCCGAACAGCTGGTAGGTAACGCTGTAATTGCCCGGATCGACAAAGATGTAGATATCATCGCCGCGGGTAGAGGCTTTGACCAAGCCCTTTGCGTCGCCGGATTGGAAACGGGGGCAGTCCGAGGGGATGATAAAAGTATCCACGTCCATGCCGATTTCGCGTGCCCAGCGGACCAAGTGTCCGTCAACCATTTTGCACAGTTCCTCTGCGCCGGGGCAAGCGATCAAGCCAAGGTCTGCAATTGCGTTTTCTTTGGAAAAGAAATCGCGCGGGCCAAGATTCTGTTCAGCCATACGAAGTTACTCCTTACTTGCATCTGTTACAATTTTCGGGCGGCGTGCATATCGCCGCTATTATTCTTATTGTAACACAGCAGCGCCGCAAAATCAGCCCAAAACCGTATATTTTTTGTCGCATTTTGCAGATTCTGCAATTTTCACATTCTATGGCGGCGGTATGCCGATAATTACTGTAACTTCCTACAAAGGGCGCGCCGCTCCGCCCGCCGCGCTCACGTCTGCTGCTTATGAACCACGACCTGCGGGAAGGGAATTTCAATGCCGTTGGCATCAAACAACTCCTTCAGTTCGCCGTTCAGCACACGCTGGGCGCGGAAAATATCCTTCTCCGCCACCTTGACCGAGAAGTGCAGCAAAATGCCGCTGTCCTGAAATTCCTGTATACCGTTAAAACTGGGCAAATCTTCAAACACATCGCTGTTGCGCTCAAAAATTTCCTGTCGATGGGCATCGAACACCTCGCGCAGACGGGACATCTTGGTGTCATAGCTTACCGACACCTTGCTGACGGCGTAGCTGTCCTTGCGGGAACGGTTCTGCACGTTTCGGATGTCGGAGTTGTTGACGATCTTGCGGTTGCCGCCCGCATCCTCGATGGTCGTGGTGCGCACGCCGATATCTATGACCTGTCCGCGGAAATCCCCCAGCACAAGGAAATCACCGATCTTGTACTGCCCTTCAAACAGGATAAAGATGCCGGTGATGACGTCCTCGATCAGACTTTGCGCGGCAAAGCCGATGATCAGCGAGGCAATGCCGGCGGCTGCCAGCAGCGTCGAGGTGTCCACCCCGGCGGCATTCAGCAAAAACAAAATGCTGGCGATCACCGCGCCGTACTTGACCACGCTGGACAGCATCGCTGACGCCGTTTTGGCGTGGCTGTGCAGTTTTTCCAGCAGCAGCTGCACGGCGGCGTACAGGAACCAGACCGTCGCCAGCCCGGTTGCCAGCGGCGACAGCTTGTTGCCGCGCAGAAAATACCCAAACACGGCGAACAGCACAACACACGCCGCCAAAATGACCACATACCCGGCACTGCCGGATTTTTTCGGCTGCCGTTCGGGGGCAGCAGGGCTTTGCATTTCCTTGCTCATAAGTACGACCTCTTTTCTGTTTGTCAGGGTAGATATTCGGCAATGGCCTGCTCATAGGCGGCGCGGTCTGCATCCGGGGCATTGCCCGTCATCAAAAGGTTCATCGTCTGCCAGTCGGTCTGCGGCAGCTCGGACAGGACATAGGTATAGGTCACGGTGCTGTATTTGCCATAGTCGGGGTACTCAATGGCGAGGGTCAGCTCCTCGTCCTTCAGTTCCTGCAGCTTTTTGTCGCTGAGGTTGAAGCAGACCGCATAGTAGGCGTGGCGAATAACGTCCTCCGACTGGGGCGGCTGACCGTCCGCCGTGGTCTTTACGGCGCCGATATCCGCGCAGCAGATGGAGGGGATGTCGCTGCCCGCGCCCTCGGCGGTTGGGTAGAGGTACGCCAGCGCCATATGGTTGTAGAGGAAGCGGCACTCGTCATAGGCGGGGTTGTCCGGCTCGGCGGCGGCAGCCCGGCGGGTTTCGCGCTGGGTGTACTGGCTCCAGGAAGCAATGGGTGCGCGCAGAAGCTCGGCTGCGCCCAAGTCCGCCGTGTAGACATAGCCGCCGCTTCGCCACGGGTTTTCGGTGGTGCCGTCCTGCTGCGGGCGGATCTCCACGGGGAAAAGCACGCACAGCTGGTTGGCGTAGCCGTACTCCGACTGCCCCGTCACCACAAAGGCGCCCTGCACCTGCGGCGGTTCGATGTACAAATCGGCATCCTCGGGCGGCGGCATCGGCTCTGCCGGGGTCGGCACCGGGGTCGGCTGCTGTGTAGGCGCTGCCGTTGGCTGCTGTGCGGGCGCGGCGGTGGGGGTTGGCGGTTTGGTGG
>ERZ1034882.653-NODE-653-length-15653-cov-40.776574_pt1 | contig 15653 bp, 22 predicted proteins | sample MGYA00520606_ERZ1034882 | MGnify/ENA primary metagenome ERZ1034882 (study PRJEB33766, sample SAMN09781726) | gut metagenome | biome: gut microbiome | host: Homo sapiens | place: Madagascar | study: EMG produced TPA metagenomics assembly of the PRJNA485056 data...
CGATGATGTCCCGGGTGGTGTTCTGCACCGTGTTCCGGGTCTCGCAGGACTGGGTAGCCAGATTGTAGTTGACGCCCTGGATAGCAGACCGTGTCTCGCAGCAGCACTCCTGCTGCTGCATCTGCATGGCAAAGAGCTGCTGCATGAAAGCAGCCTGCTGGTTTGCGCGGCTGATCTCGGCAGACATGAAGCCATTGTTCACGGTCTGCTGCACACCATTGACAAGCTGCGCCTGCTGGTAGAAGCCGTCACACAGGCCGCTGTTGATGCTGTCCATCTTGCGCTCGATGTTCGCAAAATCGGAGGTCAGGACGTAGCCGTCCACAACACCTGCACCGGTGTTGCCATTGCCGCCCCAGTTGCCGCCCCAGCCGCCGCAGAAAGCGAACAGGAACAAGATAATAATCCACCAAGCGCCATCATTGCCAAAGCCAAAGCCGTTGCTGCCGTTGGTGTTTGCGGGCTGAACCGGCATGGTCAGAACCGCAGAATCGGAAGAAAGAGACATTCTTGTACTCCTTTCGTGTGTTTTGAAGTGTTTTTATGCTTGAACCGTGGCCACGGTTACGACTTAACGAAGAAACTGCTGGAATTGCTTTGCCATCGCCTGCAGCTGGTTGAGCTGGTTTTGCGACATTTTGCCAGATTGCAACAGCTTTTGCACCTCTGCTTTCGGGTCTCCCTGAAAGTTTGTGCGGAACTGCTGGAACTGCTGCATCATCTGGCTGAACTGCCCCATCGGGTTTGGCATGGCGGGCATACCGCCGCCCAGTGCGTTAAAAAGAGGATTCGACATAATTATTTGACCTCCGTTTCAGGCTTTGCAGGCTCTTGCTTCTCAAGCGCCGCGCAGCGGGCTGCCAGAGCATCAAACTCTGCCCGGGTGACAAACTCCACGCCGGGCTGCTGCGCCGTTTGTGGCGGCGTTTTTGCGGCTGTGGTGCGCTCCTTGTAGTCAAACACCCGGAGGGGAAGCGGCATACCGCTTGCATCGGTGCTTTTGATATAAAACGCGCTGTTTTCGCTGTCCATCAGGAGCACGCTGTTTCCTGCGGCAACCATGTATGCTTTTGCGCCCTCCTCGCCTTGCACCCAAATGATGGACGGTGTGCCCTGCGTCTGCTGCGCCGCTTGCCCCATCATAGGCTGCTGATAAGCGTTCTGCCGCAGCTGTGCAAGCTGATCCAGCATTGCCTGCCCATAATAGCCGGGCTGGTATCCGTATGGAATGTATGGCATTGCTTAGTCCTCCTTATACCAGTAATAGATCGGGCACTCCCTGCCGCTGTCCCAGCTGTCCCACCACTCGCCGTTGACCACAGCCAGAACGTGACCGGAGCAGCCCAGAACGTAGACCCCGCGCGGGCACTCCCTTGCAAAATCCTCCACGGTGTAGCAGGTGGAGCAGTCCGCATCGACAAGCCTGCGCTTGAATCCGTGCTTCTGGAGGTACGCGCCCCATGTGCGGTTAGCGCTTGGCATATCGCCCAACGCATAACCCATTATCGCAAGCCCTATGTATGCCTGCTCCCAGCTCTGACCAGTGGCAGCTGCAACGGCACGCACTGTACAGTCTCCAACGCTGCTGCCGTGCGGGTTTGGGTTAAATTTGTGCCACATGAGCGTCCCTCCTATTGCTCCCAGTGTACCGCACCGGGAGAAAACGAGAGACAACGAAAGTACAACGAAAGACAAAAAAGAAAAGCGCCCACACGGAAAAATCCGCATGAGCGCTTAACTATTAAAGGCGCACATTTTGAAGTGCAATACTAAAATATCACGTTTTTGCTTGCAAGGCAAGTCTTTCGACAAAAATAGTGCGAATAAGACAAAATCCCCCCACTTTGCCTACAAAGCAGGGGATTTTTTGTGCCGCACAAAAACGGCTAAGTATAATTAAAGCACCTTATATATAACGATAGCGTGTTCTAGGGAATGCTCGATTTCTTCATCACAATGAACACAATTAACGGTTTCAGGAATATCAAATATAGTATTATACCTTTTTCCAATGAAACGCTGGCAATGTGGACAGTAAATCTCAAGAGCTTGCGCTACTATACCAATTGACGCGCAGCGTTCCAAAAAAGCATAAACTTCTTTGATTCCTAAACCGGTTTCTCTGTGCAGAACAGAAGGATGAATCCAGTCCCCAGAATGGTAATATTTTAAGGAGTTTTCAAGGCGACTAGAGTAACATTCAAATTTCAGATCCCTGAGTAAAGGAGCCGCTTTCGCAAAGATATTTGATTGCATCATTCAAACGCCCCTTTCCTACGTCTTTGCATTCACAGATAATATGTTACAATAAAGTATACCACAAATCGTGCAAAAAGAAAAGCGACAGACCCGAAAGCCTGCCGCTTCAATGCGTTTCGTGAGAAATCGCACCCAATTAAGATTATGGTATCACACATCCAGCATTTTTTCAATGCCTTTCAGCCGGTAGCCTATCGCCGTCCGGCTGTAATGCGTCTGCGCTGCAATGTCCGGCAGCGGAAGCCGCTCAACGTACCGCAGTAAGGCTATCTTACGGTCTACCCTCCCAAGCGGTGCGCTTTTAATGGCGGCGATCATCCTCTGTCTGTCAAGTCCTTGCAGCGCAGCGGGCAGCACTACGCGAGCCGCCGCCATGAGCAGCCCCAAGCCAAAAAGGCTGCGGCAGCTGTCCGGAGTTGCGCACCATATTGCCAATAACGGCAAACCGGTGACAAAACGTCACCATTTCGTTGGCGTTGCCGAGATGGTATGTTTTCGTAAAGCCACGAAAACGTGCACAGACCATTTTCGTGAGGTCACGAAATTGTTCTTTCGCGGCGTACATTTTGTTGACGTCAACAAAATGCTCGTATGCAGTGCTACTCATATTTTTGCTCCTTATCTGCCTGCTTTTCGATGCACTCACCGTATTTGTCAAGAAGGCAATCTTTGCAAAACTCTCGATTGTCGCCTTTCAGGTTGCACACCTTTTTACGCTTGCGGGCTTGATTCATAGCGTTTGCAGAAGCGGCAATAATGCCGCACATAGGTACAGCCATGATATCCTCCTTACTGCTTTTGCAGCGCTGCTCTTGCCCGGTCAAAGAAAAACTGAATGACCTTGCTCATGGTCTCCTCGGTGATCGCCCACGAGACTAGCTTTCCCCACTTGCTGCTGTCCAGATAGGTGCGCAGCATCTTGACGCACCACGCCTTGCGCTCTGCGCCGCGCTTGGTGCCCTGGATCTCACGCTCTGCCTGATCGATGAGGTCAAGCACCAGCGTCTTGACCGCTGCGCCGTAGCCCAGACGGATAAGCCCCAACGCAAGCGAAACAGCGCCCACAACGATGAGAACCAGCGCCAACCATGCGGGCAGCGGGGTGAGAATGGTGTTAAGGATTGCTTCCATGATTGGTTACTCCTTTCAGCAGGTAATTGTTAATGTCGGTCTTGCTTTTTTGCATACCTTCCCGGTTGTTACCGGACAGTTGCGCATCCAAAAGGTTCTGCACTCCAACGAGGACAAGTCGCATTTCCTCGTCAATTTCGTCAAAGCGGCGCAAGTCTCTTGCAAGAGCCTGTGTGTGCTGGAGCTGCCCCTGTTCCAAGGTGCCGACGCGCTTGTCCAGCTCATCTAGCCGCTTGTTCTGCGCGTTGTCCGGAGCCTGTGCCTTCTTGATGTACTTATGGATAATTTCCAGTACCTTATCAATCGTAATAGCAGCGGCGCACAGGCTACCCAAGATGCCCAGCACCCACAGCAAAGCTTCTTTTTCGCTCATGCGCCCTCCCGGAGACGGGTCAGACCCTTCTTTGCAATGATTTTGGCATAGTTCTTGTAGGGCACAGACAAGTCCACGCCGGAAATCTTGCCCGGTATCGCGTCCACAACACCGGGTATCTTGCCCTTTCTGGTGTACTGCCACAAGCCGAACGGCCAGCCCGGTTCAGGCTTCTTGCTGCGGTAAGCTGCAAGCCACACGTCATAAGGCTTGAGCGCCGCGCCGGTCATGTACAAGTTATCGCGGGCGAAATACAGACCGGTGTACAGCATGGCGTAAAAGCCCCAGCGCTCCACAGTGCCCAGCGCGTGCGCCGCAATGTCCGTCAGGGTCTGCTTGTCAAGCGGCGCTTGCACATAGGTGTCCTCAATGTCCACCGCCACAGGCAGCTGCACCGTCTTGCCGGTCAGCACCTTGCGCAGCAGGGCAAGTTCTGCGTCAGCTTCAGCCGCGTTGACCGCCTTGCAGTAGTAGTACACGCCGCAGGGGATGCCAAGCCGCTTGCACTCTGCATAGTTGCGCTCAAAGGTGGGGTCAATGTAGGGATTACTGGGCTTGTCCTTTGCGCTGTTGCCCAGCGCACGCAGCATCACGCCGGAGACAAGCCCGCTTGCCTTGACCTTGTCCCAGTCGATGCGCTTTTGCCAGCGGGAAACGTCCATGATAGGGAGCATAATATCAGTCCTTTCTATTTTGTGTTTTGTAGAGCCTTAGTCCCGACAGCACAGCTCCCGCACCTTAAAGTCCGGTACAAGTCGGCGGTTGCCGTCTGCTATAAGGCTGTACTGTTTGATCGTAATACTTAACTCCCTTTCTTTAGTTTGCTAATCTTCCTTTAATTAATTATGCAAAGTTATATTTTCCTCGCCATCTCATGTCCAAGTACTTTGTGGCAATCAAGTGACGGGTGAACACCATCAATCAAACATGAAGTAGCGGAAATGCGATTGACAACGCTGGTGTGTGTGTTATCAATCAATTCAATACCGTAGTATTCTGCGACGATTTTTTCAGCCTTAAAAATATCTTCGAGTGTACCGTTGTTGCTGAAGTGATAACCCAAACCCCAATTGTTATCCTGATTTCCGTAAGCAGAGCAATTCAGTGGAGTAATTATTTTTATTTTTGCGAGTGGATTGTCGCTAAGAATCTTTTCAATGACATATCGCATATTAGAATAAAAAGTACCGCCGGTCTTAATGTCATCGTTAAACGTACCCAAAGGCATATTATATTTCCAATCATTAACGCCGTAGGCAAGAGAAACTTTGTCAGCTTTCGAGAAGTTTATAGCATCAACATGACTTCTTGCATTTAATTTATCAAGTACAGTGCCGTTATGTACATACCCGCTACCACCCACACCGAAATTTACAAGGTTTAATTTTGCTGCATCTGCTGCGATGTTTGACCAACAATTTAGTGTAATATCTATAGTCGGACTTTTATTGTCACTATAACTATAGTATCCCTGCGTAATGCTATCGCCCAAAGCTTCCTTTAGTTAAGTAATCACATTGACTTCACTTTGCCTATGATTTTCCAACACAATTTTTCAAAATACGCTCTGTTTGGATGCAATCTGTCAGAAGTCCATGTATCAATGTTTTTTGCATTAACTCCACCCCGATGAAACATATCAAGGACTTCTATACCATAGATTTCAGCAGTTTCAACAACGGCATTAGCATAATCTTCAAGTGTTTTTGATGTTGTTGGGCTAATTCTAAATCCCCTATCATCGACTTCCCAATCGTCGGTATTAGTTGTCAATCTCTGCAATGGTGTAATCAACAATAGTTTACAATTTGGTAGACGTTCTGATACACACTCACATACGTGCTGAACAGCACCGTAATAAGTGTTGTTATCGTTATTCAACAATGAGCCTAATGAAATACCATTGTACCAGTCGTTAGTTCCTGCCCACACGGTCATAACGTCAGCACTATCTATATTATCAACAAAATTAGCAATAGCCGTCATATTGCCACCACTTTGTGCTTCTACTTCATAATTCATCCCCAAAATTTGTGCAAACATTTCTTCCCAATAGTGCATTTGGGTAAGACTATCACCAATCATTACAGCCTTTTTGCCAAACCATTGAGTTTTCAACGATTTTCTTGGGGAATTATACTCAAAATATTCGCTCATACAAGGGTATTCATTTGGTACAATCATAACAGTGTCTATTTCTGTTGCAAGAAATGAGCATCTAACATATACGGCTTCAGAATCAGTAGTAGTATCAATTACGATATACCTTGCTTGTACTCCCCTAACCAAAGTAGTTCCATCTTTTTTCCATAAAGTCCATACTGGGACTGTATCTTCAAATCTATTCATGGAGAAGTTTGTATAATCTTTTATCTCAATAAGACCTGTTGAGTGCTGATAACTGTTTATAATAAATTTGCCACTTATATTATACATACCTGTTAAATCTGCTTGCGATTTATCAAATAGATTTATTGTGGTATTATCAATCACAAAATTGTTTAAAACATCATTAACTGCATTTGAAACATCATTAACTGCATTTGAAACATCATTAACAGTATCAGACATGTATTTTACAGTCTCATAAATCGAATACTCAACACTTTCTAGCGTAATCGTAACATCATCTGACGATGTATTTGAATAGTTTTGGAAAGAAAGACCAAATTGAACACTCTTACTCCCCTTGTTATCTTCTGGAATTTCTAGCAGTATATTAATATTTGGGAAGTCTGTAATTACATTTGAACAACTAACAGCAGAACCACCAACATACGCAAAAATCTTAAATTTTTCATATTCTCCTGTTTGGGTTGTCTTGATTTTTACAAGAATCTTTTTACCTTTGATTTTATCGGCATAGATTCCCTGTACTAAATAAATATTGCTTGAACCACCGAATGAACCGCTCGGAATTGTGATTGTTCTATCACTTAGTGTTGCTCCATTTTTCAAAGTGCTTCTAAGCTGTTCAGAAAAAACAATTTCAGTGTTTATGGCACTAAGTTCAATTCTGTTTTGTATATTAACTATATCTTCCTTTAGCTGACCAACCGCATCTCCAGTCGCTTTTGCATCCGCAGCCTTGCCGGAGAGGGAGAGGGTGGGGTCGATGGCTTTCTTGATGTTTTCGCCTGCCGTATTTGCAAACTGCTCAACGTACTCGCCCATCTGGGCGATATCCTCACGCACCTCGGATGCCATGACGGCTTTGCGGATGCCGTCAATTACTTCTTTAAACGGTTTCATCGTCTGCCTCCATCGTTTTCAGCGCATAAGACTGCGCATCGGATGCGTACCCCTTGAGCGTGCGGCTCAGGTAATACGCGGTGGTTGCTTTGCGAGCGCTCAGCGCCTGCAGGTCGGATATGCTGGAAAACTTTTTGCCGAAGGTAAACTCCTTCTTTGCGGGCTTGTCCAGCGGCTCTACGAGCTTGTTGCAGTTGATCCACACATCAATGCCATGTGGCGCGGAAATAATGTGGGTCAGCTTGCCAAAAGCGATCCTGTCCACGTCCACGCCAGCGTCCTTCAGGTCTACGGCTTTTACTGTGATGCCATCTGCAAGGCGCAGATGCTTGCCAAGCTCTGTGTCTGCCGCGTCCTGCAGGGACTGCTGTGTGTTGGACGTGCCGTCCAGCACCAGATACCGGGTGATAAGTCCGTACAGCTTCTGGGCGGTTTCATCGTTGGCGGTGGCGGTCAGGGTGTTGGTGGTCTCCCAAATAAACCATCCGCTTTTTTTCTTGCCGATGGCGATCACCCGGGTAACGATGTCCTCGGCTTTGACGTAACTGGACAAGTCCAGCAAGTTCGTGCCGAAGGTAATGCCCTGCACATTGCGCTCGGTCGCGTCCTGTACATAGTCCAGATAGCGTGCTCTCTTGTTTAGACCGGGGAACATTGGGTAAGGAATTGTTTCGTGCAGGGTTACCAGATAGCCGCCGTACACGTCCACAAGCTCGCTTTGCAGGATGTCCCACGTTTTGCCATAGTTCTTGCCGTCGCCGAACTCGTGCAGCTCCTCCACAAGCTGCGGGGTGTAGTCTGCAGACTTTACCCCGTTGACATACACGTTGACCGTGCCGTCTTTTTCCGTTTTGATTCTGTACGTTGTGGATTCTGTGTCTTTTTTGGTCACTTTAATGGTGCCGTCAAAATTATAGGTTTCTATTGGCGTAGTGATGGACGGGGTAACAATGGTCTGCTCTGCATCATAGGTCTTGCTGCCCTGAGAGATCGCGTTCCGGCGGAGTGTAAACTGGTTGTCTCCTGTGCGCCAGATCAGATAGTCTGCTCCGGTCTTGATCTCGTTCAGCTTCCAGCTCTTTTCCGGCGGGGTCTGCACTTCCTCGTAGTCGGAGTAGACCGTGGAGAAGTTTTCAATAAGCCGGTTGCCGCTCTTGGCGTACAGCCCCCAATCTTGACGGTAGTCTCCGTCTGGATCCGGGCTGCCGGCCTTGTAGTCCAGCTTCAGATAGCACTTTTCGGCTACTGGCACATACCGCTTTTGCCCCTCCACTGTGACGTTTCCGATACGGAAGCTCTTATAGCTGTCGGTCAGGCTGGTGTGATTCTTACAGAGGAAGTCCAGAAACTGCCGGATTGTCACGTCCTTGGCGGTGTAGGGTGGTACATCTGTATCGTTGAGGTAGGCAAGCTCGCCCTCACAGTACACCTTCTGCCGCAGCAGAAAATCCTGTTCGTGGTTCATGATCCGGCCTTGCCAGATTTCTTTGCCGTCCTGTTCCACGGATACCACTGTTTTCAGCTTTTGCAGCGCGCTGTGCGCCACGTTGCCCAGCGGGATAGTAAATTCCAGACTTCCCGCCTTGCCGAACTCCCGGGTCAGGGTGGGGCTGATCAGCTTCGTGGTCTCCAGCGCAGAGCCGGGTGCGTAGATGCAGACCCGGTTTTCCCAGCTGTCCACATCGTCCTGCGTGCCTGCGTATATCTTGTAGCTCATAGACTTGCTCCCAAATATTTGATGGTGATGCTGCTCGCAGCGGTGGCGGTAACGGTCAGGGTGACGTTTTCGCCGTCCGGGATATCCAGCCCCTCCAGATACTGCCACTCGGTCGTTTTTGCAAGGCTGCCCGCATAGGCCTTGTTGACCTGCAACGACACATTTGCCTTGCTTTCGCTGCGCTGGAAGTAGACCGCAGCGGTGTGCGGTGCGCCGTAGATGACCACGTCCACCGGCGTATCGGCTGGCAGCGCAATGCTGCGGTAGTCCCGCAGGATGTCTGTTTCAAAGTTGATGTCGTCCCACCGGATATCCTGCGTGCCGTCATAGACGTTGTACTTGTACGGGTTGCAGCTGCCGGTGATGGTGACCGTAGCGGAAAGCCGCCCCGGCACGAATTTGACGTGCCAGAGCCCCTCCCAGTACCAGGAGGGGTCATCGTCAAACACGCATTGCATCCACTTGCCCTCAAGGGCATTGTGCAGACGGCTTTGCAGTACCTTCCACAGCTTTTTCGGTGCGGTGCACCGCAACTCCATGGTAATAGTGCGTTTTTTGTAATGCACCTTGCCGTCCAGCGAGGTGGTAAGGTTGAGCAACGTGTCAGAGCCGGTGACCTGCACAAGGGTCTCGTCCGGTTCAGGCTCGCCGATGTTCGGGCTGCCTACCTTCATGTACAGTCCCCACGTTGCAAGGGTGTCGTAGTTGCCCAGCTTTGCGCTGTGAATTGCCATTTAAACACCCCTTTCTGCCCGCAGGGTGTACACGCCCATGCTGGTGTCCATGTTGGTAGCAAGGCGCGGGGTGAGCATATCGGCCACCTTCTCGCCGTCCATGACCAGCTGCCCGGTGCCGATGTCCGGCAGGTGCTCGTCCAGCATATCGCGGATCTGCTGCAGGACGCCCAGCTGTGCATCCGTGCCGGTGGTATTTTCCATGTAGCGGTGCTGCATGGCTGCCCGGGTGGAAAACTCGGTCAGGCTGTCATACACGTCATGCCCGGCAAAGGGGCTTTCGTAGTGGCTCACAGCTTGCCCGCCGCTGCTCTTGCCAAACTTTGCAAACAGTGCAGCGCCAAGCGCCGCCACGCCCGCCACAATGGCCACGATGGCTGCAGCTTCCGGGTTTGCCATGATCAGGCTGCCTACCTTTGCCAGCATCCCGCCTGCACCCTCGGCGATGGTGCCAAGGCTGCCCATGCCCGCGGCAACGTTTTCGATATCCGTGCCCGCGTTGAGGGCAAAGCTACCCATGCCCGAGCCAATGGTGTCCAGCACACCCATGATCTCGCCGCCAACGTCGGAGATATTGATGCCCAGATCCTGAAACACTTTGCCCAAGCCCTTAACGTCCGTTGTAACGCCGTCTGCATCTGCTTGGATGCCGTTGGACATGATCTGCTTAAAGGCTTTGAATGCTTCACTTAGACCGCCGCCGGAATACGCCTCGTTGATGGCGTCCAGCGCTTTGGCAGCCCAGTCAAACAGGACTTCGCGCTGCTCTTGCGACACCTCGCCCCACATCATGTTGACGATATCCAGCCCAAGCGCTGCCCAGTCCTGATTTTTCAGGTCGGTATACAGATTTTTGCCAATCTTGAAGATACCGCTGTTAAGCTGCTGCTGCACCTTGCTCAGGTTTTCATCAATGCGCTTTTGGGTCGCCTTGATGCTCTTGTCGATGTTCTGTGCGGTCTCTGTTACCTTGTCCTGCACGCCGTCAATGTAGCTGATTACCTTGGTGTAGGTCTGCCGCACGCCGTCCACAATGCGCTCGCCGGTCTCGGTGGCGGTTGTTTTAATGTGCCGGCTTCCGTCCGCGTAGGTTTCCACGGCTTCCTGTGTTGTGGTAGTGATGCCATTGAAGATCTTTTCTGCAATGGTGGTCAGGGTGCCAAGCAGGGTCTTAGACATATCGTCATAGACCTTGGTTTCCTTCTGCACCACGCCGTCCACGATCTTAGTCACCTTTTTGTAGGTGGTGGAGACGCCGTTGACCATCTCTTTGCCGGTCTCGGTAGTGGTCTCTGTCACGCGGTCTTTGATGTTGCCCGCTGCGTCCTTGACCTTCTCATTCAAGGTCTCAACACTTGTAGTCACGGCGCCCAGCGCGTTCTGTGCGGTGGTGGTGGCGGTGTGCGACACGGACGCAATGACGGTTTCGGTCTTGGATTTTGTGCCGGTGCTCTTGCCGGAGGAACTGGAAGGGCTTGTGACGATGGAAGTGCCAGACGTTCCGCTTATTTTAGCGGGTACCCATCCGTCATTTTCGTCCCAGACCATGCCACTATGGTTAGTGTCCCAGTTTTTTCTGCTTTCTTTTTGGATTTTTTTGCTTTCTTGGTCTGAAATGAATGCCTTTTTATAAACAGCATCCCAGTCACCATAGAAAATGCCAATTTCTCCACTTTTCAAAGCATCAAAAACAGCTTTCAGGCCAACAGCAGCGGATTTTGCCTTGTTTATAACGCTGGTAAGACCTGTTATTTCCCCGATAAGGCCGCTCCATCCGTCAAGTTTGTATGCGTCTTGAGCGGCTATAACCATTTCGTTCAGTTTGGAAATAACGCCACCAAGAGCGTTTGTTAGATTTCCAGTCAAAAGTCCAGCCAGCTGGCTGACGTTATCCTTCAGGGTGGATATACGCCCGTTCATCGTCTGGCTCTGGGTGTCCATGGCGTTGTAATAACGCCCGCCCTCCTCACTTGCGGCTATAAGCGCCTGCGAAAGAAGGTCGTAACTAATGGTCATATTCTGGACTTCCTGCACCGATTTGCCGGTGTAGTCTGCCAAGATTTGATAGATATTGATGCCCGCATAGGCAAACTGCTTGATGTCGATTGCTGCGGCCTTGCCAACGTTTGCGATCTGCTGCAGGTTTGCAGCCATGCGGGACAGTTCGGCGTTACCGCCGCCGGTGGCAGAAACTGCATCACCCAACGCATTGATGACCTTGCGGGAGTACTCGGCATTTTCGCCCGCGCTGATGAGCAGCTGGTTTGCCTGCGTCAGGGATGCCACGTCAAACGGCGTGCGGGCTGCGTCCTCCTGAATGGCCTGCATAGCTTCCTGTGCAGCCTGTGCGCTGCCCAGCATATTGGTAAAGCCGGTGGTGTACTTTTCTATTTCGGCATTGTAAGAAATGCCCATCTCCACAAAGCCCTTTGCAAAGCCTACCGCTTTTGTCCCAAGCGAGGTAAGCATATTTGCAAGGACAGTCGCTTTTGCGCTGGCTGCTGCAAACTGGCTTGCCATGCCTGAAACGCCGCTCCCGGCGGTGTTTGCGCTGCGGTTCAGCGAGTTTGCGGCGCTTTGCGTCTCTTTTCTGGCCTGCTCGATGCCCTGCTCGTACTCGGAAGTATCAAGCCCCAAAGTGGCCATCAAATTAAAAATATTCAGGTCTCACCACCTCCGTTCTGCTCTGCGGCTTTTTTACTGTCTGCAAGCGTCTTTTCCCAACACGCCTGCGCTTCTTCCAGCGTGGTCTCGTGGCGGCGCTGGGATAGCGGCTTGTCGTACTCTGCCATGATCTCGCTGAAGGACTGCTCCACCTGCTGCCCCAGCGATACAGCACAAAGAAAAAGCATATCAGCCGTATACAGCTGGTATGCCTTTGTGCGGTGGCGTTCGCGCATCTCGCTGATGACGTACCAGACGAAATACTTTATTCCGTAGGCGCGGAGATGCTGGAGGTCGGCTCGGCAGAGGTAGTGCCAAAACTCAGGCCGTTCAAGTCGGCCAGCGATGACAAAAAATCCTGCATATCCTCCTGCATCACCGACTTGGTAAGAGCGGTGAACGCCTTGGGCAGGGTGTCTTTCTCGCCCTTTTCCAGCGTGTACAGCTGGTGCAGGGCGTTCATGGTGCGCTGCGGGTCAAGCTTCATCAGGGGCTTGATAAAGTCCAGCGCAGCCAGCGCAAACTCGCGCGGGGTCAGCTTTTTCTTGCCCTCTGCGGTTTCGGCAGGCTCTGCACCCAGAAGCTTCATGGCGTTTGCAACGATGGTCTCCCGGGCGGCTTTGGTCTCCGGGTTGTCCACGTTGTCCTTTGCGTCCATGATCATGTGGGTGATACCGTCCACCGCGTCATACAGCTTGGGCAGGGCTTCCACGGGGTCAAGATTGATGGTAAGAATCATTACTCTGCCTCCTTGACGTAGAACTCCATAGGCACCTTGCTGGTGTCGGTCATGTCGTAGTGTCCCTTCAGGCTCAGGTTGATGTTGCCCTTGCCGTCCTTGGTGGTTTTCAGCTCAAGACCGCCATCGCTCACGGCCTTCATCAGCTTGACAGCAGCATAGCCGCCGCCGATCAGATTGCCATGCCACCAGATATCCTGGAAGTCCGTGTCCTTGTAATCCTCGCGCACGGTGATCTTGTTGGTTTCCACGTCTGCAGCGCCCAGTTCCAGCTTGATGGTGTCGGCGCTCACGGTCATGCAGGTGGTAGACAGGCCACAATCCCAACTGGTGATGTGCTTCAACTGCCAAGTGTTCTCGGGCACTTCGTCCAGACCCTCGCCCAGATCAGTCGTGTTGGGCTTGCAGCTGACGGTGATGCCGCCGGAAGTCAGGCAGACCATATCCTCCGCTGCAATGGGGGTAGTGCCCGCCGGGTCGAACTTCTTGAGCAGTGCGCCAGCCTGAAACTGAAGCTTTTTGAAAGCATCTGCCGAAATGGCGTGATACATTTTGTTCATGCGTTATCCTTTCTCACACCACAAAGGATGTGACGTCAAAAGTAAGGTATGTGCACAGGTATTTTTCCGGCGGGTTGTCCATAGACTGCGCCCACGGATTGCCTGCGCATAAAAGAATTGCGCCGCCCTCGCACTCGATGGTAAGCCCATCACCAAGGGCAGCGCGCATCTCATCTGCTTTGCGGATGATGGGCAGCTTGCCGCCGTCCACCGGATACCACAGCCGCGCATGGAAGGTGCTGCTCTCGTCAAAACCTTTGGGGATGACCAGCTTCACCGTGATATAGGGTAGGGAAGAGCCCGGCGGCACGGAATCCTCTGGGTATACAGGAACATCGAACATCGTAAAAAAGCTGTTCAGCGCCGTGGTAATGGCTTCTTCTGCGCCCATCAGGAAAGCACCACCTTTTTGCACTGCACAACGGCAAGGTTTATGCCGCTTTCGGCGGGCGAAATCTTGTCGCTGCTCGCGGTGGTCACCTCGTAGGTCTGCCCATCGTCCAGCCGTTTGATGCGGTCGAAGGGGGACAGCTTGATGCCCGTATCAACATAGAGGGAGTAGGTGGATGCCGTGCCCTGCTGCTCTGCCTGCTGCGCTTCTATGGTCTGGTCGTGGCGCTCTACGGCAATGAACTCCATGCCGTCCTCCCATGTGGTGGTAGAGCCAAAAAGCCCATCCGAAACCAGCTTTTTTTCCATGAAGCAGAACTTTTTTGTAAAGTTCTCCATCACGGTGAACTTTTCGAAATCGTTTACAGGCATTACAGTTTCCTCCATTGGTTGATCTCCCGGCGGTAGCGGGTGCAGCCGTCTGCGGGCAGGCCGTCGGAGCCGGTAGCCATGGTGCCGGACCAGCCGTTGAACGACTGAGAAACATAGCGCCCACCGCCGGGCGTGGCTGCATCGTAGTCAGTGATCTTCTGGGCAAGCTCCACAAAATCAGGAGGGACGCGCATAGGCTGTACCGTGCCGGTGAAGGTTTCGGGGGTAAGGTCTCCGTCTCCCGCCTTGTGCACGCCGTCGTTAAAGATAGACCCGCATACAAGGAAATACTGCCCGGCGGACACCCCAGCGGGGACAGTATCTGCCGTAAAGGTAAATTCCCCGGCGGTTGGGTCATCGTACCGGTCGAAAAAATTGTGCGTGTACACGCACAGTTCTGGCACAGTCATGCGGGGTCACCTCCTTGCAGGTCAGACCGTTTCGGCAGGGGTGATGGTCTCAACTGCGATGCCGTCGATGTATTCAGCAAACAGCGTCATTCCCATGATTGCGGTGATAACGGTGACAAAGGTGTCATAGTCGGGGCGAGTGTTCACACCCACAATGCCGGTCTTGCTGTCTGTGGTGAGGCGGAAGCCAGCGCGAGCCCAGTCGGAGTTGGTGGGGCTGACGTAGTACAGAACGATGTTGTCCGCAGGGGTGGCGATAACCTTGCCGCGTGCAATTTCGGTTTCTGCCAGCAGGAAAACGGTTTTGTAACCCATGAAGTTCTTGATGTAGTTAAAGCCGAACTCGCTCTGTTCGTTGATAACGGCGCTGGTGCCCAGGTACTCATACACGTCAAGGACATTCACGAATGCCACAACATCGGTAGCAGTACGGTGCATAGTCTTGAACTTGTTCAGGACGCGGCCCTTTGCCATTGCCATTGCCTCCTGAAAGGTCTTAGAGGTGCCTTTCAAGGTGCCAGTATTGAGGTACTTGTAGAAGCGACCAGCCACATCAGCGGTCAGGTCGTTCAGCATTTCGTCATCGGTCATCTGAACAGCGTTCTCGTAGCCGTTTTCGAGGATGGCTTCAGCGGTCGTACCCTTGGCCCACTTTTCGAGAGTGATCTTCTCATAGTCCTTGGTCTTGACGGTATACTTGCTGTAGGGGATTTCTTCACCCTCGCCGACTTTGCCGTCCTGCAAGGTTCCCTGTGCGTACTTGCTCTTCAGCACCGTGTTGGGGAGCATTTCAATTTTGCGGGTGACACCCATAATGTCACGCAGATGGTCCCAGTTGCGGCCGAAGCGGGTCACAAAGTCGATCTCGCGTGCAGTGGTCTGAATGTCAGCGGCCATCACAGTATTAGTTTTTGCAGGCATAAGTTAGTCCTTTCCATCGCCTGTCCCATTGAACAGGTCGATATTCGCTGCAATCGCGGCCTGCCGTTCGGTAGAATCCTTGATTGCAAAAATCTGGTCTTTGGTCATTTTGGAGCCGGTGTTTGCGGGCG